>ENA-UOWE01002320-UOWE01002320.1-activated-sludge-metagenome-genome-assembly--contig:-NODE-2320-length-21185-cov-5.220208_pt1 | contig 21185 bp, 23 predicted proteins | sample MGYA00249841_ERZ761562 | MGnify/ENA primary metagenome ERZ761562 (study PRJEB28883, sample SAMN05720200) | activated sludge metagenome | isolation source: Anaerobic digester | place: Japan... | reverse complement strand
AAACACCGTTCATAAACTGAACAGGATTCACTTCTGGGAAAAAAAATCCGTGGGCGGGGGTATGGTCTAAAACAAACTGCGAATCTGAAAATGGAATTTATATTATTGTGTCATGTTCAATTTTTTTTGGGGTTGATTTTTGGATTTGGATATGTTATGCTTTTGTTATGAAAGAGAGTACTGTTATAAAATTTGGGTTAATGAGGGCACTGCATTCCAGTGGTGTATTTGGCAGTTCTTATGGTGGATGTCGTTTAATAAACTGTGGTTTATCTGATTGTGACACTATTTATTTAAAGAGAAGGAGACGTGATTTGAATTTACCGAAGTTTCAGGAATTACTGACGAAGAAGTGGAATGACAAGGCGATAGATCTTGACGGCATACCTATTATGAAGGATGGCGTTCAGATGACGTATGGCGAGTTAGTGATAGACCGTTTATTTACTGACCGCAAGTTAACGGGCGAGTTATTGAACAGGATGTTTGGCAAGGGCGAGGTATTTGAGAAGGATGTTGAGGTGAGGGTATTGAAGCCTAGTCGTCGTGATTTTACCAGTATAGAGAGCAGGTTAAAGGAGCTTAGTGAGGATGCTGTTGACAATGTTGTTAATTTAGGGGAGGACTGATTAGTTTAATGGTGTTTGATTATGTTTTTTTATGCAGGATGAATTTTTATTAACTGTTACGGAGGATTTGTCATGAAAATTTTTGCTATTGTTGCTGTTATTTTTGTGTTTATATTTTTATGTACGGGCTGTGTTACGATTTCTGCCAAGTTTCCTGTATCGCGAGACAGGCTGGCATCATCTCTTGACATTGCGGAAATTGGGATTAATGTATTGTTTCGTTTTGCTGAGCGTAACGGATCGGATGTAAGAGATGCTCGTGAGCAGTCTGCTGCGGCGTTTATGTTTGTACGTTCTCTTCTGGTACTGGAATTCAGGAGTATCGGGAAGAAAGACTTGGATCAGGCGACAGTTGCCCTTCGTGATGTTGCTTCAGCTGCTGTCCGGTTATGTCGTGCTGTTGAAGTGGACGAAGAGGTTATATTGCTGCATGAGCGTTACATTGATCGGGCGTTTGACATGCTTGGTGTGCTGCTGGACGTGCTTCCGGAGGAAAAGCCGAATCAGTCCGGAATGTGAGAGAGGAGAACTTGACGGCTGGAAAAAACAATACGAAATGAGTAAAGTTAATTATAATCTTGATCTTCGTAATTATGCGAGTTGGGTGATTCCCGATTACAGACGGCTGATGTTTGATGAGACACGGTTTCTTGTGCTTGTAGGAGGCGCAGGCGCAGGAAAGAGTTATTTTGCTGCGCAGAAATGTATATACAGATGTCTTACCGAACCCGGTGTTCGAGGACTTATGATCCGTAAAGTTGCACGCACAGGAAAACAGAGCTGCTCTGATCAGATAGTGGCTGTATTAAATGACATGGGTCTCACGAAGGAATCACGTCAGATCAAGAGTACCGGATTCATTCAATTTCACAACGGGAGTCTGTTGTTACTTGCCGGCATGGACGACCCTGAGAAGATTAAGTCTATCACGGACATTGAATTTATTTGGTGCGAAGAGGCAAGTGAATTGACTGTTGAGGACATTGAACAGTTGAGTTTGAGATTGAGAGCGCCAAAGAATTATAATCAGATAATCTTTACGTTGAATCCTGTAGGAGGGGCTAACAGCAGCATAAGACGCAGATTTGTAGAATATCGTGATCCGCAGTCTAAGGTATTCATCAGTACGATTGACAACAATCCGTTTATTGACCCGCAATACAGAGCTAAACTCGATCAGTTGGCAGAGAATAATCCTACGCTGCATGCTATTTACCGTAAAGGTGAATGGGCTGTAGCAGGAGATGACCTGATATTTACTAATTGGCGTATAGTAAGTGACAAGGACTATCCCAAGCAGAGCAGATTTGATAACATATACTTTGGATTGGACTTTGGATTTAATGCGCCAACTGCTTTAGTCCGTGTAGGTATCATAGACGACCGGGACTATTACGTTGAGGAACTTATGTACGAGACCATGGTTACTAATGCTGATCTGATAGCCAAACTGAAGTTTCTTGTACGTGACGACAAATACGAGATTATAGCGGACAGTGCGAATCCGGACCGGATCAATGAAATAACGAATTCCGGGTTCTGGTGTACAGGTCAGGAAAAAGGCGTGAACAGTATTATACAGGGGATTGATATACTGAAATCCGGCAGAATATTTGTGCGTGACGGAAGCACAAATCTTATCAAGGAACTTCAGGAATACAGATGGAAGAGGGGTAAAGATGGAGTATTACTTGATGAACCGGTCAGATTCATGGACCACGCAATTGACGCTATGCGTGGAGTTGCGTTTAGAGTATTCAGGGATTTTGACAAGCGTGGTTTTTTAAGTGTTGCCAAATGGAATTTCAGACCACGTAAAACCTTTTTTCGGTAAGGGATATAACTGTCATGGACAAAGAAAAGATTAACACACGTTTTTTTATTGATGCATCACGTCCAAGCGGATGGGCTCCATATACAGGAGGAGGAAGTGTACATTCAACAATCCGTAATGTAGCAAATAAATACACAGGGAAAGACCCTGCCGGAAGTTATCTTGTACAGAATGTTGTTGACAGCAGATCCAGTTTTTTGATAGGTGGAGGCATAAGCCTTAGAGCAATTGAGGGTGTGGACGGCACTCAGGAAATAGAGCTAGCCAGAAAAGTTATTAAATGGAATAATCTTGATAAGGGGTTCCTGTATAACCTTGCAGTTGAAGCTGAAATAGAGGGACGGCTGTTGCTGTACATTGATTCATCAATTCCGTCCGGGTCCAATTCCGAAGCAGAGGATGGTGAGCCTGTCTATACAATAAGGCATTTGCCATATTCAAAGTATAAGTACAGGATTAACATGGACGAATCGAATGACTCAGTAATTAAATCCGTATCTTATACAAATGTCTCAGGAGAGACGACAACCATTGATGCTGATGATTTTGTATTTGCTATGTTTGGCGCAACAAGGTATTATGATCCTAATGAGGGTGTATCAAGGGTGGCAGGCGCATTGGAAGACATTGAAACTGTAAGTGCGGCTAAACGTGACTTGCGTGAGGTGAACCATTTGTTTGCGCATCCGACTCCTGTATTCAAAACTGAAACGGCTAATGAAGCCAAATCACTGAACAGTCAGTTGATGGAACAGAAATGGTCTATCGGCACAATGGTTGTAAGCACTGCTGAATACAGTGTTGTAGGTGTTGATACGGGCGGCACAGAGGTTTTGCTGAATGAAATAAACTCTGCTATCCAGCGTATAAGCGGTGCTACAGGCGTTCCTATTTATTTTCTGGGGTTAAGCAGTGATATGGTGAACCGTGCTACTGCTTATGCTATGATGGAAGCACTTGACATTAATGTGGCTATCGACAGAAAACGCTTTGAGACATTGTTTGAGAATCTGTTTAATACTATATTCAGCAAGCATAACGAATCGCTTGGCACAAAACTGAACGCTGAAAATATACAGATCACGATACCGAGTCCGAGCGTTATTCTGGAGCAGCGTACTGAACAGACAGACAGATTGCTTAATCTGTATTTGGCTGGTGCATTGAGTTTACGTACCCTGTTGAGTAAAATTAATGAGGTGACAGATGTTGACCGCGAGATACTTGAAATAGGCGACCGTGAACAAGTGCAGGTTGAACGGAAGACAAGCATGTTAAGTGCAGAAGAAAATTCAGGTGCAGTAAAGAATATAGGCAAGAAGAAGGGGGACAAAGACACACTAAAATAAGGTGTACCGCTTATGGAAAACATTATTAAAAGCACTATCGAAATGTTTTATACAACCGACAGCTTCAGTAAAAATGACATACTTGATATAGTCGGTGAGTCGAGGATGAATAAATTAAAAGAAAAATACGGGACCCCTGATATCAGAACATTCGTGATAGCACACGAAGGTGTTGCTGAAGGGATGAGCACTATGGGCAAACGTATTCTTCTGTATATGAAACAAACAGTAAAGCGTGTTGCAGATGCTATAGGCATAGGCATCCCTGCATACTTCCAGCATAGTAAAGGACAAGCCCGCAACCAGATAGGCGAGGTGGTTGGACGCAGGTTCATCAATGACAAAAACATGTCGTATACAGTGGCAGCCATCCTTATTTATCCCGAATGGAAAGAAATGGATCTTGACATTGCAAGCATGGAAGCTGAAATTGAAATTAAAGGTGACGAGGTGTATAATGTATCCAGTGTTAATGCTATTGCGTTAAGTAACAGTAATATTGACAGTCCGGGTTTTCCTCATGCTAAACTCGTAGCTGCGTTTGAATACTTTACCTCAACTGGTGTTGAATCCACCACAAAAGGCGATGAAAGCCGAAGGGACGACAAAATGAATCTTGATGAAATCAGGAAATGGATGAAAGACAACAATGTAAGTGTAACTGACATACTGTCTGTTGAAGAAATACTTAGTATTCCGTCAGTTGACTCTGAAGTGAAGAGACTGTTGCAGACAAAGCATGAACATGCAAGACGTCTTGAGGAAAAACTTCGCAGGGTTGAGGAGGAAAAAAACAATGAGCTTGATGGTCTGCTTGAGCAGGTGAAAAATTACAGAAGCAAAATTGTTGAGGTGTCTTCTGTTAATACTCTTCAGACTGAACTTAAATCTATTGAAAACGCAAAGATGCGTGAGTTTATAGAGCAGCGTGCAAAAGACCGGATTCTCGGACAATTGGATAAAATAGATGATCCGTCTAAAGTGGATGAGTTTGTAAGGGCGCAGGTTCAGGATGTCGTTAAAGATCTTAACACAATCAAGGAACTGTTAGGCGCAACTGAAACTAATCCTGTGAAGGATGTCCGTAAAGAAAGTAAAATAGCAAAGCCTGCAAAATTAAATGACGACAATGATGTCAATCCGTTGATTCCGAATGAACTAAGGAGAATATCAAATGGATAAAAAAGATATATTCTTTGACACGAATATCATTAAACTGCGTGGCGAATGGTTTGATACCTGCTATATAACAGCTGCTTATGACGTTGAGGCAGGCGAACTTGTATATGATTCTGGTGCAGTAGCGGCTTTTAGCGTCTGGGGAGTTGCTCTTGAAAAAGCGAGAATGAATGAACCATGCCTTGTGATTTATAAAGCAGACAGAATAATGCTTCCTTATTATACGAATACTAGTGAAGAATGGGATACAGACATTTTAAATGAATACTATGCTAATGAAATAGGGAATCCTCAGCCTATTAGTGGAAAAGTGACTGTTCGCGATTCATGGGGTAGAACCTATGTTACGCCAGCAGCTGTACAGCTTAGCTATGCTAATCAGGAATACGGTCATGCAATTCTTCTTGAGACGCCTGAAGATTCACCGTGTTACCTCGATAATGGTGCCCCGAATTTTAATCCTAAGTACGGATTGTTTGAATTGCTCGGCGGCATAAGAAAAAGAAAACATACTCCTCGTGTGACTTGACATAAGTGGTTGATTATGCTAGACTTATAACAGTTGAAGGAGAATATTCGGCATGGTAGACGAATTTGATGACCTTGAACGAGAAGTTAATCTGCCCAAGATTAACACACACCGTGTAGAAGGAGAACACGGCGTATCAATTTTACTTGGGTGTGCTCCTGAAACCCAAGGCATTACAACAGACACGGTGTCTGTTGAGAAGGCAGAAAAATCCAAACGGGGTAGACCCCCTAAACAGGAGACAGACTAATTATGTTAGAGAACTTTGAAGTTGATACGAATATCGTCAAACTTCGCACTGACAGATTCAGCTCCATGAAAATTATCTGGAACGAAGGATATGCTCCAGCTTCTGTTAAAGCTGGAGCACTTGTGTCATGTGGGTCGTGTTGCGGTATAGCCGTGAATGACGCAGAAGACGGCGATGAATTGGTTGTGATCTATCGAGCAGACAAAATAATGCTGCCGTGCAAAGGAGACCTAGAAGTAGGTGCTATTTTGGGCGCTGAATACTCAGCCGGCGAATGGATCATGACAGAAAACGGGAATGATGTTGATGGCGTTGGTACAATTTACACAGCGATTTCTCTTGAGAAAATTGATACAGGGGGAGATGTTAAATGGGTTCTTTGCGACCTGTTAGGCTCTCCCGTTATTATCGCTGATGAAGGAGCCGTGACATGATTGATAAAATACTTGATTGGAGTAAGGCAGACTGGAATACTCCGGAAGGAACTAAGCAGATTGTTGATGCATTGCATCATTTCTACAGGCTGCAGACAGACCTCACAGGTGAATGGAGTAAATCAAAGATTGATCACTTCACAGTGCGTGGTGATTTCCCTGCTGAAGCGTATCCGTGGCTTGAACAGTTGCGTAAAACGGTGCCACCTGATATCGGCTGGTCTAAGGTATTCAAAATTCTTGATTTCCGTAGCGGCGACGGGGCAGGTGGTGAATCCGGGTTCGATATCGCGTGCGCTGGCTCTGGTGTCTATTTTGAGGAACTGAAGCCCGGTGAACGGATTAAACTCAAACAGGCTCAGGGCACGTCAATGCGTGTGCCTTTTGTCATGTACGGCGGTGGAATCAGCTGGGATCGCACTCTTCTGCAGGACGGTCGATGGTGGGACATGGATGATAATTTCCGTGAAATCTCCAATGCATACAATCTGTGCATTGCACAGGCACTGTACGGCATGATCGAATCTGTAGGAGCAGACAACGATACGAGTTGGCAAAGTCCTACGCCCGGTGGGCTGTCTGTGAATGACTACAACTATGTCGCATCCCGTGACGCAAATACGATTGATGAAGCCATCTTCAAGATTATCGATAATGCGAATAACTGGGGCGGTATTAATGTAGCGTCTACATTCGTGATTGTTGCACCGCATAGACTTCGCAAACGTATCGAACGTGCACTTTCCCCTGATACTTACGGGTTCAAGGGAACCGATTTCGATATTCAAGTTGTGCTTACATCTCACCTTATTGATGCGACTAAGTACTTCGTTGCTCCGTATCAGGTTGCAGGACGTGTTGGCATTCGTAAAGACCTTGAAGTTGAGTTCGGAACTGATGTTCTTGCGTATGCGGATTATGCTACAGGACGGTGCCGCATTGGCGGGGCAATCGTTAATGATAAACTCATTACCCGCTGCAGTACTTCCTGATTCGTTTCTCACAGTATAATCACATTCAAACAGGGCACGGTCGGGGCAATAGCCGACCGTGCCCAATAAGAATTAGATGCAATGGCTGATGTACAAGGGTTTAAAGATTATATTGCAGGGCATTATCCTACTTCCGCAATTGATGTAGGAAACACAATCCTTATAACAAGGCTTGTTAATACAGCGATAACAGTTCTGTATTCCGTGTATGATATGGATAAAGTAAATCCATATACCAGAGATTTATGCATATATACTCAGGCAAACTTTATCTATAACGGCGGATCAGGCATGCAATCAAGGACGTCGTTACAGGCACAGGGTGTATTATTCGCAGGTATAGTAAAGGAACGATATACAGGCGATGCCAAGGTGCCCATTGATCCTGTAGTTGAAAGCATGCTTGGACAGTACAGAAAAGATACAGCGCATGTTTCTCTTGCACAAAAAGAAAGACCAATGCAATGATATCGATGTATTATAATGCGGTAGTAACACTTCATAAATACATTGGAGAAGATGAATATTACGAACCGGAATATACTGAACTGGACCTTCCGTGCAGAATAGAGAATCACGAGACAAGAGTTATCGGAATGGATGGTGTTGAAGTAATATGCCATACAAAACTGTTTACAAAAGAACAGATAAACATAAATTCAGATTTTATAAGTGATTCACTTGGAAACAAACTGATACCGGTACAGGCTATACATAGGATCAGTTTTGATTCTTCTGACGATGAATATTATGAGGTTCTTCTTAAGTAATGTTTGAAGGAATAGACATATTCCCTGAGATGAGGAAAACATTTAATGTCAGTGTAAAGCTGCGTGATCTTACTGATGAAATGATGAAACGCATTCCTGATGCTTTAGTTGAAATAGCAGAACAGATTCATTATGATGTCGATAATGTTGAACCTGTTATTCCTGTAAGAACAGGCGCATTACGTAAATCAAAAGAAATAACGAAGATAAATAAAACGAAAGTTGAATTGTCGTATGGCGGCAAGTTTGTAGGTGATGATTCAGGGACAGATGTAGATTATGCATTAAAAGTGCATGAAGGGTTGAAGGATCTTCCTCAGCCTATCAACTGGACAAGACCGGGTTCTGGTCCGTATTTTCTTGAATCAAAAATAAGTAACAAAGAACTTGTTGACAAGTGGGTTGAAGTAGGCGCCCGTGAATTAAGAGACGCATTGAAAGATATCCCGAATGATTGAAGAATTTGCTTCATATATAATGGATAAATGCGATTCCCTTAATCGTGGGGCAAACTTTTTTGTCGGGTATATACCTGATAAAACCGCTAAAATAAATAACGGCGTGCTTGTAGGATTATTACAGTCATATGTTAATTATGATGAATGGAGTAAAGAACAGACTCATGCTACTTTCGGATTTTCTTTACGATTCGTCGGAGATTCGTATAGAAGCACATATACTTACGCCATGGACGTTTGTTCCTCTATCAGGAATATACATGGCGCGGAAATTTACGGGGATGGTTGCATCTACCATTGCGGGAACATCTCTGTGATAGGTCCAAGGTACATCGCAATTGACGCTAAAAACAGATTCGTTTTTAATGCGAATCTAAAATTCTACTGTCAGAGAATTGACAGTATAGAAGAAGGAACTTAATCTATGGCTAATAAAATCCCGCTAAATGTCGGACCGATGCAGGCTATCTTGATTGAACACCGTGAAGGACAGCCTGATGAAGAGACGGTTATGCCTCCTACGGAAGGAGGAATTACTCTTACGTTTACGTTTGAGACACTTGACTCAAAAGCAGACCAGACAGGGAGCTTCGCACGCGCATCTTACTTCACTGGTGGTGAAGCAACCATTTCTTGTAACTTCACTGAAATGGAGATGGATGAAGTACTGAAGCTGTTCCCTATCTATGATGAGGTCACAAAGTCAGTTCAGGTGCCTATTGGCGCTGACGTCACAAACAATCCTCCATCTCTTCTTCTTCGTCCTATTATCGAAGGAGAAGTATCTAATGACGACGACCTTGCTATTTTTGCGCCAAAAGTCGTGCCTACTCCTAACTTTAACGTTGAGTTCAGTCTTAATACACAGCGTATCTGGACAGTTGATTTTAAGGTGCTGCCGTACGATCCTGTTAATTTTGACTTTACACTGCTCGTTCTTGGAAATAAAGAATATAATCCGCCTGTCGGCACATGACTAACTTAGCCCCCTTCATAAAGTGTCGGGTGCAGTTGCATGTGGCGGCTGTGCCCGGCACGATTAAAAATGATGCGTACGGCTAAAACAATAATAGGAGCTTTCGTTTATGCTGAAGTACAATCCGAAGGAATACGAGAATCTGTTTGGCGCATTTAAGATTACATTGAAGGGGAACGAATATGAGATTCCTACGTTCTCCTTCGATATGTACAATGCTATCCGTGACATTGCTGAAAAAACTGTTACTGAACAGACTGCAAATGCTCTTGTTAAAGCACTGATAGGCAAAGAAGAGTTTGATGCAATCAAACCTCTCAATCCTATTGAAGTGCAAATGCTTGCTATGTGGCTTATTGAGGAGTTTTTTACTCCTCTCACTAAAGAGGACAAGAACTCAAAAAACGAGATTGGAGGCTGATAGCAGCTAATATCGCCATGGCATTTCCCGGACTATTCCATATATCTGATTTCAGGAACATGGATGTCCGGGAATTGTTTCAATGGTATATGTTATCTGTTAAGCAATTAACCAGAAAAGCATATCAGAATATATTGATTGCTAAAATGGCATTTGCAGACGCTGAATACAATGCTGTCGCCTCAAAAGAAATAGTCAATCTTGCATGGTTAAGCCACGAAGAACCTGTTGAACACAGACAAAAGAATCAGCAGACAAAAGAAGAATATATGCAACGCATAATTATGCTTCGAGCTAAAACTGCTGGTGCAGGGAACTTCATAAAATGAGTGGTGAAACACATAATATAGGCAAGATAGGTGTTGAGCTTACTGCTGACCCGCAGAAACTTAAAAGCGGACTTAAACAGGCATCTGACGCTGTTAAACAAACAGAAGCAACATTTAAAACAATGGGTGTTTCTGTAAATACAGCTACAGAATCTGTTAAGGGGTTCAGTGAAGCAACAAAAAATGCATCAAACAAAATAAAGGAAATGGACAAGGACATGTTCCTTGGCGCAATTGCGTACAGTACTGTTGCGTTGGGTGTACGGAAAATGGCGTCTCAAATGACTGATGCTTTCGCTAAATATGAAAAAGCAGTGTCAAATGCGCAGCTCGTGTTTAATGGATCAGCAGATTCAATTATTAAAGACATGAGCGATATGGCATCAAAGGCAAGGTACACAAGAACAGAACTGATTGAAATGGTTGGTCAGTTTCAGATAATGCTTACAGGACTTGGTCAATCGCAAAACGTTGCAAAGGATTATGCGAAAGAATTTTCAAAGGTAGCAATGGATTTATCGACGTTCTGGGGACGACCTCTTACTGAAGGTGTTCGTGCGCTGCAGACTGCCATTTACGGACGAACAGAATCATTGCGACGGATGGGCGTCGGTATTTCAAATGCCATTATTAAAGAGCGCGCATTGTCAATGGGTTATGCGGATCAAGCAGGAAATGCTACGCTGCTTGGCAAATCTCTTGCAATATTAAGACTTGCACAGGAACGCATGAGTGTTGCAATGAATTACGCAAGAGAAACATCGGGACTTCTCATAAACAGATTGAGGGGGCTTCGTACTGCATGGGCAGAGTTCATGGTTGAGTTTGGAAAACACCTTTCAACTTTTGTTACACCTATGATAGAAGGATTGACAAGACTGCTTGAGGTTGTAACAAGTCTTATTCAAAAAATGCCTTTGCTTGGGAAAGCATTAAGCGTTGCTCTGCTTGGGATAGGTACGTTAGGCGCAGTAAAAGCAGGGGGCGCTTTCACCAGACTGTTAAGGGTATCAGAGAGGTCTATGCCTGTTCATTCATCTGTAATGTTTTATACTGCAAGACAAGCATCAAATAAAGGAGGGATGAGTAGTTTATCTGCTGGTATAGCAGGAATAAATATTCTTAACATGCTTAAGAATTCAGGTGAAATGTTAGGGAAAATAGGGTCATCAATAGTTTCGTTCATAAATAAACCAGCAATATTATTTTCCGCAATTATAGGGAAACTCGCAAAAGTTATTACGCCTATTACAACTGCATTAAAATCTGTATTTGCTGGTGGAATACTGAAAACTCTTTCCGGTTGGCTTTCAAAATTAGTTTCTGCTTTCGGACCATTTGCATTAGCTGTAAGCACGGCGTATATTGGAATAAAATCATTCCTGCGTTCTTTAGAAGATGAAAACGTAAAGAAGATGTTTTCTGAAATAAAATATGCCATGTCTCCTTTCGTTAAATTGCTTAAAGATATTTTGCCATCGTTAAATATAATTTCAACATTAATAAAATCACTTGGCAATTCTTTATTTTACGTGGTAGAAGGCTTTAACCTGCTTGGCAATGCCATAGGAGCATTTGTCAGCACAATATCAAAAGAATATACATTTAAAGATGCTTTAGATGATATGCGATATGACGTTAAAGTAAGAGCGGAAAAATTATATAATCCTCAAGAAACGTCAGTAAAAAAAGCGGTTCGTTCAGTTGATATGCTTTCCACAAGTGTATCTGTTGTTGAAGATAAAATGCTGAAACATGCTGAAGCAATAGAAAAGATTACTGAGAAATATAGACCGGGCATTGCGACAGGCAAAGAAATAGCAAAAGATATAAGCTTGGCGCTTGAATCAGGAGATATGAATACTGTATCAAGGATGCGTGACAGTATCAGTGAAAATCTTGCAGGAATGTCTTTAGATGATTATCTTGATACCATTGAGCAGTTACGCAAATCTATTGACGAAGAAATAGAAATAATAAACAATAAAACATATAGATTTGCATCAGTTAAAGACAGAATATTCAACAAAGATGTACTTGATAAAATCGATGAGTATAAAGACATAATACAGAATAATCTTATAGGAGCAATAGAAATAGATCCAACTGTATTTGAATCTATTGAGAAGGATTTATATGACAAAAAAGAAGATGTTATATCAAATTACTTCAGAAATTATAAGGCTATATTATCTGGTAAATTAGATAATCCTGTTGAAAAACGGAAACTGGAAATATTGTACGGTTTCTTAAAAGACATTAATACAACTGAAATAACAGATGAGCTTGTTAATTTTATTGATCAAGTAACTAAAGCAGTCAAAGATATAGACATTAAGATAGTAGACGGAAAAGAAATATTCGGAAGAATGCAGAAAGAAAAGAATCTCGGCGTAATTGACGAAGCGATAACAGATGCAATTAATATCAAGAACGATATCATTAATATGTTTGAAGATATAGAGAAATCGTATAACAAATCAATAAGTGATGCGGCACGTCCTGAAATTGGCATATTTGATAAAATGCTTGAGGAGTTTAATAAAGTTCACGAGACAGGAGACAGTTTTGCAGTAGAAAAATTTGCAAAAGACTTTAGTGAACTTACAAAGGATATTGATTATGAGACAAGTAAACGTCTCGATGAAATGATAAATGGTTATTATATTGGTCTTGCAGAAGGATTTTTCGACGGGACTGCTGATTACGAGAAAATGTCTGATTTCCTTAAAGTAATGGAGGAGTATGAGACAGCAGAAGATAAAAGGAAACAGGCTATTCGTGATATGCACGCGAATCTGCTGCCGGGGTTGCGTGCATTTGAAGAGATAGCTGATATGCTTAAAGAAGCTGCGTCTCTTGATGACTCTTCTTTATATGATTCTATAAAAAGAAATATTGAAGATACAGTAAAAGGCATGGACTTTAAAGATCTGAAAGACCTGTTTGATGCATTATCTAAATACTATGATGAATCAGGAATTAAAGAGGTAAAAGATATACTTGACGAATCAAAGAAGATAGCTTCCGGATCATTAAAGCAAAAGCTATTCTCTGAAATAGGAACATTTGAAGGGTTCAAAGAAGATATAGAAGCTGCTTTGTCTTTTGGTGATACAGAGTCTCTGACAAGGATAGGGAAAAACTTTGCTGATGCTATAATTGATATGGACGCTGATGCTCAAATGCGTATCAGCGAAATGTTCAATGAATATCTTAAAGAAATAGATCCATCAATGGGCGAAGAAGCAAGAAAACTTATTGGTTCAATAAACAGTCGGTTGATTGAAAAGATGCAGTCAAATATTTCAGAACACATGGAATCTGTATCCAGTGAACTTAATAGAAGAATGACTGCGATTTCAGACTATGAATGGGACCGGTACGACAGACAGATGAATGTCAAGTCTGCTTCAGTAAAATCTGCTGGAGAATCTTCAAGCAGCATGGCATTAAACAATGCATTAAGCAAAATTGAACAGCCTTCCAGCATGTCTCCTGAACAAAGAGAAATGCATGAAATGAAGATTGCTCAATTTGAAAGTGTTGAATTGCAAAGAAGACTTCTCATGCTGCAACAGCAGCATCTTGATTTATTGTTGCGTGAGCAACAGTTTGCATTCTAAGGAATAATATATATGGCAGAAAAAACATTAATAAATTGGGTGAATGACAGTAGCAGAAAAAACAAAATACTTGGCATTTCAGTCGATAAGTCTACATATACTATCAGTGGTCCTGATGGAGTAACAACAGGAACATATGGTACATATTACGTTCGTATCATAGAAGAAACCGCAAAACTCGCCACTGAACTTGCTAAGCAGTATTTCACCAGATATATATTTAATCAGGAGATAAGAGGTGCCGGCGGTGCAGCCGTGCCATTTGACGCAGCAAGAAAGTCTGAGTTAACACGACAGGTAGGAAGCGCAGTATCAGCTCCTATAGATAAGATGTCTTCGGGCTGGTTATGGGAAATAACCATTACAACCGTTGATACGGCATCACTAATGAATGATCCGAATAGCGTTATGTATATAACAGGGTCATCTACAGGAGGGTCGGTTGAGTCAAGTAAGATGTATGAGGGAACCGAGGGATGCTTCGGGTTAGGTGGTTCAATAGGCAATCCTGTGTCACATGATATCATTCTTCAGTATAAATATCCTCCTGATCATCCAAGAAGACCGGATGAGATTATAACGGCAGTAGGCAATTACCAGCGTGATACAGTTATGATCACGTTCAGAATGAATTACATGGCAAGCATGAAAAATCCTCTTTATATGCTTGGATTACAGAATTGTCTTAACTCAGCATCATGGTATGGATTTTCTCCATATTCAGTTAAAATAAATTCAATTTCATTCAAATGCATAGGCACTCCATCATCAAGATTATCAAATGATGTTCATACTTATATGTTTGAATTTGAATTTGTAGCAAATGAACTATACTGGACTAATGTTACAGAAATAATTGATCCAGAGACAGGATATCCTCCTGCTGATCGAGGTGTCGCTTTGGGAGAAAATATGGCTGGTGTGGCTGGAAAGCAGCCCGGTCTTAGTTATTATGGTGCAAGACGGTTCAGATCCAATCCTGCGTTTGATTTCGGGTTACTGTTCCCGTCAACATCTGAGAAGTCGATTATACAGGGGGCTGAAGACTTTCTTACGAGTTTAAGCGCGACATGAACAAATCAGAAGTTGATCAGATAAAAAAATATGTCATGACCAGATTAAAGCCCGGTGGTGGCATTTCTATTCGTGAGGTGGGCGGCAATATTATTATAGAATCAAAGGGCGGATCAGTTTTGGGTTCCGTATCAAAACCTGAAACAATAGAGTATGTTGCTCAATTACCACCAGTAAGAAATAAGAAAGGCAGTAGTGCGGTATTTTGGTGCGGACCAGATACAGGCATAGCAATACTCGGTGTTGCAGGGCAAGGTGACGATCAAGTATGGACTAACGTGTATCCGCAACAGCGTTGGTATGCAAGAGATAAATATACAAATAAATCAGGCATACCATTTTACGCTGAATGACGACCTTTTCACGTGATGGATAAAATACTATGTTTGAAGATATTGAATTTCCGGAAAAAAGGTACGTTATTAAATTTAAAGATGGCGTTACCGCTCAACAGAGGTCAACGCTTATCAGCAAGTGCAAACACAGACGTGCATCGAAAGTAGGATACAGAAAAAGGAAGAATCCTACAGACAGGCATACGCACTTTTACGGAAACATAAACGACAATGAAATGGATCGTTTGCTTGATTCAAAGCATGTTGAATATGTTGAAGAAGCGAAGCATGGTTTTTTGCTTTCCTCTCCTAACGACACTATGTACAATAAACAGTGGGCGTACAATAAGAACATACAGGTATGGTATCAGGATGTAAAGGGGCATGTAGACGCTGAAATCGGATGGGATTATTTTACAGGAAGCAGTGATATTGTTGTTGCTGTATGTGACACCGGCGTTGACTATATGCATCCTGATTTAAACGAGAATATGTGGAAGGACGGCAACGGTAATTATGGGTGGACTTTCACCCCTGATTTAACTGCTCCTAATGGAGATCCTGCTACATTTACATATCAAGGCGTCACATATACAGAAGACCATGGAACGCACGTTGCCGGGATCATAGGAGCTGTCGGAAATAACAGTCGTGGCGTAACAGGTCTTGCACAAAAATGCAAGATAATCCCGATTAATGTGTTCTACGGACTTGTATATAAAGGAGAAGTAATATTTACTCTTGATACACCTGATGTGGCAGATGCAATATATTATGCAGTTGATAATGGAGCAAAGGTAATAAATCATTCGTGGGGCGGTCAATTTGACCCTCCAATGCATCTTTTAGCTGCTTGGACATATGCATTGAATGCAGGATGTATTTGTGTATGTGCGTCCGGAAACAGTTCAAAAAATAATGATTATTATAATTTTAACCCTGCAAATATTAATAGTCCGAATAACATAACAGTAAACTCAAACAATTTTCTTGCAGGTCATTCATCATTCTCGAATTACGGAATAACAAATACAAATATATACGCACCCGGCGGGGAAACAAGAGCATACGATTCTGAAGACAATATACTGTCAACCATTACAAATGACAGATATACATATTATCCGGGAACATCAATGGCTGCTCCTGTTGTGACTTCTTTCCTTGGTCTGTTGGGTCATAGAATTCCGGGTGCAACAGTAGGCAAATTGAGGGATACATTACATAGAACGATAATGCCTTTCCCGGATATGTTTCTGTCCTGTTACAGCGGTGGGATGGTTAATTACGGAAGAGCAATGAAAGCCACCAGAAGCGGGCATGGTGTCAATCTGTATAGTGTATCCGATGCAAGAGTATCAGTTGATTATGCTATACCATATCCGCATAGTATTGAATGGAGTAATCCTCCGGGGATATTTCGTATCATCATATCAAGAAAACCATGGTGTTATCCGCAAAAAGATTATGGAAATGAAACAAATGAACTTGCCTTTGATAATTATATCAAGGGGATGATTGTAGATGAAGATGTTGAGATAATTTACAATGGTGATTCAGATGATCCAATAATTGATATTGAATCAGACCCGTATGCTATATACGGGTATAAAATAGAAACTTGGTATAAATTTGGTGCCAATGATTTCAGACAGGCATTACCGGTATATCTGAGAAGTTATCCCAGTGTAATGCCATTTTTGTGTCCGAGAGAACCTGCATATGCGTTTGAATTTCTTTGTGACTGGTGGGACGAAGCGTGGGTAGGCGTTCGTGGACAGGCGATGAAAGACCCTGTAATACTTGCCCAATTATGGAGGGCAATAACATCTAAAAATATAACTGCAAGAAGAGATGTTATACCGTCAGAACCATTCTCATATAGACCGGGTTCTGTATTCAAACATTATTTTTCACTTGAAGGCGTTGAAAGATTCTCGATGCTGCCGTGGGAAAGAGTTCCTGTTCATCCTGTGGCAGAACATGTAAATACACAGGAAGGAATATCTGCAGGCGCAATATTCATTCAATCTTTAACGGATAATATCAAACGGCATATGCTTGGATTTGATATGTATTCAAACAAGTACAAGAAACGAATGATATATAGATGGATGGATTACTATCAATATATCAATACGGGGAGAATTGGAGCATATAAACCTCCCGATAAATTCTATAAATGGAATGACGCATATATTAAAGATCAGGATAATTGGGAAGAAATAATAAAAACTGCTCAGGAAATAATAAATAGCATGCATGTTCTTTATACCGGTCTTCCTTCATATGGAGTTCTCGTTAAAGACTTTCATGCAGAAACATGTACTAGTATCCCGGGAAGTGTAGGTGGCATAACACATAGCACAGTAAATTTCAGCGTTCCAGTAAACAGTCAAATGGTAGATGAGGGACCTGATGTTCCGAATAAACCTGATGGTGAATATATATATACTGGAAGCGCTTTAAACAAATTAGTCGTTTCGATGAATCCATACACGGTAGAAAAAGTGTGGAGCACTATTCAGCCTGTAGGTCCAATAGAAAATATGTCTAAATTTGATATTGGATTTAAATTTTGCAAATTGCCTTCTGTGGGATGGGCAACTTGGGACACACCAACCACTACACATATTGATTATACTGATAATTATCTTGAAAATAATATTCAGCCTGCTGGGCTGGTGTATGAAACAGAACCGCCCGGAGAGCCAAGTAATGATGTTACATGGGGAAGAGAATTCGGGACATATGGTCTTTGCGAAGGACTAGTTGAGCAAGTATGGGATTATCCGGTTAACCGATTAATTTCATATAGCAATGGAGCAATATTATGCTCCGAATATTGGGACTGGGAAATGCATCCAGTCAGATTTGATGTGTATCATTATTTACAGGCGCGTACGTTTAATGCAGAGAATCAGATGGAATGGACATTTAATAGAGATAAGCCAGTTGATCATTTTAATGCAGCTGAAGAGTTCGGACCATATGATAGAGACGTTGGAACTATTCCATTTACTCTAAAGCTCCCGGAATCTCTTGGCGGCAGAACAATACAGTATAGAATATCTCCTGCAAAAGAATTCAGGCGTGGACGTTCAGTTGAGCATCTTGGATACTGGATACAGGACAGCAATGAAATATCAAAACGGATGCATGATTTTGAATACAGTTTTAATCTTAACAGCATTAATGCATCCATGCCGTCACATTGTAAACATGCAATAGATATCAATGAAGCAACTATCTACAGGAACTGGTGGACCAGCGCATATAAATATAATATGAACACAGCCGGAACAACAGGACCTGATGTAACTGTTACTCCTGAAGAAATAAAGATTAAGGATGCATATACATTCGTTACATATCAATTCTTCAATGTATTCATTGTTGTTGTGGCAACTACTCCATTTGAAGCCCCGCTTGCATGTCAATATATACCTGATTTAAGGGGTGCTGACATAATGGATAAAGGAAATGAAGATGAGCATGGATTGAAACAACCACACACTGATGAAGTCGAGAGAATGTGCAATCAGATAGACTTTAAATTTCCTGATCTGAACACTGCAAACAATGAAACATTGCTTGTTAATACGCACGAACATTATGTTGCACCGGGAAGATTTATTAATCAGCTGCCATTACAGGGCGCAGTAAAAGCACATGTATATAAAAATTCTAATAAAGGAATATCAGATGAGTTCTGCTTGTCTGTTTGCGTTGCGAATGGCACAGAAAAAGAGAACAAATATCCTGATTACAGAATACCATGTGTTGAAGGAATGACTCTGCAGCAGGCTAAAGAATATCTTCAGGCGCAATATCCTGATTGGAGTATTATTGAAGGAACATATGTATCAGAAGTAATTGATTTGCCATCTGGCGGTCAGGCAACAGGAAATGTGTTTCACTCTTTGATATACAGACAGTTATGCAATTATACTCAACCGGGAACAATATGTGCTCAAATGCCTGATTGGAGACAAAGGCATCGTCCGATATTCCCAGCTCAACGGTATAAATTAAGAGTATGTATTAACGATGAATTGACTGATGGCATGGCTATGATGAATAATCTTGTCGGGCATTATTATGGAGATGACATATGTGACGCTGAAGAAGAAAGATTATTAAATCTTGAAAATCCTGTGTCTCTTGTTGTAAGATGGTATTGGAACGGCAAGCGCGGCAAAGCAGGCCTTATAGTAGATCAGATGATACCTGATAAAAGAATTATCCCGACTGGACAGACAAAACAGGTGATTTTTGTTGGAACTGATCACACCACCAAATTAGCAGACTATCCGGTTCCTAATCTTGTTGGATTATCGTTGAAAGAAGCATTGAATATATGTTCCGGTAAGTTTACAATACGGTCTAATAATCAAATGTACAGTGATTATCCCATATGGACAACAATGCCGTGGGAGACCCCGGATGCTACAGATAGATATATAGTTGCTCAGTCTCCTAAACCGCATCATAAATATGCAACATACCCTGCTAATGGTATAGATGTTGTGTTATCAGCAGGTCCTTTAAGATGTCGTGAACAATTACGAGTGGAGAAATCATTATGAGTGATGCATTACCTGAAATTAACTGGAATGAAATAGATCTGCCTAATCATCTGACCATGCCATGGGTGTTGAAAAATATACTGATGAAATATAAATGTATCAGCCGTGGATACAGCCCTTCTTGGTGCTATAAAGAATTTTTCGAGGCTTATCCGGAATTTCTTGAACCTGTAAAAGAAAGACTGAAAACAGTTACAACAGGATATCCGTCAATCTTTGCAGCGCATCTTTATCATTACGGGCTTATGTCTGAGGAAGAAATAATTGAAATAATAACAAATGACAGCGTAACACCAGAACACACAAAAAATCTTGTTTTTTTTGAATTGTGTTATTTTCATGGTGGTGTTTGGTATAATATGTGTGCCGGGAAAATAAGACCTAAATCGCCTATTAACGTGCTTGAGTTAAGGAGCCTTTGATGGATTTAACAATAGAACTTGCAGTCTCATTTTTATTAAATGCGGTGGCTATCGCTTATGGCTACGGGATACTTCAACAGCGCGTTAACCATGTTGAAAATGACATGAAACATATTCATGATCATGAGTCAGAGATGTTTAACAGAATAAGGGAAATAGAGCTTATAACGCCATCTTTGAAAGATGCTGTAGGCAGGATTGAAAAGATAACATCAAATGGATTATCCAAAGATGTGCGTGACATACAGAAAAGATTAACTGTAATTGAGCAGAAGATTAAAAATGGACAATGAATCTATACTAAAAGATCTCCTTAAGCAATATGACAGTTATGTTATTGAAACTAAAGAAGATAATGTAAAGCCTATTTATGCACCGGCAAAAGGGATAAGAAAAAAAAGGCTTAATAAAAAAGATGTTGCTAATTATCTTAATCTGCCATTGTCTGTTATAGACAGATGGATCAGAAAAGGTATTCTCACCGAGGGTCACAGAAAACCCGCAACGAATTATACAACGTGGACTAAAACACAGATAGATGCGTTAAGCGCAACCATCCAGCTTAATGTAGCAGTGAAAAGACTTATGGAGTCGTTTATGCATGACAACAAACTTGTTACTATGAATGACCTTGAGTATTACTTCAGTGTCAATAAAAACAAAATTGAAATATGGTTAAAGGATGGGCATCTTCCGAAACCAGACGTAATTATAGATAAAACAAGATACTGGTATTGGGAGACAATAAGAAACGCTGGTGTTGTATCCCAAAATCTTACTGAAGAACGGAAGGCGTTAAACAGTAAAACTACTGATAAGCCTTGTGATCTTCAATATATGATTTGAGAAATGAATATCTGTTGCGTACATTTATTCCATTCAAATGAATGATATTTGATTTATGACCAATCCTTTTTGCACTGTACATGTGCAGATGTCCGCAATTCCACTCTCGCCCTATTTCATAATACAAATGCGGGTTATCATAC
>ENA-UOWE01002310-UOWE01002310.1-activated-sludge-metagenome-genome-assembly--contig:-NODE-2310-length-21238-cov-10.913799_pt1 | contig 21238 bp, 18 predicted proteins | sample MGYA00249841_ERZ761562 | MGnify/ENA primary metagenome ERZ761562 (study PRJEB28883, sample SAMN05720200) | activated sludge metagenome | isolation source: Anaerobic digester | place: Japan... | reverse complement strand
TAGGCTCGCCAAGGAGATACGGCAACTGTGAGGTCTACATAAAAGAGATATCCACATATATGGATTTTGAACACAGGCTGGAGCTGATAAGGCTCCCTGGGCTAAATATCATGCCATGCAATGCATGCTATAGCTGCATAATGGACAGCCCATGCCCACACAAAGACCACCTGGAGAGGCTGATAGAGCATATTGTCAGGGCCGATGGCATAATTATTGCTACACCTGTATATTATTTTGGTGCCCACAGCATCTTCAAACGTATCCTCGACAGGGGCTTCCTCTTTTATAGATACCTCGAGAGGACATACGGCAAACCATGTATACTCATAAATATCTATGGTATTAGAGACAGGATTGGGGTATCTCCCCAGGCCCTTATGGTTTTAGCTACATTCCTTGGACTGGATATAAAGGCCAGTGTCAACATAAAGGCTGCTTTGCCCGGGGAGGTATTTTTTAGTGAAGTTTACAGGAAAAAGGCAAAACAGCTTGCAGAGATTATATTTTCTGAAAAGAAAGCCATCAATACATACGGATGCCCATTCTGTAGCTCCGAGATCGTCCGTATGAAAAAGGATTATTTCATATGCACACTGTGTCATGGGAGATTCAGGATCGATGAAAATGGCAGGCGGATAAAAATAAAAGAAGGCGGTGTTATAGGTCCCCCGGAGCATATGTTTTTACACAGGGATTGGCTAAGAGGTATGAAGGCCCGTTTTCTGAGCTCGAGAAAAAAGATAATGAGGGCCATTATGCCCCTTAACAGCATAGGGGAATGGGTAAACCTTGATTAGTTGTATCTAATGGGATTATAATTCTATGTCCTGTAGAAGACAGACATTGTAATTTACCACAATAAAATTTTTGGGGTATAAGATGAAGGTACCTATTACAAGAGATGGTTATGAAAGCCTGAAAAGAGAGAGGGAATATCTGTTGAATATCAAAAGGCCCAAGATTATCAAGGCCATAGAAGAGGCAAGGGGCCATGGTGACCTATCTGAGAATGCAGAGTATGATGCTGCAAAGGAGGAATACCAGTTTCTACAGAAAAAGATTGCCGAGATAGAGGAGATGATAAAAAACTCCGAGATTATCGATGTAAAGAGGTCTGGCTTCACAACCATAGAATTTGGCTGCGTTGTAACGCTTTTAAACCTCGATACAGACGAAGAGGTTGTCTATACAGTGGTTGGCCCTTATGAATCAGATATAGAGCAGGCAAAGATATCCATTACATCTCCCCTTGGCAGGGCATTGATGGGTAAATCAGTGGGTGATGAGGTGGTGTTTTCAGCCCCTGGCGGCCAGAGGACATATGAGGTTATAAAGATAGATTCTGTTGCATAAATACATTTTATATGGTTATGGGATTAAAAATCTATGAATAATGGAGGTTATAATGACAAGGGGTCCTTATAATGAGACGGTTATGGACCATTTTATGAATCCAAGAAACATGGGAGAGATAGAAAACCCGGATGCAGTGGCTGAGGTGGGGAACAATATCTGCGGCGACACCATGAAGATATATCTGAAGATAGAGGATAACAGGATAGTTGATGTAAAATTCAAGACCTTTGGCTGTGGTGCAGCAATAGCATCCAGTAGCATGACCACTGAACTGGTGAAAGGCAAGACCATAGAAGAGGCCCTTAAGATAACAAACCAGCAGGTCTCAGAGGCCTTAGGCGGGCTTCCACCGGCAAAGCAGCACTGCTCAGTCCTTGCCGAAGATGCATTGAGGGCAGCCATTGAGGAATACAGAAAAAGAAATAAACAGAAAGGCAGCTAATATGTTTAATATCATAAAGGTGAAGACAACAAGTAAGGTAGAGGCAAAGGATATAACGGATGAGGTCTTGAAGGCTGTAAGGGGGAAAGACGGGAGGATACTCAATGTATATACACCCCACACTACCTGCGGGCTTGTTATCAATGAGGATGCAGACCCTAATGTAATGAGGGACATAATAGAAGGACTCGAACGACTGGCACCCAGAAACCATCCATACAGACATATGGAGGGCAACTCTGATGCCCATATAAAATCCACCCTTACAGGGTGTTCCCTCATGATACCCTTCTCTGAAGGGAAACCCATGCTGGGACAATGGCAGGGTATATTTCTCATGGAATTTGACGGCCCAAGGGAAAGGAAGGTTTTTTTAACCCTTATCCAATAAAAAGTATTTATGGGAGAGGCATATGGTTAGGATAAAAATTTTTTTGGCTTTTTTATTACTTGTCTCGTTCATCTCCATAACAGGATACGAGGTCTATGCTAAGGATGAGAAGGTGCAGAGACCAAAGGAATACGGTGTATATATTAAAACCAAAAGCAGTCTTGTGAGGTTGATTCCTAATATTGTCTTTGATGAAGGCGGTCTAATCTTTGTGGAATCCAATAATCCACAGACCTTTGCCCTTAAGGATATACAGTATTTTATAATCTACGGACAATACGATATGGACGTCCTGACCTTTAACCCTATGTTGTTTTATCAGGCATCAGCGCTGGGAAAACCTCGGTTTGTCTTTGGCAAAGATATTGAAATAATTGTCAAGAAACAAAAGACTGAGAACCTCTACACTGTAAGACCAAAGGGCCTTTTCAGCAGGGGCTATTTCTCCCTATGGATTAACGATACTGCCTGGGATTTTGTTATAGAATAAATGGAGGCGGCATCCGGATTTGAACCGGAGAATAACGGTTTTGCAGACCGCTGCCTTACCACTTGGCTATGCCGCCATCAGAAATCCATAATAAGATATTTAGTGAACAGTATTATTGTGAAAAAAGGTCTTTAAGCCCCATTTTTTTACTTTTCACTGATTACTTTTCACTGATCTTTTTATGGAGCGGGAAACGGGATTTGAACCCGCGACTTCAACCTTGGCAAGGTTGCACTCTACCGCTGAGTTATTCCCGCCCTTATTTTATTTTTTATAATACAAACACTATGCCCATGTCAATCTTTTGTTTTTATCCCCCTTAAACTTGCTAAAAAATATTTAGCATAACATCTTAGCAGGTTTGAAGGAAGAACAGGATGGAAAAGCGGAAAGACAAATGAAGGTGGTGGGGGTGGAGTTTCATCTTAACGATAAGTCCAACCAATTTTTGATAACCTGAGACTTTTTTTCAAGGTCTCATCTTGACATAATAAAATCCATATTGCATAATGGTTTTAAGATAGGGTTTCAAATAACCCAGTGGGTGGGTATTATGGTTAAGAAAAAGAGGCTCTTTATAAAAATCTTCTTAATATTATGCTGCCTCGTATTGGCCTTTACATTGTTTGGCTTTTTCGCTGCACCACCGATACTTAAAAACCTTCTCATAAAAAACATATCTAAGACCCTGAAAAGAGATGTATCCATAGCAAAAATTCAGGTCAACCCCTTTGCCCTTACCATAAAGATATCGGGCATCAACATAAAAGAAATGGGAAAAACCGATACCATGTTCTCCCTAGATGAACTATTTGTAGATGCTGGGGCCTCATCCATATTTAAAAGGGCACTGATACTGGAGGAGGTAAGGTTAAAAAAGCCCTATATAAACATTATGCGAAACAAGGATGGGACGTATAATTTTTCTGACCTTATGGCATTGGGGGACAAAAAGACAGATGGAGAAAAGAAGCCTGAAAAGACAGAGAAAAAGCCTTTCTATTTTTCATTGAACAATATATCCCTTATGGACGGCAGCATAGATTTCTTTGATGGCCCTGCTGATACGAGGCACACCATAAGGGATATGAACATAAAGATACCCTTTATCTCCAATCTCGCCCATTACACCAAGACATTTATTCAGCCCTATTTCTCTGCCACTATCAACGATGATATGTATGTTATTCAGGGTGATGTAAAACCCTTTGCTGAACCCCGTGAGGCGTATATTAATATTGACATCCAGGATTTAGACATACCCAAGTATCTGGCCTATATCCCTGCAAAGATGAACTTTAAACTCCTTTCCGGGAGTCTGGATATTGCCTCCAAGGTATCTTTCGTTGAATATAAAGACAAACCACCCTCCATTGTCATCAGCGGGTCCATAAAAATAAGAAAACTTGCCGGGGATGACCTGCATAAAAGACTCATATTCAGGCTGCCTTCTACAGAGATAGATATAAAATCCCTTGAGCCTATCCAAAAGACCCTGGAGGTCTCAAAGGTATTGATCAGCTCACCGGAGGTATCTTTAGAGAGAGATAGAGAAGGGGTGCTGAATCTCCAGAAATTGATTGAAGAAAAAAAGGCAGCAGCGAAAAAGAAGGGTGAAGAAAGAAAAGAAGAAAGAAAAGAGGTGAAGAAAGAGGCGGAAAGAAAGTTTGCATTAAGCCTGAATGAGGTCATGGTTGAAAAGGGGAAGTTATCCTTCAATGACCTCACCACATCACAACCTGTTAATATAATTATAAATAATCTGGGTCTCAGGGCAGAGAATATCTCCCTTGAGAAAAATAATCTATCCAGACTCTCCCTGTCCTTTCTCTTTGATAAAAACGGAGGCATAACCGTAAAAGGCCCATTTAGTATAAACCCTTTATTTGCTGATCTTTCCGTAGACATAAAAAATATCCATATAAATACCCTTCAGCCCTATTTTACAGATAAGGTTAATATCAACATCACAGATGGTGCGTTCTCCACCTCTGGAAAGTTCAATCTTGCCATACCGGAGAAAAAGGGTATGTCAGTAAAGTATAGCGGCAAGATACTGGTAGCTAATCTTGCCACCATAGATAAGGCACATGCCGAACCTCTTCTTAATTGGAAGGCCTTTGCCATAAACAATCTAAACTTTGGCTCTGACCCCTTCTTCATCCATATCGACGGCATCTCCCTTGCTGACTTTTTTGCAAGGGTCACGGTGAACCCCGATGGCACATTGAATCTCCAGAAGATAATGGTGGAAGAGGAAAAGGCAAAGGAAAAACAGGCACAGGCAGAGCAAAAATCCCCTGCACCCCCTGAGAAAAAGCCAAAAGAGCCTGAAAAGGATATAAAGATAGGTAATATAACACTCCAGGGAGGGACAATAGAGTTTACAGACAAGGCTATAAAACCAACCTACACAGCAAGCCTCACAGAGATAGGTGGCAAGGTATCAGGTATAGCCCTCAGTAAAAATCAGCTTGCAGAGGTAAACCTAAGGGGCAAGATCAACCAGTTTGTCCCCCTTGAGATAGCAGGGAAGATAAATCCTGCCAAAGAAAACCTCCTTGTAGACCTATTTGCAAGATTCAACAGCCTTGATTTAAGCCCCATGACACCATATTCAGGGAAATACATAGGTTACAAGGTGGAGAAGGGCAAGCTATCCATAGACCTTAAGTATCTTATTGCAAAAAGGCAGCTTGATTCCCAGAATGTAATATTTATAGACCAATTAACCCTCGGTGAACCTGTTGATAGCCCTGTGGCCACAAAATTACCTGTGAGACTCGCCATAGCCCTCCTCAAGGACAGAAACGGCCAGATAAAGCTCGATATACCTGTCTCCGGCAGCCTCGATGACCCCAAGTTCAGCGTATGGAGGATAGTCCTCCAGGTTATTGTAAATCTCCTCACCAAGGCAGCAACTGCACCGTTTGCACTCCTTGGTTCACTATTTGGCGGGGGAGAAGAGATAAGCTTTTTAGAGTTCGACTACGGTGACTACAAGGTCAATGAACAGAATATAAAAAAGATTGAAAACCTCGCCAAGGCCTTATATGAGAGGCCATCTCTAAAACTCGATATACAGGGCCATGTAGATATGGATAAGGACAGGGAAGGCCTGAAAAAGGCTGCATTCATGAAAAAGCTGAAGGTGCAGAAACTCAACGATATGATTAAACAGGGACAGAAGGCAGTCCCTGTGGATGATATCAAGATAGAACCAAAGGAATATGACAGGTATCTCAAGATGGCATATGATGCAGAAAAATTTGCCAAACCAAAAACAGCCATAGGGCTTACCAAGGCCCTACCTTCTCCGGAGATGGAGAAACTGATATACACCCATATAGAGATAAAGGACGAGGATCTGAGGACACTCGCCAATCAGAGGGCAGCATATGTCAAAGAGATGCTCCTCAAAACAGGAAAGGTAACTGTGGACAGGGTATTCATAATAGAGCCAAAGACCCTTACCCCTGAAAAAAAGGACAAGGTCAAGGACAGCAGGGTAGATTTCAGCCTGAAATAAAAGGCTTTGACACAAATCATTAAAATCATATTTAAAAAACAGATAGTTTCTGATAGAATTAGAAGATGCCAAGAAAAAAGACCAATAAAAATGAGAGAAAAAAGACCAAGAGCGTCTTCCTCGAGCTAAAAGAGAAAAACAAGCTAAAAGATAAAAAGACCAAGAGTTTTACATTCCTCTATTTTGTCCTCGGCTTTATTGCCATAGTCATTATCAACAGCTATATCTTCAAGGCAGAGGTCAAGACCATCCCATACAGTGAATTTAAGGAGATGATACCCACAGGGAAGATAAGCGACCTTGTCATAGATACAGAGACTATACAGGGGAGCCTTGCCCTTGAAGGGGGAAAAAAGACAAGGTTTCTAACCAGCAGGGTTGAAGACCCTGACCTTGTAAGACAACTCCAGGAGAACAAGATTAAATACACAGGTTACTACGAAAACAAGATTATAAAGGCAATTATATCCTGGGTCCTGCCCTTTGCCATCATTATACTCATATGGAATCTACTTATGAGGAGGATGGGTGGTGCCCCATCCAGTGTATTGAATTTCGGGAAAAGCAGGGGGAAGATTTACGGAGAGGATGAGATAAGCATTACCTTTGATGATGTGGCCGGTGTTGATGAGGCAAAGGAGGAGCTAAAAGAGATAATAGAATACCTCAGAAATCCCAATAAATTCTTAAACATAGGTGGAAAGATACCAAAGGGGATACTCCTTGTTGGCCCCCCTGGGACAGGAAAGACACTCCTTGCAAAGGCAGTGGCAGGCGAGGCAAAGGTGCCATTTTTCAGCATGAGCGGCTCTGATTTTGTAGAGATGTTTGTGGGTGTAGGTGCATCAAGGGTGAGAGACCTCTTTAGCCAGGCCCAGCAGAAGGCACCGTGCATTATTTTTATCGATGAACTCGATGCCCTTGGAAAGGCAAGGGGCATGAATCCCCTATCATCCCACGACGAGAGAGAGCAGACCCTAAATCAGCTCCTCTCAGAGATGGATGGTTTTGATACAAAGACAGGTGTAATAATAATGGGCGCAACCAACAGGCCGGAGATACTTGACCCGGCACTGCTCAGGCCAGGCAGGTTTGACAGGCACATACTCGTAGACAGGCCGGATATAAAGGGCAGGGAGGAGATACTCCAGGTCCACATAAAGGGTGTAAAGGTGGCAAAGGATGTGGATTTAAAGGTTGTGGCAGCCAGGACGCCGGGGTTTGTCGGCGCAGATCTGGCAAACCTTGTCAATGAGGCAGCCTTACTCGCAGCGAGAAAGAATAAACAGTCTGTAACCATGGAGGATTTTGAGGAGGCAATAGACAGGGTGGTTGCAGGCCTTGAGAAGAAAAAGAGGGTCATGAGCAGAAAAGAGAAGGAGATTGTGGCCTATCACGAGACAGGTCATGCACTGATGGCCGAGTTTCTCGAGACAACAGACCCTGTACACAAGATCTCCATAATCCCGAGGGGTATAGCTGCACTGGGTTATACCATGCAGTTGCCCACTGAAGACCGCTATCTCATGACAAAAAAGGAACTCCTCGACAGGCTCTGCGTACTCCTTGGAGGCAGGGTGGCAGAGGAGATAAAATTCGGGGAGATATCCACAGGCGCCCACAATGACCTGTTCAGGGCCACAGATATAGCCAAGTCTATGGTCAAGGAATACGGGATGAGCGAAAAACTGGGGTACGTAACCTTTGAAAAGGACAGAAAACCTCTATTTCTCGACATCGCCCCTTCCTTTGGGGGTAAGGACTACAGTGAGGAGACAGCAAGGGAGATAGATAACGAGGTAAAATCCATAATAGACGAGTCATACAAAAAGGTGAAGAAGATACTGAGCGACAACAAGGAACTCCTTGAAAAAGTAGCCCAGACACTCCTGGAAAAGGAATCCATAGACGGAGAGGAGTTGAGACAGTTAATCAATGGTGATAAAGGTGGAGACCAAGAGGATAAACGAGGAGAAGAGCAAGATAGACCTAATTAGGGAGTCTATCTGCGTCTATAAGAAGTGTATGGAGTGCAAGACACTCTTCAGAAGGGGTGAGCTGTGTTTTTCATACATAGAGGACTTTGTTGATGACAGGGGGAGGAGTTGCCTTTACAAGCTAAAGGAGATGTGTCATACCCTGTATAGGAGGTCTGATGAGGCCACCTACAAGGAGAAGCTCTATGACATGACCGTAGGCTACATATTCCACGAGGCCATGAAGTTCAGAGAAAACCTCTATCAGATTGAATACTACAGGCCTAATTATATCAGGGAGATGGCTGAATTTACAGACACAGAGAAAAAGATACTCCAGGAGATAAATCTACTTACAAAAAAGGCAGAAAAGAGACTAAACGAAGGTATAAAAGAGATAAAAAAACTCCTAAGGGAGCTTGTGTCACAGCTCAAAGACCTCATCAAGCTATACAAAGACAGCTACCTCATGCCCCGTTTTATATTAGAAAATCAAAAGGACCTGATAACTATCTATGGAAAGAAGGGGTATTCAAGGCTTTTGAACGAGTTATATAAAGACGGGAGGGAGCTCTTAATACAGAAGGCTGCAAAAAGCTACCTTGAAAGCGAATACTATGACATATCAAGGCAGCTCTTGAAAAAGATACTGTATATGAACAAAGGTAACACAAAAGCAGAATTTTTCTATCTATATTCATCGGCCTTTCACTTTTTTTTCAAAAATAGGTTCATGAAGGCATTGAATTTTGCAAAAAACGCATTATCTATAGATATAAAGGATATGGACGAGGATGTATCCCATTACAGGGAGAGATTAAATAACCTCATGTCCGACATAACAAAGGAATTGAAGAGAAAAAAATAGAGAAAGGAGACAATTTTATGCCTATATATGAGTATGTGTGCGAGAGGTGTGGGAATGAGTTTGAGGCCCTTGTCTTCAGGGATGAAAAACAGAATTGCCCCCGCTGTGGTGCAGACAACCCTACAAAGAAGATGTCCTCCTTTGGTTTCTCCATAGGCTATAAATTTAAGCCCTCCTCCTCAGGGGCAGGGGGCTCTTGCTCAACCTGCGGCTCCTCAAGCTGCTCATCATGTTCCCATTAATATGAAATGGTTCTCATGAGATTAATGGGGATTTTGACTGCCCTCCCATCGCTGCAACACCAGGCAGGCATATATTATGGACCTGCTCTATAAGATTGAAAAGGTCATTAAAGAGCATAGACTCATCAATGAGGGGGATAATGTCCTGGTTGGTGTATCAGGGGGCATAGACTCCGTTGTCTTGCTCCATATCCTCCTTAAAATATCTGAAAAAAAGGGTTTTAATGTTGCTATTGCCCATGTGAACCACCAGTTGAGGGGCAGTGAGTCTGATAGAGATGAGACATTTGTAAAGGGATTGGCCGATAGATGGCATATCCCTTTCTATTCAGGTAGATTTGATGTCCAGGCATACTCAAGGGAAAAGAACCTCTCCATACAACACGGGGCAAGAGACATAAGATATGCCTTTTTTAACGAGACAGCACAGAGATATGGATACAACAGGATAGCCATTGCCCACAATCTCGATGACCAGATAGAGACCTTTCTCCTCAGGCTTATAAAGGGAAGTGGTCTTAGGGGCCTATCATCCATCCCCATGGCAAGGGACAGGATTATCCGTCCCCTTTTATACACATACCGCTCTGAGATAGAGGGATATGCAGAAAAAAACTCCATCCCCCATGTAGAGGATTCATCCAATGAAAAGACATACTATGAGAGAAACTATATAAGAAAGAATATTATCCCTTTGATGGAGGGATTGAACCCTGCCTTTAAAGAAAAGGTATATCTGCTCCTAAATGATATAACAGAGATAGATAGGGTATTCCACGAAAGAGTCTCCTCTTTTTTAGAGGAAAATCTGTTTTCAGACAAGGATGACATGTGGGTTGCCATAGACAGTTTTATGACACAGGATAGCGAGACAAGATACAGGGTCTTAAGTGAAATCATAAACAGCATGGAACAAGGGTTTATACCATTGAGACAGCATATGCAACTTGTTGATAAGATTATCCATTCCAGGAGGCCTAACCTTACATTGAGCCTCCCAGGGGGGCTCAAGATTAAAAAGATTTACAACAAACTTGTCTTTACAAAAAAACCACCTTCCATGAGGTTCGATGGTGTCATTGATATCCACGACGGTATAAATATCCTTGAGCCTTTCGGGCTTGTCCTGGAGGTGGAGACCTATCTGAAAAAAGAGATAATGCCCTTTACAAAACCAATAGAGGCAAGGCTTTCTGAGAATATTGCATTCTTTGACAGGGACCGGATAGGCAGGCTCTCGGTGAGATGCTTTTTGGAGGGTGACCGATTTATGCCCCTGGGCATGGACGATATGGTTAAGGTCAAGGACTTTTTTATCTCCAGAAAGATACCCCTTGATAGCAGGAGAAAAATACCCTTTCTCCTCTCAGATAATGACATAATCTGGATAATAGGTCACAGGATAGACAATAGATTCAAGGTAACAGAAGATACAGAGAATATCATGAAGGTCACTGCCTCAGCCCTGCCAAGTAAGAGGGATGACCTGTCCGAATAGATGATACTCCACGAATCAGACAATAAAACCTGGATAATTCTCATACATGGCCTTGGTGTAAGCGAGAAGGTATGGTTTGAGCCCCTGGAAGAAAAGGTACTTTTTATATCATTCAGGACACTTTTAAAAAACGAGAAAGAGATAATACCCTTTGCCGAAAGGATAAAGGGGAGATACAACATAGCAAGCTGGACCCAGGATGAGAAAAGCACAATAGATGAGGCAGCAGGAGGGCTTAAAGAAATAATATCATCCCTGCCTTTAAAAGATTTTATCATTATTGCCCATTCAAGGGGCGGGCTTGTGGCAAGGAGGGCAATACAGTTATATAATCTTGCGCCAAAGGCACTTATATGTCTTTCCACGCCCCATTACGGCAGCAGGTTTGCAGATATCGTGATGAGATATTCAAGATTTATCAGCCTTGCCATACCCTCTATAAAGAGATTCCTCGTCCCCATAGTAGAGCTATGCACAGACTCCCATGTTATAAGGGAGATAAATAGTAGCGAAAATACCCAACTTGAAAAGCACATCCCCCATTTTGATATCTATGGTAACAATGTGACCTATATAAAAAAAGGACCCCTCGACATCATAGGCTCGCTGGAGAAGATATCAGGAAAAAACACACCACATGAGTGGAGACAGGGCTATGGTGATGGCTTTGTCAGCGTCGGTTCATCTGTATCACCCGTTACGCCCCGGGAAAACTCTTACTGCCTGCCTGTTAACCACCTCAACATTTTGATTGACAACAGTATGTGGGATATTGTATTGAGTATCCTCACGAGATTTAGGCAATAAAAATCTTTTTACAGGGCGGATTAATGATGTTTCATGGAAGATTGGGTATAGTAAATATTGACAAGACACTTTGGCTGGATTTGATGATTAATATAATTACCTAAGAGGCGTTTTTTCGGATTTAGGATAAGGATTTTACAATAAAATTTAAGGAGTTTAGATATGTTATCAAAAAGGGCAGAGGCACTTAAACCATCACCAACCCTTGCCATCAATGCCAAGGAAAAGGCATTAAAGGCGCAGGGCCTCGACATAGCAGGGTTCGGGGCAGGAGAGCCGGATTTCGATACCCCTGAACATATTAAACAGGCGGCAATCAAGGCCATAAACGATAACTTTACGAGATATACCCCTGCAGCAGGGATTGACCCATTAAAGGATGCTGTAATAGAGAAATTCAAAAGGGATAATGGGCTTACATACAAAAGGGATGAGATAATAATATCCTGTGGGGGAAAACATGCCCTTTTTAACCTCTTCGAGGCCATATTCCAGGAAGGCGATGAGGTGCTCATACCTGTTCCCTTTTGGGTATCCTATCCACCAATGGTAGAGCTTACAGGCGCAAAGCCTATCCTGGTAGAGACCGAGGAAAAAGAAGACTACCAGGTTACAGGGTCATTACTGAAAAAATACATAAACAGTAAGACAAAGGGCATCATCCTCAACTATCCGTCAAATCCGGCAGGCTCTGTTTACTACAGAGAAAACCTCGAAGAGATAGGAAGGCTTGCTGTAGAGAACAATCTCTATATCATATCCGATGAGATATACGAAAAGCTCACCTATGACGACTACAGACATATAAGCATCGCCTCTCTGGATAAATCATTCAAGGATAGGACAATAATCTGCCATGGCGTCTCAAAAACCTATGCCATGACAGGATGGCGTATAGGTTATGCAGCAGGTCCTGCCCATGTAATAAAGGCCATGTCCAATATCCAGAGTCAGAGCACATCAAACCCTACATCTATCTCCCAGATGGCAGCTATAGCAGCGCTGAACGGCCCCCAGGACATTATACCCATTATGGTAAATGAGTTCAAAAAGAGAAGGGATTTTATTATCAGTGAATTGAGGTCAATAGAGGGGGTCACCTGTTACAACCCAAAAGGTGCATTCTATGCCTTCCCCAACTTCAATGCTATTCTGGGCAAGAGATACAAGGATAAGACCATAGACTCATCTGCTACACTCACAGAGATCCTCCTTGAAGACTTTCACACTGCTGTTGTTCCAGGTGCAGAATTCGGCAAGGAGGGCTATATAAGGCTGTCCTTTGCCACATCTATGGATGTCATAAAAAAAGGCTTAGAGAGGATAAAAAAGGCGGTCAGAGAGTTTAGATAAGACAGTCCATGTTCTTCATGGTTTTTACTTTAAGGGTGCAGCGAAAATAAAAGGATTATCTTTGCAAAGCTTTTAGTTAATCTCTCCAGCAATTTCATTGACAACATGGTTTTTGTTCGCTATGTTTTTCATAATAATGAATAAAGATAAAAGCGAATATAGGGCAAATAATAATGAGCATATTCTCATTTCTTGTATAGCTGACGATTTGGATGCACAGCCTTTTATGTATCTGGAAGGTCAGGAAAGGCCATAAGATGAAAAAGTATACATGTGCTATCACGCTGATCAGCTTATGTCTTTTATGGTTTCCCGTTTTCGCTCATGCCTGTTCCTGCCCATGGAGAGGCCCGTTTCTTGTTGTGGCAAAGGATGCGCCGCTTATCATTCATGGCAGGATTATTCGCCATCATCCAGGGCAATCGCCGACTATGAGTGTTTTTGTTTTGGAAACATTAAAGGGAGCATTGCTTGATTCCGGAATGGTTGTTCAGATGGGCGACGGGATGCAATGCCGCCCCATACTGGAAGGTTTTGCACCTGGCAGCGAATGGATTCTGGCGCTCAATGGGCCAGGTTCAAAGCCCGGTGATGGTTTGGCCCTTTCTCATTGTGGAGAGTATTGGCTTCGGGTGGAGAAGGGGAAAGTTATCGGCAGCATCGATGGAACGCAATCACAGATAAAACAGATGCCCCTGGATGAATTGAAGCGTAAAATTCGCTATCCGCGCTTTCATACAACATTCAATGGTAGAGTGTCACAGGGGAAACGATTCCAGCGCCCATTCGGCGAGATGTTTATATTCATCCTCGAACCTATTGTGGATGGATGGGAGATTGTCATCAAAGAGCATGGACGAGATGAAAACCTGGCACGCTTGACCCCGCCTTTTCACTTTGTCCCAAACCCAAGATATATCCAGGGCTGGCATTTGTTAGAAAATCCTTCTGCATGTCAAACACGTGAGTACCTTGCCGATACTGGTCCTGACAACCCAAGGGAATTCATCTTTTCTCCTGAGGTAGGGAAAACAATTGACGCATCCAAATTGGGCCGTTCAGTGGATACTCAAGAAGTGGAGGAGGTGAGGCGTTTCGGTGGGGGAAAACTGACGATTGAAGAATTCAAGCTTAGACCCATGCCGGATGGTTGCCCAGTAATAGAATGGATACAGTTTTCTGTTCACCTTGAAGGCGGTTATTGAAGGTTTGTTAAACATGAAATCGTGAATCAACAACTGCACGCTGTAGTATTACTGGTAGGTGATGATGACCAAAAAAAGAACAGGTGAAAAGGCAGGATGGATTGGCGGTTGGGCAGGGGGTTTCATCTGGATCCTTATTCTGGTAGTGTTATTTTTTTACAGGCAAAAATTTGTGCAGGGTGTTATCGGGGCAGCCTTGATCGGAACTGCTATTGTCACAGTCTTGCATTATGCTCCGTGGCGACATCCATCAACCCCTTATTGGAAACTCATGCTCGCACCCTATGGTTTATTTTTTATTGCCTTTGCCTGGGCAGTCTTGTCATTAGGTGATATGGAGGTTTTCGGGTTAAATTGGTGGAATTTGCTTTGGCTTATTCCCCTTCTCAGCCCGTTTGGATTTTTGGGAAACAAAAGATGGATGGATAGAGTTTTATGCAATGAGGAAGGCAGCATGGAAAAAAGTTAGAGTTCATTATTGACGGAAAGGGCCATCTGGTCGGATTTGGAAAATGCAAGACCTTAAGCATAGAGCAGAAGAAGTTGAAATAGGGACGGATATTAATTCTACAGCAATTTCATTGACAACATTATACCGGTTCAATATGGTTAAGATAAAAGAAAATGTTAAGCATTGCAAGAATCCCTTTGAGTTACTGCATTAGAAAGGAGAGACAAAAATGGAAGCAACAATAATTGCACCAGAGAAAGAACAATCCGCAAAAACTCTCACCACTGTAATCTATGCCCTTTATGCCGCATCTTTTCTAATCGGCATCACTGCCATCGTAGCTATCGTGATGAACTACGTTAAAAAAGAAGATGTTGCAGGGACATTCCTGGAAAGCCATTTCCGCTGGCAAATAAGGACGTTCTGGTTTGGGTTACTTTGGGGAGCAATTGGTATAATCACTTATTTCTTTGTAATTGGCTGGTTGATCCTTATGGCAAATGGCATCTGGATTATTTACCGTATAGTTAAGGGCTGGTTACGTCTCAATGATAACAAACCAATGTATGCCGCCTAACAAGCTTATGCCTGCGTACTGCGGTCTGCGGCCACTACATACGGCTGAGTTCAGACGTGGGCATCAAATAAGGATAAGTGAAAAAATCAATGAAAATGAGACAAAAATGTATAGCTTGAAACAAATTATTATTTTGACCATCGTTTCATTATTTCTATCAGGTGGAGGTATATTTATCCCGGCAACACACAAGCTTTGGCCTCGGTAATTAAGATTTGCCCGGCTATTTGAGATTTTTCCACTTGTTTGCAATACATAAAGAAGGAAAAGCACATAAGACTATATTATAATGTTCCAAATAAACCCTTATGGAGGTTTTGTATAAAAACTGGTAATATTTTGTTTGCCTGCACACTTATTATCTTTCTTTTCTGCGCTATAAATCTACCTGCTTCGGACACTATCACCCTTGCTGTAGTTACCGACCCCGGCGCTGCCCAGAATATATGTGCTGATATTGTTGTAACCAACCTCGGTTGGTTCTCATCGCTACCTGAAAAGGATCAAAAGACCATTATAGAGGCCGTGAATGAGGCAGCCAGATATGAAAAGGAATGGAAACGTAAAAACGAGACCCTGTTTCTCGAAAATTTGAAAAAAAGCCGGTATGGTCATAGATGAGAACCTGACAGGGCATCTTTTGCTGCTATGGCAGCAAAGAGGATTTATGGATATAATGACCACCCTGACCCTGCTTGCAAAAACGGAAATATTCCAGAATTTGCCGATTCTGCATGCACCTATGCCCGGGAATCGTGCATTGACGATGCGAAGATGAACCAGATCAAACTGACCGTGAAGGAAAACATCATCAGTATCATCTGGTTTGCATATCGCGGCGAGCCGAGATATATTGCAATCTCCTGCGATATCGAAGATATTGGATCTATCTATGTGACTATCGTCGATTCATGTTGAGGGGATTGAGCTTGCATTATTATATTGCATTAATGCATGATTTAAAATTAATTCCTTAGAAAATTTTCTTGATAACATTATATTCGTCCGCTATATTTAATCATGATGTTGAATAAAACTAAAAGAGAATTTTAGCCCTGTCTAATAAGATAAGAATACACGATACCTATGAACCCTCATGTGAGATCAAAGCAACGCGTAACCGATTACGGCGAAGTATTAACACCACAGCATATCGTCAACGCCATGCTTGACCTTGTGAAACAGGAAACTGAACGCATCGATTCGCGTTTCCTTGAGCCTGCCTGTGGTACAGGGAACTTTCTTGTCGAGATTTTGAACCGGAAACTACACATTGTAGAAGCCCGCTATGCCAAGAGCCAACTGGAATACGAGCGTTATGTAATACTTGCCGTGTCTTCCATTTATGGGATAGACATTTTGGAAGATAACGCCGAGGAGTGCCGAAAGCGGTTATTTGCCGTGTTTGACGAAGCCTACACGCGGCTTTTCAAAGAAAAGGCAAAAGAGAGGTGTCGGGAGGTGGTTCGCTATATTCTCCGGAAAAACATCGTCCATGGCGACGCATTGACTCTGAAAACGGTGGGAGAAAATCCGCAGCCCATTGTCTTTCCTGAATGGTCGCTGGTCAATGGCAGTTTTTTGAAGCGACGAGATTTTGCTTTTCATGAACTCTTAAGTCATTCTTCAATGCGTGAACTACCGCTCTTTTCAGATAAAGGTGAAGAAGTTTTTATTCCAGATCCTGTAAAAGACTACCCGCCGGTGCATTTTTTAGAGGTGGCCCATGCCTACGATGAATAACTACAACCCGGACGTGCTTTTGTGCCTTGCCAACCTGTCGAGCGACGAGGTTTTTACCCCGCCGCAACTAGCCAACCAGATGCTCGACCTTTTGCCACAGGATTTGTGGAACAACCCTGAAGCCCGTTTCCTTGATCCAGCATGTAAATCCGGTGTTTTCCTGCGGGAGATTGCTAAGCGTCTGGACAATGGACTGGAAAGCAAAATCTCGGACAGGCAGGAGCGTATTAACCACATCATGAAAAACCAGCTCTTCGGCATAGCCATTACGGAATTGACGGGTCTTATGGCGCGGCGCTCGCTCTATTGCTCCAAGACCGCCAACGGAAAGTACTCGGTCTGCACCGCCTTTGACAAACCCGAAGGCAATATCCGTTACCAAAGAGCCGAGCACACCTGGAATAGAGGCCGCTGTATATTCTGTGGCGCCAGCGAGGAAAACTATGCCCGCGGCGAGGAACTGGAAACCCATGCCTATGAGTTTATACATACAGAAAAAACAGAGGAGATTTTTAATATGAAATTTGATGTGATTATAGGCAATCCGCCGTATCAGTTAAGTGATGGGGGGTTTGGCAGAAGTGCGACGCCGATTTACAACAAGTTTGTCCATCAGGCGAAGAAGCTTAATCCACGATACTTGACGATGATTATTCCTTCCCGTTGGTTTGCAGGAGGAAAGGGTTTGGATTCTTTCAGAGCCGAAACGCTCAACGACGATCGAATTCGCAAACTGGTTGATTTCGAGGATGCATCGGAAGTCTTTCCAGGTGTGGATATTGCCGGCGGTGTTTGTTATTTCCTCTGGGACCGTGACTCCCGCGGACCTTGTGAAGTGACCAATGTGCATAAGGGAGAAAAGGTCGTCTCGATCCGAAGTCTCAATGAATTCCCCACTTTCATTCGCCATAGCCAGGCTGTGTCCATTGTGCGAAAGGTACTCGCTAAGCAGGAAAGGAGCATGAGCGGGCAGGTATCCAATAGCAAACCTTTCGGATTGCGTACATATGCTCGTCCACAAAAATCCGGCGACCTCATCTTGCGCTGGCAAAATGGAGAAGGGCCTTACCCGCGAGAAGAGATTAAAGTGGGCGTGGAGATGATTGATAAGTGGAAGGTGATCACATCCTACGTTGGATATGACCACGCTGGAAATCCTGGGCCGGACGGAAAGAGAAGAGTCTTTTCCAAAATTGACATCATACCACCTGGAACGATCTGTACTGAAACGTACTTGGTAGTTGGTGCTTTCAGTTCCCGAAAACACGCTGAGAATTTGGTTGCCTACATGAAGACCAGGCTATTCCGTTTCCTAGTGTCTCAGTTCATGTATTCGCATCACATCACAAAAGACGCTTACGCTTTCGTCCCTATTCTAGACATGGACACCGAATGGACCGACGAAAAGCTCTACGAGCGATATGGGCTTACGGAAGAAGAAATCGCCTTTATCGAGTCCAAAATCCGCCCTATGGAGCCTGCCGATGAGTAGCAACCTCCCCACAGCTCCCTACGAGCAGCTTAAAGCCCAGATTGGTGAGCTGCTCCGTCAGGGTAGGGAACAGGCTGGGCGGGCTGTCAACGCAATTCTTGTCCAGACTTATTGGGAGATTGGGCGATATATAGTCGAGTTTGAACAAAAAGGTAATGTGAAAGCCGAATACGGCAGTGAACTCCTGGACCGGCTGTCAAAAGACCTTACTGCTGAATTCGGCAAGGGATTCAGCCGCTCCAATCTTTTCCAGATTAGGCAATTTTATCTCAAGTTTCCAAAAATCCAGACACTGTCTGGACAATTGAGCTGGAGTCATTACGTCGAAATTATCAAAGCCGACAGCGAGCTCGAAATCAGTTTCTATACCCGACAATGTGAAAAAGAAAACTGGAGTGTGCGTGAGCTGAAGCGTCAAATGAAGAGCATGCTCTTTCACCGTCTGGCATTAAGCAAAGATAAAACTGGTATAATGGAGATTGCTCAAAAGGGCAGTGAGGTGGAGAAAGCCGAGGATTTAATTAAAGACCCATATGTATTTGAGTTTCTTGGGATTCAACCAAAGGAACAATATTTGGAAGGTGAACTGGAACAGAGGCTTATTCAAAACCTGGAGTTATTCTTACTGGAATTGGGGAAGGGGTTTGCCTTTGTGGGCAGGCAATACAAAATTTCTCTGGCCAACCGGCATTTTTATGTGGATTTGGTTTTTTACCACCGCATCCTTAAGTGCTTTGTGCTCATTGACCTCAAGCGTGGCGAGATTGATCATACAGACATCGGGCAGATGAACATGTATCTGAACTATTTTGCCAAAGAAGAAAATGTTGAGGGCGATAACCCGCCCATTGGCATCGTTCTGGGGGCATACAAAGATCATATTCTGGTAGAATATGCTACCCATAACATCACCAATCAACTCTTTGTGAGTAAATATCAACTCTATTTGCCTGATAAAAAGCAATTGCAAAAAGAACTGGAGAGGCTTTTATCCGATGGCTAATCAAGAATTCTTTCCTCCCCGCCCCGGGGTCGAGCCGAAGATCTACGCCTACGAGGATACCCATCCTCAGTATGCGGGACTGCTCAAAATCGGCTACACCACCAAGAGCGTGCAGGAGCGGGTGGCGCAGCAGTATCAGACGCTCAGGCCGGGGGAACGGCCCTACCGCATCGTTTTAGAAGAGACAGCCATTCGAAGTGATGGCACGGTCTTTACCGACCATGACGTGCACCAGATGCTGCGCATCAACGGCATCCAGCAGGCTGGTGGGGAGTGGTTCCGCTGTACGGTGGAGCAGGTAAAGTCTGCCATTAACGCCGTCCGGGAAGGGCAGCTCTTTGAGGAGCAGCGTTCGCTTAATTTCAAAATGCGGCCGGAGCAGGAGGCCGCGGTGGAAAAGACCATTGCCTACTTCAAGAACTACCGCCGAGAAAACGATAAGACGCCCCATTTCCTGTGGAACTGCAAGATGCGCTTCGGAAAGACCTTTGCCGCTTATCAACTGGCCAGACTCATGGGCTGGAAAAAGGTACTGTTGCTCACCTTCAAGCCGGCAGTGCAAAGCGCTTGGGAAGAGGATTTGCGCTGCCATGTGGACTTTCGGGGATGGCAGTTCATAAAGCCAGGCGGGCTGAGCTATGAAGATGCGGACAAGCAGAAGCCCATCGTCTGCTTCGGCTCATTTCAGGACTATCTGGGCCGTAACCCGAGCACCGGCGGCATCAAAACCAAAAACGAATGGGTCCACACCACAAACTGGGACTGTGTGATCTTCGATGAATACCACTTCGGCGCCTGGCGGGAAAAGGCAAAGGACCTTTTTGAAGCAGAGGACGAAGAGGAAAGAAAAGCAGCTGAAGGTGAAGCCATTGACTACTTTGACGAGGATATTCTGCCCATCACCTCTGACCATTACCTGTACCTTTCCGGCACCCCCTTCCGAGCCATTGCCACAGGCGAGTTCATCGAAGAGCAGATTTACAACTGGACATATTCAGATGAACAAAAAGCCAAGGAAGAGTGGCGTGGCGCGAATAATCCCTACGCCGCCCTGCCGCGCATGGTGCTCATGACATATCAACTGCCGGATGCCATTCGAGAAGTGGCCATGAAGGGAGAGTTCAACGAATTCGACCTGAATGTATTCTTCTCGGCAGAGGGGGTAGGTGATCAGGCACGTTTCAAGTATGAAGATGAGGTTCAGAAATGGCTGGATCTGATTCGCGGCGCCGACCTCCCCACAAGTTTGGACAATTTAAGGATGGGAGCGCAGAGGCCGCCGCTGCCCTATTCGGATGTGCGGCTCTTGGGTGTGCTTTCGCATACCCTGTGGTTTCTGCCGAGCGTTGCTTCCTGTTATGCCATGCGAAATCTCTTGGCCAAGAGGCAAAACAAGTTTTACCACGATTACAAAGTCATAGTAGCCGCAGGCGCCGCGGCAGGCATTGGGGTCCATGCGCTGCCGCCGGTTTTGGAGGCAATGGGCGATCCCCTGAAGACCAAAACCATCACCTTGACCTGCGGCAAGCTAACGACCGGGGTTACGGTGCGGCCCTGGACAGGCATCTTTATGTTACGGAATTCTTCCAGCCCGGAGACATATTTCCAGGCCGCATTTCGCGTGCAGAATCCGTGGACGATCAAGAATCCCGATGGGACCTCGCCCAATGAGGAGCTGATTTTAAAAGAAGAGTGCTACGTCTTCGACTTTGCGCCGGATCGGGCCTTGCGGCAGATCGCCGATTACAGTTGCCGCTTGAATGTCAACGAGGATGACCCGGAAAAGAAGGTGGAGGAATTCATCCATTTCCT
>ENA-UOWE01002305-UOWE01002305.1-activated-sludge-metagenome-genome-assembly--contig:-NODE-2305-length-21265-cov-5.470391_pt1 | contig 21265 bp, 11 predicted proteins | sample MGYA00249841_ERZ761562 | MGnify/ENA primary metagenome ERZ761562 (study PRJEB28883, sample SAMN05720200) | activated sludge metagenome | isolation source: Anaerobic digester | place: Japan... | reverse complement strand
ACCTTTCGTACCAGCATTGATGGCGGCATAAAGTCTGCCTGGATAAGGCACGAGGCAAGACACCTCCCCCTGCCTTTCGCGTGGTAAACCTTCCTCTCTGTTAGGACCTACATCGTCAAGGCGTTGCTCATAATAACGCTCTATCATACCCCCAGCCATATTGAAGTAAAGATAGACGTCATGCTGAACCATAGCCCGACCATTCTTTTCGCTCATTATCCACTTCATTTCTGGAACAGCAATCTCAGAATATACCCCGTCCCAGATAGAGCCGATGCTATCCTCTTTGGCAACGTAAGGGCGCTTAGGATAACCAGCCATTACCATATTAGTAATGTTTGAACGAGTATCTCCACAAGTTACATAATAAGGCAGGAATTTATGAGCAGCGCGCAGTGTAACGGACGGGTTGCCAGTAGGAGGTTCGCCGCCATACTCCGCCGTTGCGGTTAGGCTAATCATTTGCTCATAGTCTGCTATCTGTCTTTCATAAGACACGATATAACCTTCGTCGGGTTCTTCCTCTGCTTGCTCACGAGCTAAGTCTTGTTGCGTTCTGGCAAGCAACATCTTAGTATCAAGCCGTTTATTGCGGTTTATATCAAAATAAAATAACTCTTGGTCTTGTGTCGTGCCAGTCCAAGTACCCTCAAGATAAGAAAAGTCTACTTTACTATCATCAACCCGCGCTCTCCATACAACCAGTTCGCCACTCTCCATATAGCCAACACGCAACAGGTCAGCATATATAGCTTCTGTGTTTGTGTCATCCGACTCTTTCCAGTTGTTAGCTTTGTGGTTAGCAAAATAAGTCAGCCAGTTTCCACCAGAAGCATAAGAATGCATTAAGCGAATTGGGGCTTTTGTTCCCTGTGCAAAAACAACATAATCACCAACAACGCATATGTCTGTAACGGGTTTGGTCAAACCATGATTTATGATTTCAGTCCATCCAGACATGCCAACAATAACCCACTCTGTGGTGCCATCTTGGGCAATATTCCACGGCTTATCAACAGTGACGGTTCCGTTAGCAAGCGCAGCCACAATTTTTCGGTAGGGTTGTAACTCATTCTCTCCAGCACCGTTGTAAATAAATACAGTTTTTCCAATAACGGTTTCAGGATTAATTGTTTGGTTAAGATAAGAAACATTAAGGTTGGCTGCGTTACTACTCATAACGCCGCGCCTGCCGTTATAATATAGCCTTGGGGCAGAAACTTCGTTGGGGTCGTTCACAACGGCATACATAGCGTGCTTATACTCAAAGAGCTTTATGTAGGCATTGCCACCATAAACCAGTTCGCCATAAAGCGTGGCGTACATAATGTGTGTTTCCCAGCTCGTTGTATATGTGGATATTTCACTGTAGCTATCGCCCCAAGCAAGCGGTCTGCCGTCTTCGGTTGTGATAAGGTCGCCGCTCTCTGTGGCAAGGAAATACCCATCAGTTGCAGAATAAACTATATCTATATTGCCACTTGCCCCGCCAACAATGATAATAAGGTCTTTACCAGCAGCAACAGAGATGTTGGCTGGAAGGGTTATGGTTGTGTCAACCGATGATTGCGGAACATTTGCAATATTTGTTACAGTAGACGATGAAGGCACGGTTGTGATTGGCTCTCCTGTGTCAACAACCTCAAATTTATACTTGAATGTTTGGTCTGAGCCAGTTTCGTTCTTACCAACCGTCATGCTGATTTGCGAGATAGTTCCAGGATTATCAATCTTTATTCTGAACGCATAGTAGCCTGTGCTGGTTGTCAAACTAAGATAATCATACACATCGGTTTTTAAGTCAACGTTGTATTGCTCAACGCCGATGCCAGTTTGCAAAGTCTCTTTAGGTCCACAGATGGGAAACTCGCCCATCGTGTCCATTCTGAAGCTGTCCAAGAAGCGGGTTCTATCATCCGAGAACGAGTCTTTTCCGCGCCCGCCAGTCCAAGACACTTGTATCTCATTCTTATATGGCAGCTCCATATCCGAGCGCTCGCTATTGCTTTGCGTAATTTGTATGGGAGACCTTGGCATAGTTCCCATAGGCATATTGCGCCCATCTGGGTTACCACGATTATCGCACAAGATAAAACCAGCCTCACGCCCAAGAACATCTTCAAGCTTCAAGTGATGGGTCGGATTGATGCATCCTGGATATACGATAACGTTCTTTAGCGAGCTGCCCATTAATACACTGCCAAGTTTCCAGAACGTTCCACTTTTCTAACTGGATGGATACGCTCTTGCCGTGCCATCTGTTGTTGCGCGTTGACAAAAAGCGCAGTCTCTTTATCGGCATTAGTGCCAAGATACTGCATTCGGCTCAGTTCATAGAAGTAAGTAGCCGTCCAAGCAATCCTTGTCAAGTTGAACGCAGGGTCAATTGGGTCAGCGTCTTGGCTTATCGTGTCATGCACTTTGTTGTAATAAAGACGCAACTTATTGCCGCTCGACAATGGCTGGTCAAGATAGATTTTGCCCGCAAATTCTTGCCATGTCTTTACGGGAATAAACCCGCCCATGCTGGTTATCTCATCAATCCTGACAACATTACTAACGCCAAAGGGTAAAGCGTATTCAGTAGAGCTTGTGTCTGACGCCAAACTCTCGTCTACAACAGTATATAAGCCCATATGCGTCAACGCCTGATTAACAGCCTGAATAAGCATACTCCTGTTTTGGTTTGTGGCGGTGTATCTTGTCCCTGCTTGGTAAGGTTCCCCCTTAGGATATTGCAGCTCAAAATAATGCTCGGCTAAACTGTAGATAAGGATTGTATCAGTTGTGCCAGAATACGCGCCCGATTGGATAAATAAAGTGCCACCATTGTAATATCCGTCAGCTTCATACCTATCAGCCACATAAATGCGGCTATTTGTGCCTGCTGAAGTGGATACGCCAGAAACACACACACCACTGAACATAGCCGTCTGCAACATGGCATCATATAAGGTTGCCATAATTTCTCCTTAGGCTAAGGGGGGATGGAATTGACCATCCCCCCTTCTGTTCAGTTAGGTTTAGGGAGCGGTAATGCCAGCGATGAGTGCGTGAGCTTTATCCCCGCGCATACAAAGCGTACCTTCCCAAATGGTTTCCTGTTTGTGGTAGTCGCCACCCTTTGCCAACGGTTCAATAAAGAACGGGCGTAGGGTTTTCATACCAACGTGGTTCAGGTCAATAATCGGAATGAACGAGTCTACTAACCAGCGGTCAATATACAGGTTGATTTTACCGAACTTGGTATAAATACCAACGGGCGACATGCCCCACCAATACTCCTTAGCATTGCTTTCGGTATGCTGCACTGTCTCTGCCGAAGTAAACAATGAGGTCAATTCAACATAGTTTCCTGGAGAGACAATCGCATACTTGTCGCCGCCGCCAGAGCCTTCAAACATTGATAATGCAGCAGCCTCAAAAGCCGCTTTGGTAATCTTACTTCCAAGGTTTGCTTGTACGTTCTGGGTGATGAATGTCTTTACGCCTCCAAAGGCGCGTGGGGTCGTTGCCGAACCAGCTTGACGTATACCGTACAAGAGCTGGTGCTCAATTTCGATGAGCATATTAGGCACTTGCTTTGCAGCTTCGTATTGCCAGGGGTCTCCCTTGCCAAGCAGCTGCATTTTCTCCATAGTTCCGCTTTCAGAAAGCTCACGGTGGACAATTTGGGTGTAGTTGTAAGGAATAGTAACTGTCGTACCCTTAATCGGGTCAGATTCGGCGCCTTCCAACCGAGCCATACCAATAATCTTAATAACTGAGTTGGCGGGGATTTCAACGTCAGTGGTGCCAGCGTAAGGACGGGTAACGGTAACAATATCTGTGGAGGTATTAACTTCAGATACCCACATCTGGACGGTGCTGTATTCCAAGATATGACCAGGCTCGAGCTTAGCAGCTTCACCAGTGGCAAGGTCAAGCGAGGTATCGCCTGTGACAGAAGCCGCGTTTTTTAATTTTACAGAGCGATAGCCGAGGGTGTCTTCCATCCACTCATATTTAGTGTTGTTGGAAGACGGAAGGAAAGAAAATTTGCCAGCAGCACCGTCTAAGCCACCGAGCAGGGTGAGCAGAGGGGTGTCGCGAGGGTCAAGGTTGAGAATGTTCTCATCAAGAGAACGTGCTCTTAAGGTGACATTGTCACCATCGTAGCTTGTACCAGGGTTAATTATAGCCATTGTTATCTCCTATAGGCTTATTTGGTGATACCGTTCCAACCCTTGCTCAACCATTTCTCGCGAATTTCAAAGAGCTGTTCTACAGTTGCTCTTGGATGAGCAGCCTTGAACTCATTAACCTCTTTGAGATAAGCGTCTCTTAATGTGTCTTGTGTTTCTGGCGTTGGTACGCCACCAATGCTTGAGCCCAGGAAGGTGCGTGTATCGGGTGGTTTTGTAGGTTCAGGTTGCGGAGCGCTTGTTGCGCGCCCAGCGGATTTCTGTTTGGCAAGCATGCGAACCTGCTTTAAATACTCTGCAGGGTTCGAGCTCGGAAGTTGTCTTAACTCCCGAACGGGAATATGAACACCATATTCCTCCATAATATCGTCTGCCGCTTCAGTAATCCATGCATAGTCATCCTGGCTCTCTTGCCCCTGCCGTTGTTGAGCAGAAAGGGCTTCATCTTCAAACAATACTTGGTCTAACATTTTCTGGCGCAAAATCGCTTCCTTCTCAGGAGAGATTTCGATACCAGCTGCCCTGTTAGCTTTCAGGGTTTTGTCAATGTCTGCCTTCAGTTGTTTTAGACGAGCTTCCATAGAGTTATGGATGGCTTTATCGGTTTGAGACTGCATCTGTCGTTGAAAAGCCTCAAACTCTTGCTTGGTGATAAAAACCTCAGCACCACTTGGCTCCTGTTGCCCAGAAGCTTGCCCAGGAGATACAGCAGAATTAGCTTTTTCTACTGCACCGTCCGCTTGGTCAAAAGTTCGTTCACTCATAGTAATACTCCTTCGTTATTATAATATAGTTTTATTATCTTTGCAAGCCTAATACGGCATTTATCCATTGCTCTAACGAGCTGCCAGGCCTGCCCTTCGCCTCCCAAATCCGATTGAGTTCGGCTTTAGCACCTGCGGATAAGGGGGTGCCGTTTACAATGTATTTCCCAAGCTCTGCCTTGAGCGCATCATCAAACTCAATGAGCAGAGATTGGGCTGGTTGCGTCTGCCCAACCATATCTGAGGTTGGAGCCAATAGAGATTCATCTCCCCTGCCTCTTGCTGACTGGTCTTCAGCCCACTGCGCTACCAGCGGGTGGTCTTTGTAATACTGCTTACGCCATTCTAAATAATCAAAATACGACGGCATTGTGCGCTTGAGCTCATCTCTCTTATTGGCTGGTGTATCCCAATAAATCTGCTGCTGCCAGTAGTAATCAGGATAACGTTCGGCGCGCTCAGCTTGGAACTCCGCAACCGCAGCCTCGACTTCTGGAGAATATCTTGGCACTGGCAGTTGTGTTGCACTTGCTGCAGCTTCCGTCTCTTCGGTCACAGGAACATAGCCACCTAACTGATAGCTCCACGCAGCAAGGGTATTATTGTCAATGTTGGTATATGCCTTAGCGTCCAAGAATAGCCTCTGGAAAGACTCTCCAAGAGCTTGGGTTGCAAGTTGGCGGCTCGCAGCAGGAATAGACGACCACTTATCCCATATCTGGTCTACAAGAAATCCTTTCAACATGGTTTCATCGCTCTTGAACATGTCTTGGCGTGCCCTATACTCTGGATATTTATCATAAAATTCATTTAGGGCATCTGAATTGCCCATATTATACTCTCTCCACGCCTTTTGGTATTCCGTGTTGAGGTTGCGCATATACTGTTCGCCTTCTGGTATCATGCCAGCAGGGAACAAAGTAAGCATAAATGCAGGCGCAATTGCTTTAGCGTTTTCGGGAGTTGGGTCATTCGTAAACTGAGCGACAGTATGCAGGAACAGAGAGCCCGGTAAGCGTGCAGATAGATACACATCAGCACGCCTCTTAGCTTCCTCCCAAAGGTCGCCCTTACGCTCAATCATTTGCTTTTCAACCTCGTCTACATCAGAAGTAGTGCCATCACCAAGCATACTGGTAAGCATAAGCCGAATATAGTAATCACCTGGCTCACCATAGGGGGACATACCAAGTGTTTCCCTTACTTTCTCCTCTGGGTATTTTAGCACTTCTCCAACATAGCTCAACATGTCCCAAGCCCAGCCTTGCCCACGGAAGGACGAAAGCGCTTGCCCCAACCTTGTTGGAGGCATAGGGCTAATTTTATCCTCTTGCCCAGTGGCAAAATAGTAGGGATATTGCCACCAAGGGGCGATGCCCATCATACGAGAGGCAAGGGTAACAACATCATTGGTCATAAGGTCATCCTGTAGCATAACTTCTGCTAAGGCGTCTTCCCAAATATCACCAGAGCCTAATTGAATAGCGGCTGCACCTTGCTCTTGGGTAATAATCCCATCCCTTACCATCGTGTTGATTTGGTAAACAGTTCTTGAATAAATGTCCGCTGATAGGTCGGAGAACAGAGACACGGGCTGCGCAATGCTCTCAAGTGGCATAAGCCGTGAGAACGGGTCGAGGAATATTTCATTCCCAAGATAATCTGGCAGCCACGGCGTAGTAGGTATCCACATCTTGCCAGCCATTCTGGTTGGATACCCAATCATGCCGTTCCGTCTACGCAGTTCCTCATATCTTGACCAAGCTGCAGCAATCTCTGGGGCGCCAAGAAGGTGCTTTGCCCATTCAACAACAGAGCTTGTATACCAGAAGTGATATGGCCAGATGTGCTGCATCGCGCCATCGATGCCACGGCGTTGCGTGTAATCCAGTAAGGCATGGTCACGGCTGCTCTTTGCGTAATCCAACGCTGTTATTTTCTTGGAGTCAAGCTCGCCTTCCCAAATTGCCACTTGCTTTTCTAAAGCGTCGAGCGCCTTTGCGGGAATGTTTTTCTCCATCTCAAAGGTAGGATGCTCGCGCATATACTTTTCAAGGTTATCGGTAATCTCCCCAACAAGGTTCATTATCTCGTTGTCGTTCAATTGGTCAAGTGCCCGCGCTTGGTCAATTGATAGAGGTCCTTGTGGCGGGTCGGGAGTAACGGGCGGTAGAGGCTGTTCAGCAGGCTGGTAGGTCAATTCCTCAGGCTGGAACAGAGCACTTTGCTCTGGCGGAATGAACGGCTTGCCTTCGCCGATAATGCGCCACGCTTCTGACGGCGTCATGGCAAATATATCTTCTTCTGTGTATCCCAAGTCAAAGAGCTGCTGCTTCATTTTATTTGTTATCATAAACGGAACGCCCGTGGCAGCTTTAGCAATATCCGCATCGCTCAACAATTTTTCTGGTGCAGCTGCGATAGCAGCCTCAAGCTTTGCAATAGACTCCGCATCGCCGTTGCGCGCTTTCATATCGTTGAGCAGATTAATGGCTTCTTTCAATGGAGTGGCGATGGCATTGTGCTTTTCTAAATCAGTGCCTTCTATCATGCTTGCTGAGGTGATCTTGCTGATTGCATTCTTAGCCATAAGGCTGTCAGCAGTTGCGGTTCCATCAACCCCAGTAACAACACGGTAGCTATAACTCTCAGAAATCAGCTTGTTGTGCGCTTGGGTCAATATCAAGCTTCTCATTTCTGGATATGTAACATCGCTAACTGCCGTTCCGTTCAAGATTTCGGTTATGGTCTTGCGGATTTTTGTATAGGACTTAGAAGTGCCATCATACAAGCCTTCTACTAATGCCCAGTCTGGTGGAACTGTAGGCTTTTTTACATCGCTTGCAAATTGACGCAATATCGGTTCAATGTTGTTTTTTATCTTTGGTTCCCAGCCATTAATCGTATTGTTGACAAGCTGATTGATTATCTCGTTGTTCGTGTCAACAGATACGGTGGCAACCTTCTCGGCATTGACCTTGTCGAGCAGACCATTTAACAACTCGTCTGCTGTTTTAGTAAGCTCTGCGGGAAGCTCAAATCCAGGAATAAGGATTTGGTTGGGGTCAACGCTGCCAATCTTAATTGCCTCTTGCGCATACAAGTTAAAGAAGTTAGCAATTCTACGACTGTTCGTGATATTGTTGTGGAAGAACTGCTCCATCTTGACAACTTCTGGAGGCAAGACTCTAAATAAGTCTGTGCCAGCCTGCTCAAGCGGCGGTCTGATGGTCGGGTCAAGGTTGCGCCATATCTGATACTCAAGCACGGCAGTCGCAATCTTATCGCCGATAGCATAAGACGGGCTCAGCCTTCCTGTTTCAATGAGAGCATTCACCTTTGCCATACCAGGAACGGCTTCTGTCATTGCATCAATGAGAACCTTAGAGAAGTCCGAGCCGTCCTCGATAATAGCCTTTAGCATTATTTGCCCGTCAGGCGTGCCACCATAAACTTTGGCAACAAGTGCGTTCTTAAAAGCTTCTTTACCAGTATCGTTTAGCAAGCGGGTATCTTTGATGAGATATTGACCTTTTTCCGAGTCATACAGGTTGTCAATGAATTGCTTGCGTAACTCATAAGCAGCTTTAGACGAGAGCACTTCATCAACTGTTTGGTTCTCTCCAAACTGAAGCTCGGCAATACTCTCGTTGCTCAGGAACTTTGCGTTGCGGTTTGCATACTCAAGCGGGCTGAATATCTGCTGTGAGGGAGCATTAGCCTCGTTCACTATCCTCATCACATCATCACTGTTCGCAGCCTTGTAAACGAGAACTGGGTTTTGAATGCCCTCAATATCAGCTTCTGTTAGCCCATACTGAGACAAGCTTTCCTTAAGCTTACTTTGGTATTTAGCCCACTGGTCAGGATAGCTCTCTTTGGCTTCTATAAGGAAACCCATCCTATGATTGCCTGCAATCACATTGCCACTCTCATCAATCACAGGCGAGCCGTTGGATAAATCAACAGGCTTGTTCAGCAAGCGTTCTGGTGTTAGGCTCCTTGCCTTCTCTCTGACAAAATCTACATTATAAGTTCTTGGCTGATACTCTTGTGGAAAGTCTGGATTTTTCTGCCCGCCAAGATTGTGGGACGGGCGGATTGTGTCAGCCTCAACCACAACTGGAATTAGCTCAAATGACGTGTCTGGCGTAGCACCAAACACTTTGAACCTCGTGCCCTCCTTGAACTGGCTTATTCTGGCTGCATTGCGCTCCGCCTTTGCGGTCATATCATTTTGCGTGAACAGCGAGCGGTATACCTCTTTCAGCGCTGGCGATATTTCTATGTCCTTATACCGCTCCATAAGCCTGCTGATAAATTCGGTAAAGAAAGCAGAGATGGTCTGGAAGGCTGATTTGAGTTTGGCTGGCATGCTCTTGGCTACCTCTGGGTCGGCTTGCCATTTGAACATGCTGTCAGCAATGTCATCCATAACCTTGCTCTTGGCAGCATCGTCCATAGCGTCAAACGCTTCTATGGTTGTCTTACCAGCATCCTCAATTATCGTCTTATAACCATCAAACACGCCCATGTCGTAAAGCTGACGGGCGGTATACATAATGGCGTGAGAGCCTTCGTGGAATACGCTCACGGCATCAGCAGCATCGGTTGCAAAGTTAAGAATGAACTTGTTGTCGGGACCTATTGTCAGTGCAGCGATATGCTTCTTGGCAATATCATAACCAAACTCGCCCGCTGGCAGCGCCTCGCCTTCGTAAGCTCTAATCTCACCGAGCCTATCATAGAAGCCAAACTTGCCTCCACTGAGCCTCTTTACGGTAGCGTCAAAGGCATCAAAGTAAGCAGAGGCTGCAACTTTCTGCGCGTCAGTTAGGTTGGTTGCGGCGAATAGTTCGCCTTCAAACGACATTTTGTTGTATTGCCCATAAGCAGCTTTAGCCTGCTCTTGTAGCATACGCCTGTGCTCAAGAGCGGTCTCATTCCTTTCAAGGGTGGCACGCTTGTTGGCAACGTCTAACTCTGCCCGCGTCATCTCCTTTGGCTTGGTGGCTCTTGTTTGACCAGCTCCCTTACTGGCATGCTTTGACGGACGGATTGTATTGAACTCTTCGTAAGCCTCATTGGTCAGGAATTTCCGAATTTCTTGAGCTTGGGCTTGGTACACCTGCTCATAGAAGTTTTTATTAGCAGTGCGCTTATTATCGTAATCTAATCCCTCAATGGCACGGCGGTGCTCAAGAATGTCATTGCGGAATTTCCTGTCCTTTTTGAGGAACTCACCCATATAGCCAACAAGAACATTGTGAACTTCCTCTTTTGTTCTACCGTTCGGTGCAACGCCATTTTTATCGTACAGTTCAATAATCTTATCAACCCAAGCCTTTTGGTTCGCATCGCGCGCCTTGCGATAATCAGAATAGACCTTGTCAAGCAGCTTGGGAGCGTCAGTGCTCTTAATGACACCATCATAGGCATCTTGATTTATTTTTGTTATTTGGCTGTGAACACCACGCATTAGCTCAAGACGTTCAGCAAGGTTAGTTACAAAGAAGTCTGCATCCTCGCCAAGACCAGTCTTTGCCATGCCAGCGGTAACTGCGTTGAGCATGGTCTTATAGGCGTCTTCCCACATTGACTTGGTTATTTCGCTGGTGACCGTCCACAGGTTAGCCTTATAGGCACGAAAAGCGTCATCAGTTAGACCGCTTCTTGAGGCGTTATCGACTGCATCCCAGAACTCCCCAAACTGTCTATTCACGGAGAATAACGTGCGGTACTCCTCTTGCCCAACCTCAAAGAGGTTTTTGAGAAGTCCGATGTGTCCAGCGGTGTCTTCTTTAACCTTAGCAAACTCGCCTACAAGGTTATTTACTCTACTGTGGTCAGCAGCTTCTTTAAACTTTCTATACACGCTAAGCCGAGCTGCATCCAATTCCTCTGGTGTGCGGGGCTTGGACAATAAGTCGACAATGTCATCACGCAATCCGTTGAAGTCAAGCAGTGAGTTGAGCGCTGCCTTTTGTGCGTCATCACCACCAGAAAGCTTGTCAATGGTGGTTTTGATGATTTCTTCTGGAATTGGGTTATAACCAACCTCACCCTTTTTATAGAAGCTTCTAATTTCATCCGTGTTGTAAGCACGATTGGCAAGGGCTTGGAATGCAGCAATCTGACGCTCAGTCATACCAGTGCTAAGCATATCCGACCGCAAGTCGGCATTAACGGGAGAAAGCTCCATCGCACCCATAATTTGCTCAATAGCAATCTTCATTGCCCTGCGTGCAAAATACTGCTCAATCTTGCCGTAAGTAGACAATGGATTGAATATCTTTTTAGTCAGCGGTTTGGCGTTCTCGCCAACATAGGGCGCAACCATTCTCTCAACGGTTGCTTCCGTAAGATTGGGGAACTTGCGTTGGCTTGGGTTCTTTATTTTGCTGTTCTGAGCCTCTACCGCTTTCACAATATCAGCAGGGTTCATTACTATCAAGTCTTCTGGTCTTACGCCAGCAGCATCAGCAAGCTTCCCAAGCGGAACTGTTTCCGATGCTGACAAATGGGATATGAACTTCCTTACATCGGTCATCCAATTGTCTGGGTGTAGGATTTTCTGCAGCTCTGGTGTCGCGCGGGTGATAACCTCAGCAACCTTGAACTCATTGCCAACAAGCATTGTATAGTCAACACCAAATCGGTCAATTGATGTCTGCATGGCTTTATTGGTATCAAACAAGCCACCAGCGCCGATGAAAATGTTCATGGTGACCCAGTTGTTGAAAGCGTTTAGCATCCACGTAGCTGGGTTGGCAGAAATAAACGGAACGCCAATGATTGACTTAAGCATGTTTGAGAACTGGGTCAGGTTAGAGCCTGGCTGCGGGTTATATAACTTAATCGCTGCCTTTTCAGAGTCAGACACAAACGCAAAGATTGCCTTATTCACAAGCTGCTGCTTTGTAAGAGGCAGTGCATCGGCACCTTGATAAGGAGCCAAGAACTTTTTCAGCTCAGCTGACGACATATCTATAACCTTGCTTGGGTCGGTCTTGGCAACTTTAGCGTTATAAGCCTCAAGCTTTTTGAACACATCATCAGGTCTCATCGAGACCATCTTTTCGGGTGTCATTCCCAAAGCTCTTGCGAGGTTGGTTACTTCCACCCTGCGAATAGTGCTCATTTGCCAAGTCTTGCGCAGCGTGTCAAACTGGCTTCCTTCTGCTAATGCAGACTTCAGCGTAATCATAGCTGTTGCAACCAGACTGCCTTGAGCATAATCCCGCATCTTTTGACTTACTTCTACATTCTTGCCAGCAATATAGTCAAAGAAGGCAAAGAACTTATCTGGGTCATGCTTAGCAAGCAGGCTTACGTCCAAGATAACTTCTGTAATCGCCCTGTTTGTAAAAGCGATTTTCCCTTCTGGGGTAAGGTCCATCCACCTATTAATGGTGTCAACTATTTTGTTGCCTGTGGTTTCGGTGGGCTTAGCTTTATAGCTTGGCTCTCCAAACTTTATAATCCTTAAGTCCTCATAAGGTCTTTCGACCCCCATTGCATCCGCAATGCTGTTTACCAGTTGAATGTCAACAGGATTAACATAAGAGTCTGATAGCACAAAGTTCTTACCAGCGGTTACAAGATAACCGCCTTCTGGTATGGGCACGGACTTTCCATCGGTGCTTGCACTGATAACCTTATCTGTGTTGGCATCTACTTTGTAAACCGTTCTGCCGTCTTGGCTTGTAACCTCGTATGTATCTGCACCTTCTTTTATGGAGTCAAAGTTGATTCTGCCGTTGACAATTACCTCTCCGTCATCTGGCTTGACAACGGAAACGCTTTCTACTAAGCGCGGTGCATCTTCACCTGCAGATTTGATATATTCCAACAAGCCTACTTTGCCAGTCTCTAATAGCTCAACGGCTCCCTTGAGAACTACTTTGAACTTATCATCAGGGAATTGCGCTTTGTAGTTGTCGGAGTCGACCATTGTCTTGAAATAGTCAACCGCCTCAACTGGAGATTTGAAAGTAGTGCCTTCAGGGGCTTTAATCGACTGGGTAGTAACATACTTCCCAGCTTCATCAAACAAGCTAAAGGCTGCAGTGGTGCGGTCTGAGGAAAGGAACATTTTTACCAAAGGCATTGACGTGCCAGGCGTAGCTGCTGGGACAACATCAATAACTGAACCCGCTGGAACGGTCTGACCACTCTTTTTTAGGTTGTCATAAACATCATAAAACATTTTGGGATGATAACCTTTGGCATCAAAAGCGTTAGCTATATAAAACGTCTGTGCAGGTGATAACGTGCCACGAGCCCACTTAGGAACAGTGCCCTTTGCTGTTGGCTTAGTAATCAACCTGCCAAGCACCTCAACACCCTGCTGAACACCAAAAGGCAGGGCGTCAATAAGCGGGTTGCCAATAGCGAGCTTAGCGGCTTCTGACAAGTTCGCATAATGCTGCGCACCCACGATGTCATCAGCAGCTACAGCAGCATTGAATTTCTTGGTGGCATAAATATCAATGCTTTTGTTTATTCCAGCAGGAACAAAGTTGAGCGGGTCAATGACTATTTGCGCAGCAAAGTCGTTCATATTACCAGACATACCAAGCGCTTGATACCACATTGCCATCACGCCTTCAACGTCCTCAGGCTTTGGATTGGGTCCAAGAGACTTAATGTCTTTTAGGATGGCTGCACGGGTATCAACGGAATTGAGCCCAAGCTTTTGAGGCGTTTCTAAGCCTAACTGTATCTGCCAAACCTCACCTGGTGCGGTGGTCAACCCAGAGCTCCATTCAGGATTAACAAGGTTGGCAAGAGTAGAAACGGAGTCCACAAGGAAATCGCCTGCACCTTTACCGCCACCAGACTCATAATACATACGTCCAGCGGTAAATGTGTCGCTTAATAATTCAAAAAGATTAGTAGGGTCAACTCCATATTTATCTGTAACGGCTTGCAGAACTTCCTCATCACTTTTCCCACTTTTCTTCATTCCCAAGATATAATCTTGTATCTCATTGACATATGTCGCCTGTCCAATAAACTGCTCTGTTATTTCTGCAAGCCAATTGAATACCTTAGTAACTATTTTTGAGGTTGGGTTCTGTTCGCCTGTTATGGCTGCCCGATACTGCATATAGCCCGTATACCCACCAAGAACACCTGCAACCAGCGGAACAATCGCAGCTGCAGGGGCGCCAACGCCAGTAGCGCCGATAACACCAGCAATAGGTGCAGATGCCTTAGCTGCGATAAAGGCTGCAGTAGAAACAGCCCCAAAAACGCCCAACCCTGTCATGCCACCCTGTATAACCGCAGCGGTCTGTCTGCTTGCTTCTGGAACCTGCATCTCCTCTGGGGCGCCAAAGATAGTTAGCAATACCTTCGCAAATAGTGGCATTTCGCTATACGGCTTAGCAGGCTTGCCTTGAATATCTAATATCCCCTGCTGGTCGAGGATGTTAGCAACCATAAGCTTGGTGTAATCTCTTGGGTCGAATGGTTGCGATAATTGTTCAGCCGTCATGCCTTCGCCCAGAGTAGCGCGGGCTTCCTCAGAAAGGGCGTACTCAGAGAAATATCTTACGGATTGTTCGTATTCGTCTTGGGTTATTTGACCTTGCTCAAGCGCTTCTCTCAACGTCTGATTGACATCATCCACAACCAGTTGCATTTTGCCAATTTGTTCTTCTACAGTTGCCTTTGGTTTAGGGGCGGTGAGCGTGAACCTATTTCCAGGCTGCCTCTCCCACCAGTCGGGACCTGGCTGCAAGTAAGCTATGTAGGCTTCTTCGGTTCCAAATGGCAACGGCTGCCACTGGCTTGTGTCATCAGTGCCGTTATAGGCTTTTAGTGTTTTATATAATCCGTTGACAAAATCCTTATTAACATAAGGCGGCGGTTCGTAATCGTCATCTTGTAAGCGCAAGAAGTTGTAAGCTTCTACAACATTGCGCGGATTATCCCAATAGCCTTGAATTTGTTTTGTGTTATCCCAAACTGCAGGTGGAAGGTCTGGCCTATAAAGATGGTAACTATCAGGCTTCCAATAAGTAATATTTCTTGGGCCGAACGGATTTTTGTTTATCCAAATTCTTTGTGTGCCCGCTGGAAGCTGATAATTATGCTGTTTTGAATATTCAATTACCTGACGCCTTTCTTCTCCGCCCGATATCGGCATCGGATTAATGTTTGGTTGCCCATTCCAGCCTCCACCCCAATTAGAATACTGATTTTGAGGCTGTTTGGCAGGCTGGTTTTGTGGCTGTTCAGGCGGCTGAGTAATATTCGGTTTTGGCATAATTTCTCCAACTATTCTTGTCGCAAGCCCCAGGTAAGCAGGGTTTCATTCCAGCGTGCCCGTTGCTGAGTGTAATTGCCTTGATAAAAGGCTGCAGAGCTCCTATCGCCTCCGCCCCCACCGCCTCCACCGCCCCAGCTACTCCACCCGCCACCATAGTTTGGAGCATGTTGTGGGGCATTAATATACTGTGGCGTCCAGTAAAGAGGCCCTGAGAGGTCTGGAATATTAAAAAATTGTTCGTTCTGCCAAGCCCCTACGGGGAAAGTTTGGGTGGTACGATTAACGATTTGCTCATTCGGGCCATACACTCTTTGAGAAAATGGCGGTATGAATTCCATCCGTTCCGCTTTCCGATTTTGTGCACCAGTAGCGTAAGCAGGAAGAGTGGGTATACCAGCAAAAGTCATCCTTCTCTGTGTGACAGGCATGCCAGCAAACGGCGCCCAGGGATTATTTTGAGGGCCTATCATAGTTTGGGTTCTTGAAAACGGATTATACGGATTATTTACAGCTTGCTCAAAGATATTGGCTACTGTTTGAAGTGGTCTCCACGGCTCACGGGTTGCGTTCACTTTATTGACTGTTTCGTTGCGCGACTCTTTTTTGGGCGCAAAGGGATTATAGGGCTCATACCTTGGAACCCATTTGGGCAGCTCTTGTTTAGGAGCAGGTTTTGGTTTGGGTGGAATATACCCACCACCGTCATTTATTCTTGGCATAATTAGCCTCCATATTGCTCAAGCATACGCTTGACTTCTGGGTCGCTCTGAGCCCGAGCTAAAAGGTCGGGGTCGTTTTGCACCACCTTAGAAAGTATTTTTTGCACTTCTTCTTCTTCTGGTCTGCCCCACTCATCAAGCGTTTCGGTCAATACAGACTGATACAGTGCTAATGCCTCAAGCCAGATGCTGTTAGCTTCTTTTAGCGTTATCACATCTCACCTTCCTGGGCTGTCATAAAATCGCCCTCACCACTAACTGGCTTTTGACCAGGCGCCTGAGCTGGCAAAGCTCCCTTTCCTACAAGGGGAGGAATGCCTCCCATAGCTGGGTTGAACTGGTCTGCAAAGCGGTTCTGCATTTCACTCTGCTGTGCAGCTGCAATCTTGGCTTCCTGAATTGCCTGAGCATCTTGCATCGGCATCGGCATACCTTGACCCATCTGTTGCTGCTTCATCGCCATCATTTGTTGTTGCTCCATCATTTGCTGCTGTTGCAACTGCTGCATAACTTTCTGAGTAATCATGCGCTCCATATTGCCAGTGGCAAATTCCTGTAAAAGAACATTGGTGATGTTTTCCTTGATAATTTTCTTTTCCATCTCTTCGGTCTGATTGATATTGAGCAAGCTTTCCCTCGCCCAAGCCCTGCTTGCCAAGCCACGGTCAACAACCATAGAGGCTACATTAGCGTTCTGCAGCTTGTCTTGTGGCATATCAACGTCAATAGTTGCGTCAACAGAAACATCCACTGGGATAATGTTGGGGTCAAGCTCCAGTAATTGAGAACTGCCTTTTACTGTTCTGACTCTTTTCCCATCCCTTACCCGACCCAATATATTCTCAAAGATTGAGCCGAATGTCCAAGAGCCTGCCCGCTGTGGAGCGCTGAGCGGCAGCCGACCAGCTTGCGATAATAAAGCCACTGACGAGAAAGGAGTGCCAGCAGCCAGCGGTTCTCCAAGCGTTTGTTTATAGATGCCGCTCTCAGATACCATCTGTTCAGCAAGTGCGTATCCCTGCATCATGTCTTTATTGAATACATCCCGCTCCATAATGCGGAAGTCTTGGCCTTCCTGCAAGCGGATAACGCCACCAATGGTCGACCAGTCAACATTGATTTCCTCGTCTGGGTCTACGCCCATTAGTTTGAATGTCGGGTTGCTGGCAATATTGAACAAAGAGGTGTAAAGAACGGTGAGCTCAAGGTTGAGCCTCTCCCACAGTTCGCCTTTATAAACGGCATACAAAAACGGATGAACTTTATTCTTCCAGTCATCCGACATATTAGAGCCTTCGCCAAGCTGGACTTCAATGGGGATAACTTGAAGGTCATGCTCGCCATCGGTGTCAGCGCCAATCAACGGCGTGCTACTATCCTCAACCCACGAGAAGTGCACGTCAAGGTCAAAGTACTCATGGTACTTAATTTTTTCATTTGGCTTCTTATTTTCCCAGTCTTTACGGACGCCATACATTGAAATCAGCTCAGCAACGGTGGTATCGGCTTGATAGTAGAATGACTCCAAGCCCATTGCACCAAGCTCACACGCACACTTACGGGCGTTCAGAGGCTTAATCAGAAATGGGGTAGTTTTTACCAACCTTTCGTTACGATAGGTGCGTGCCTTGGAGGGTTTCTTGATGCTATCCTTTTGCCACTCGACCAAATCCTGTGTGTCGTTCACAGAGGTGAAGCTAATCCCATAGCGCAGCAAGCTGTCGACAATCTCTTCGTTGACTGGATGCCCGTTAATCCTTCCAGACTGGTAAAGAACGGCGTGGCAGAATCTCTCCATCTTCTCAATATCGTCTGGCGGGATATTACCATTCATCTCAGCAGAGATGTTAATATGGGGCTGTGTGTTACTCATAAGGCGCTTTGCGCCCATAAACTGATTGTGGGGTTCTGGAGAGATAGTTTGCTTGACATCCTTCCGCTTTATCTGGCTATCCCACTCCATATTAATCATCTCGTCCATTTTCGCCTGCACCTCGTGCAAGCCTGAAAACGCAGACCACATTTCTTCCGCGTGTTCTTTTGCGTTTGTAAAATTATTAGATGCCATAATACCCTCCAGGTACTATATTCTATCCAACGATAGAAATGGCGATTTGGCAGAATAATCTATACCTCTTCGTCTATGGGGTTTATTATACTTACCTACGGGATTTGTCAACATACCAAACGCATCGTAGGAGTCGTCCTCTTGGTGGTCATTGACGTCCTCTGGGTCGTCAGGGGATACCATAAGCTTCTGCAATTGTTTTATCAGCTGCTTACACTCTGGGGTGATAATGACGCCTGGGTATCCGTCAGGTCTAATAGCGAGCAACTCGTGCACGCGGGCTTTCTTTGCGTGTCGGTTCGGGTCGCCTTTAGTCAAGCGTACGCCGTGCTGTTCGTAAATGTCAGCGGTGGAAATAAGCTTATCGTTGACGCTTTGCCTGTTCCACATCTTGGGGTCAGCATAGCGCCGTGCCTTCATTTCGTTTTCGTCTGAGCGCATTTTGATTAGCTCAGCTTGTTGGCTATCCGTAAGTCCAGCTTGGCTAATTTCATCATAAACGATGAGCCTGCCGTTAGCTGGATTGACAGCTCCAAACAAGCACACAAACGGGCGGGAAATACCCCAGTCAATCCCCATATAGCGCGGGAAGGTGTATGGTATAAAACTCTCATAACCCAAGTCAGGGATTTTATTAAGGGGCATAACGTGCGTTTCGGTGCTGAACTCTGGAAAGGCAGCCCCCTGAATAACATTCCAGTCTCCATCGCGCCACGCGCGCCTACGTGCAGGGGGCTGCGCACTAAGGATACTATAATATTCTTTTGGCAAGTAGGGATTATCTGTGGCAAGCGCTTTCACAAAGTTGAACTGGTCAGCCATCGGCGCAAGTCCCCTCAATTGGTCTGAGGAGAAGTCTTTATCAATCCAGCAGGCTTTGACCCATTCGTTGCCAATACCATCAGGGTTGCTACCTGCAATAAACGGGCAGTGCTCAATGCCAACCCAGCGGAGAGAGCCAATCAGAATAAGGAACTGGTCAACCTCAAACTCGGTCAGCTCGTCTACCCCAACGGCGGCGAACTCAGCAGACTTATATCTGTCAGCTCCCTTATCGAGATTGCGAAGCATAATAATCCCACCGCCATACTGTTCAGAAAGGCGGAAGGAAAGACCATAAACTTGGCTGTCAGAAAAAGTGCCCAGCCATTCAGGCATTTGGGTAAACTTAGGAATATGGCGGTCTTCAAGTTCTGCGTATGTCTTGCAGAACAAGCCAACTTGCACATGCTTATGCCCGCGCATTCCCTGCAAGATAAGCCAGGAGATTAGCGCCCAGCGCAACCAATACGATTTCCCACCAAACCTGGCACCCCCGTATAGGGTAAACTTGTTCTCCAACATAGACATCCAAGCCACCTGTTGTCTTGGTGTCCAGTTGACTAAATCAGATAAATTAACCTTAACGTCAGCCATTAGAATCCATAAGTTGTTTTGGTTCAGGGTCAATATCTATGATGTTGCGCGCCGCGTTCTCGTCAGCCTCAGCCATTAACTGCTGATAAGTTTTATTACTCACGCCGAGGTCAAAAGAGATTAGCACGGTATCTTCGTGCTTAACAGTAATTTCAGGTGGCTGCCACTGACGCCAGAACCGCAACGCATTTTTCATCCAGTCCTCATCTTTAGAGGTAACTGTTCGTCCAGGGATAAGCTGCCCATCCTCAAGCCTGATGGTTGGATATGTAGCTTGACCCATCACTGACATTTGAAGCAGCATATCGCCGAGAATATCCATCCATGTGCGTGTCTCTACTGTGCCATCACCCTTGAGAACCTCAACCTCAGCGTTAAACTTCAAGTCCATCATGTCGCGTATCATTGCGCGCTGCTTTTTGGTCTCATAGTTGTTTGTCTTATCGCCAGCGCCTTTACGCAACAATCCGCCGCCAGGATTGCCAACAATGAACCTGCCAGTAGAGGGGTCAATAATTGCTTTGGCTTTTATACCACTCATTACAATCCCCAGCCTTCCTTAGCCTCTTTTGGTGTTATAATACCATCTTTGAGCAATGCACTTACATATTCTGAGCGGGTGAGTCCCATAGATAGGGCTACGATTGCAAAGCTTACTATTTGCCCAGGCTGCATGCCAGTATATTCCTGCATCTTTGCAAGGTGCTCGATGGCTGGTTCGGTAATATGCCAAGTACGTTGTCTTGTTGGGAGAGCTACTGCGTGTCTATTTCCTTTTGCCATATCACCATTATAGCATAATATGTTATAATAATAAAGCGGAGGACAAAATTCGGCTACATGCCGTGTAGAACAGACGCTCAGGCGACCGTTCTCTATATCCTCTGCACCCTTGACAAACTAATTGCTATGATTTATAATGAATTCAATGAGATTTTCTCCTCTCCTCCTTTAGAAGGGGCGCCGCGGAACCACGGAACTGCGGCGCCCAACAAAAATAGTTTTGGAGTAAAGACATGGAAAAAAAGAAAGTCCAACCGACAAAAGTTAGACCAAAAGGCAACCGAAGACCAGACTCAGTCCAAAAAAACTGGCCGTATCCCCAAAAAGTTCTTGACAACATAGAAGCGATAAAAGCCCTCACTGGCGAAAAAACAAGCATAGGTGTAGTAACCCATGCGGTTGCAGCTTATCTTTATGGGCTCACCCAGCATATTCACGATGTAGAAATTATCACAGAGGATACGCTAAAAGAGTCGGCGATTATCAACAATATCCCTGCCCCTGTATCTGATGCTGAATATTGGCGCAGGATAGCAGAAAAGAAACAATAATTACTATAATCCAAGGAGCAAGCGATGAAGCAGAAATGTTTAAATTGCAAGAGCTGGGAAAGGAACTATGACCCGTGCGTCGGCTGGTGCCAGAGCTTTAACGGATGGCGCTTCCAGTTTGAGGGGAACGATTGTGAGGATTACGAGTTTTTTGAGGAACGGGCACCTGGCAAGCCTTCTTACCTGCCAGAGCCAAAGAAAGCCAGAGCAAAGCGCGGCACGGACAAAGATGTGATAGAACAGAATGGTGATAGAATACGCAAACTGCGCAAAGAGGGTAGGAGCTATTACCAAATTGCGCAAATGATTGGTATACCAGGGCGTAACTGCGCATCTGTAAAAAGGTGGTTAGATAAGCACCCAGAGGAAGACGAGCTGCCCGTTGAGATTGAGAGTGGTTTGTAAATATTTTTCAAAGCTAAAAACGCTTTGAAAGAAAGGAGGTGGGGAATGAATTTGCTTATTAATTGTAATGCAAAACAAATCCCTTTGGCGGATGGT
>ENA-UOWE01002304-UOWE01002304.1-activated-sludge-metagenome-genome-assembly--contig:-NODE-2304-length-21266-cov-6.821649_pt1 | contig 21266 bp, 18 predicted proteins | sample MGYA00249841_ERZ761562 | MGnify/ENA primary metagenome ERZ761562 (study PRJEB28883, sample SAMN05720200) | activated sludge metagenome | isolation source: Anaerobic digester | place: Japan... | reverse complement strand
TCCAGGTGCCCTCGGCGCGATTCGAACGCGCGCACACGCCTCCGGAGGGCGATGCTCTATCCCCTGAGCTACGAGGGCGGGGCGCTACGAGGATAGCCGTGGCCGCGACCCTGTGGTTACTCGTTCCGAGCGGCGACGGCTGATCGGTACGCTGTCGCCGTGATCCGCACTGAACTCGCCGATGCCTTGAGGGCCCAACTCGCCGCTGCCGGGGTCGATGTCGAGGGCGACATCCACCTCGAGGAGCCGGCGCGACGCGAGCACGGCGACTGGTCCTCCAACGTCGCGATGGCCAACGCCAAGCGCTTGGGCCGCAATCCCCGTGAGCTCGCGCAACAGATCGTCGACGGGCTCAACGCGGACCTGCCGACCCACGTCGAGCGGGCCGAGATCGCCGGCCCCGGGTTCGTGAACTTCCACCTCCGTCCCACCTGGCTGCACGCTGTACTGCGCTCGGTCGTCGCTGCCGGCGTCGACCGGTACGCCCAGCTCGACGTCGGCACGGGCACCAAGGTGATGGTCGAGTTCGTGTCGGCCAACCCGACCGGCCCGCTGCACGCGGGCCACGCCCGCGGCGCGGTCTACGGCGACGCGTTGGCGCGTCTGCTCACCCGCGCCGGCTACGAGGTGGCCCGCGAGTTCTACATCAACGACCGGGGCGGCCAGATGCTCAAGATGGGCGCGTCGATGCTCGCCCGGGCAACCGGCGAGCCCATTCCCGAGGGTGGGTACGCCGGCAACTACATCGCCGAGTGGGCGACCCAGCTGCCAGCCGACGTCGTCGCGCAGGGCGACGTCGAGGCGGCGACGGCGGTCGGCTACGCGGCGGCGCTTGCCGACCAGCGCGAGGTGCTCGGAGCGCTCGGTGTGGTGTTCGACGTGTGGTTCAGCGAGATGTCGCTCGTCAATCACGGCGCCATCGAGCAGACCCTCGAAGACCTCCGCGCCCGAGGTGTGGTCGACGACCGCGACGGCGCCGTGTGGCTCCGCTCGACCGACTACGGCGACGACAAGGACCGGGTGCTGGTCAAGAGCGACGGCTCCTACACCTACCTCCTTCCCGACATCGCCTATCACCGCGACAAGTTCGCCCGTGGCTTCGACCTCCTCATCAACGTGTGGGGTGCCGACCATCACGGCTACATCGCCCGCATGAAGGCAGCGGTGCAGGCACTCGGCCACGAGCCCGATCAGGTCGACATCGAGATCACCCAGCTGGTGAAACTGCTCAAGGACGGCCAGGAGGTGAAGCTCTCCAAGCGCACCGGCGACTTCATCGAGCTGCGCGACGTCATCGACGAGGTCGGCGCCGATGCGACCCGCCTCGTCTACCTGCTGCAGTCGATCGACTCACCGCAGACGGTCGATCTCGCGGTGATCGCGGCGCAGTCGATGGACAACCCGGTCTTCTACATCCAGATGGCGCACGCCCGGCTGTGCTCGATCGCCCTGCGGGCGGCCGAGCGGGGGGTGACGCGTCCGGCGCTCGAGGAGGTCGACCTCGGCCCGCTCGTCCATCCTCGCGAGCTCGACGTGCTGCGGCTCATCAATGCCCTGCCGTCCGTCATCGAGTTGGCGGCGCGGGAGCGTGCGCCGCACAAGGTCACGAGCTGGCTCCGCGAGCTGGCGTCGGAGATTCACGGCTTCTATCACGACTGTCCCATCCTCCGCGACGACGTCGACGACGCCACCCGGTTCGCCCGGCTGTGGCTGGCCGAGGCGGCGCTCGTGGGCCTTCGTGTCGGGTTGTCGGTGCTGGGTGCCTCGGCGCCCGACTCCATGCCGTCGCTCGCCGACGCGACGTCCGACGTTCCCGAGGCCTGAGCGGCCCGTGTCGGTTCTCCCGTTCCACCTGCTTCCCGAGCACGCCACGATCGACGCCGAAGGTGAGTTGGCGATCGGTGGCCTGCGACTGACCGATCTCGGTGCCGAGTTCGGTACCCCGCTGTTCGTCTACGACGAGGCCCACCTTCGCGCCCGGTGTCGCGAGGCGGTCGCCGCGTTCGGCGACGGCGTCGCCTATGCATCGAAGGCGTTCCTGTGCCGGGCCATGGCGCGCCTGGTGCACGAGGAGGGCATGAAGATCGACGTTGCGTCGGGCGGCGAGCTCTTCGTTGCGCTGGCGGCCGGTGTCCCGGCCTCGCGGTGCGTCTTCCACGGCAACAACAAGTCGGTCGGCGAGCTGACGATGGCGATCGAGGCGGGCATCGGCACGATCGTCGTGGACAGCTTCGACGAGCTCGACCGGCTCGACGCCCTCGTGGGCCCAGGAGGGCCACTCGACGCGGCTGCGCCGCAGCGGGTGATGATCCGCGTCACTCCCGGCATCGAGGTCCACACGTTCGACGAGGTGCAGACCGGCCAGGAGGACTCGAAGTTCGGGTTCGGCTGGCGATCCGGAGCGGCCAAGGAGGCGGCGGCGCGGGCGCAGGCGAGTGCCTGGCTCGACCTCGTCGGGCTCCACATGCACATCGGGTCGCAGGTGTTCTCGGCCGACAACTTCGCCCACGCCGTCGAGATCGTCGCGCCGCTCGCGCGCGAACTCGATCTCGCGGAGTTCTGCGTCGGGGGTGGCCTCGGGGTGGCCTACGTCGAGGGCGAGGAAGGTGCGACGATCAGCCAGTGGGGCCGTGCCGTGCGCGAGGTGTGCGTCGCCGCCGGCATCGCCGGCAAGGTGACCGCTGAGCCCGGTCGGTCGATCGTCGCGCAGGCGGGCGTCACGCTGTACACCGTCGGCACGATCAAGCAGCTCGAGGGCATCCGCACCTACGTGTCGGTCGACGGCGGCATGAGCGACAACCCGCGACCGGTGTTGTACGGCTCGGGCTACGAGACGTTCCTGCCTCGTGCCGTCGGCGCCGAGCGGACCGCGACGGTCCGCGTCGTCGGCAAGCACTGCGAGTCGGGCGATGTGTTGGTCCGCGACGGTGTCGTGCCCGACGACCTGTCGATCGGCGACATCCTGTGCACTCCCGTCACCGGCGCCTACGGGCACTCGATGGGGTCCAACTACAACAAGGTCCTCCGCCCGCCGGTCGTCTTCGTGAACGACGGCGTCGCTCGTGTTGTCGTCCGGGGCGAGAGCTTCGACGATCTGGTCCGACTCGACGCTGAGTGACGGCAGGGGTCGTCGCTCCTCGGGCCGGGGCCATCCCCCCTCGGGTGGGCGACCGTGCCTAGTCTCGTCGGGTCGGTGGCGGAGCCGCCGACGACGGCGGGTGACCGTCCGGGCGCCGGTCCGGACTCGACTATCGGAGGAACGAACGTGGCATCGAACGCCTTGGGTCTCGAGGACCTCGTGGCTGCCATGCCGAGCGCAGCAGCGGTCATCAACCGCCAGGGCGCGACGGTCGTTTCGAACCCGGCGTGGTCGGCGATCGCGCCCGACCTGGCGCTGTTGTTCCCGTCCGCCACGCCCGACGTCCCCGACGTGATCGAGCTGGAGCCGACCCTCACGCTCATCGATCACCGTCCCTCGCCGGCCGAGACGATCCGGGCTGCGATCCGCGGCTCGTTGCCCGAGGCGGTCGAGCGCCTGCGCATCCGTCCGACCGCCGGCCGGTCGTCGGAGCCTCGCTTCGTCGAGGTCCGCGTGGCGGAGATCGGCGACGAGTCGTCGTTCGTCCTGGCCACGTGCACCGAGGTGGCGTCGCTCGACGGCGGCGACACCGGCTGGGACCTCGTCGACCGCCATCCGCTCACGGGCCTGCCGGGCCGTCGGCTCTTCCTCGAACTCCTGGGCCAGGCCATGACGATGTCGGATCGTCACCGCTATCACCCCGCCGCCTTGGCGGTCGGCATCAGTGGTCTCGACGAGGTGGAGATCCAGCACGGCGCCGAGGCCCGCAACGAGCTCACCGTCGCGGTCGCCTCCCGGCTCAAGGCCGGCCTGCGTCCCGGCGACGTGGTCGCCCAGACCGGTGACGAGCAGTTCGTGATCATGCTCCCCGACGTCGACGGGGCCTACCTGGCGGAGGCCGTCGCCCACCGTCTCGGTGCCGAGGTCGGTCGGCCCTTCCGCCTGGGCAACGCCCGAGCCGCGGTCGAGCTCTCGGTCGGCGTCGCCACCGCCGAGTCGTCGAAGAGCCCGTCGACCGTGCTGGCGGCCGCCGAGGCCGCGCTGGTCGAGGCCCGTCTCGACCCCGCCGAGGGAGTGAACGCGATCCGACGGGTGGTCGTGGCCGGCGGTCTCGGCGACGCCTCGGTGTACGAGGTGGGGAGCGGGCAACGCCACATCAATGTGGCCGACCTCCGTGAGGAAGAGCTCGTCAGCTACTTCCAACCGATCTTCGACATCACCGATCGCCGTGTCGTCGCCGGTGAAGCCCTGATGCGCTGGCGCCACCCTCACTACGGCGTGCTGTCGGCGGGGGAGTTCCTGGGCCTCGCCATCAACAGTGGCCTGCTGGCGACGCTCACCGATCAGGCGCTCGTGTGCTCGACCGAGACGTGGGCCGATCTTCGGGACCGCCTGGGCCCGCGCCCGCCCCAGCTGTTCGTGAACCTCAGCCCCGACCAGCTGCTCAGCCGGGTCGCCGTCGATCGTCTGTACCACCTCCTCATCGCAACCGGGCTGCCGCCCGAGGACGTGGTGGTCGAGGTCACCGAGGAGGCCATGTCGACGCGGTTCGGCGAGATGCTGGCCGTCCTGACCGAGCTGCGCACCCACGGGTTGCGGGTGGCGCTCGACGACTTCGGGAGCGGCTACTCGTCCCTCGGTCGCCTGCGACACCTGCCCGTCGACGTGATCAAGGTCGACCAGTCGATGGTGCGTGGCCTCGAGACCGACCGTCGCGCCCGGCAGCTCCTTGCCGCCGTGAGCACCATGGCGACCGAGCTCGACGTCGAGTGCATCGTCGAAGGCATCGAGACGGCGGGGGAGGCATCCATCGTGGGCGACCTCGGCTTCCGCTACGTGCAGGGCTACCACTTCGCCCGGCCCTGCCCGGCCGAGGACTTCGTGAACCTCATCGATCCGGCCGTTCAGCTGGGCTGAGACCGTAACCCCGTCGCGGTCGACGACCGCGGCCCGGTAGCGTGGGCGGTCATGTCAGGGGCGATCGAGATCGAAGGCGCTGAACCGCCGAAGCGGGTGCGGCTCGGGCTGCTCGGCTGCGGCAACGTCGGCGCGGCGTTGGTAGGGCTCATCGAACGGGACCACGACGAGATCGCGGCCCGAACCGGCATCTCGCTCGAGGTGACCCGCGTCGCCGTGCGGTCGATGTCGAAGGAGCGGGGTCTCTCGTTGCCCGACGGTGTGCTCACGACCGACGGCGCTTCGGTGGCGTCGGATCCCGATGTCGACGTCGTGGTCGAGGTGCTCGGTGGCATCGAGCCGGCGCGGGAGTACATCACCGCCGCGCTCCATGCCGCCAAGCCGGTCGTCACGGCCAACAAGGAACTGCTGGCGAACGTCGGCGGCGAGCTCGCCGAGGTCGCCGACGGCGCCGGTGTCGACCTGCTGTTCGAGGCGGCGGTCGCCGGGGGCATCCCCCTCATCCGCCCCCTTCGGGAGTCGCTGGTGGGCGAGCGCATCACGCGGGTGATGGGCATCGTGAACGGGACGACCAACTTCATCCTGTCCCAGATGTCCGACCGCGGCACCGGCTACGCCGAGGCGCTGGCCGAGGCGCAGAGCCTCGGGTTCGCCGAACGCGATCCCACCGCGGACGTCGAGGGGTACGACGCCGGCGCCAAGGCGGCGATCATCGCCACGATCGCGTTCGGTGCCCGGGTCGTGGCCGGCGACGTGTACCACGAGGGCATCTCGAACATCAGCGCCGCCGACATCGCGTACGCCGAACAGATGGGGTACCGCATCAAGCTGCTCGCGATCTGCGAGCGGTTCGACGACGACGATTCGGTTGCCGTTCGCGTGCACCCGACGATGGTGCCCGTCGGTCACCCCCTGGCCGCGGTGTCCGGTTCGTTCAACGCCGTGTTCGTCGAGGGCGTGTCGGTCGGCGAGCTGATGTTCTACGGCCGAGGCGCCGGCGGCCTGCCGACGGCCAGCGCCGTGCTCGGCGACGTCATCGACGCCGCCCAGAACCTGGCCAAGAGCACCCATGCCTCCCTCGGCTCCATCGGCCGCAGTCGTATCCGCCCCATCGACGAGCTGTCGTCGGCGTTCTACGTCAACCTCGAGGTCGCTGACGAGCCGGGTGTGCTCGCCGCGGTGGCGGGAGTGTTCGGCGGCCACGGTGTGTCGATCCGCTCCATGGAACAGGAAGGCCTCGACGACCAGGCGCGCCTCGTGTTCATCACTCACGAGGCGTCGGAGTCCGCCGTCCGGGCGACCCTCAAGGAGCTGGCGGCGCTGGACTCGGTGCAGCGGGTCAACTCGGTCCTGCGCGTCATCGGCCGGGAGGGCTGAACGGTGAAGTACGTCAGCACGCGCGGGACGGCGCCGGTCCTGGAGTTCGGCGACGTCCTGTTGGAAGGCCTCGCCACCGACGGTGGGCTCTATCTCCCCGAGTCGTGGCCACCGCTGCCCGACCTCGCCGCCGACGCCGACTACGTCACGATCGCCGTCGAGGTCATGTGGCCGTTCGTCGAGGGTTCGATTTCGCGCGACGAGTTCGCAGCGATGGTGGCCGACGCCTACGGCACGTTCCATCCGCCCGCAGGATCGACCCCCGACGTCGTCCCCGTCGTCGACCTCCGCGACAACCTCTGGCTCGCCGAGATCTTCTGGGGTCCCACGCTCGCGTTCAAGGACATCGCGCTCCAGCTCGTCGGGCGACTGTTCGACCACGAACTCGAGCGTCGCCACGATCGTGTGACGATCGTCGGCGCCACCTCGGGCGACACCGGCTCGGCCGCCATCGATGCCTGCCGCGACCGTGAGCACATCGACATCTTCATCCTCCACCCGGAGGGGCGGACGTCGGAGGTGCAACGCCGCCAGATGACGACGGTCCCGTCGGCCAACGTCCACAACATCGCCGTCGACGGAACGTTCGACGACTGTCAGGACCTCGTGAAGGCGCTGTTCGCCGACGAAGGCTTCCGTCGTGAGGTGCAGCTGTCGGCGGTCAACTCCATCAACTGGGCCCGGGTCATGGCCCAGATCGTCTACTACGTGACGAGCGCCCGGGCCGTGAACCAGCGGTTGGGTCGGCCGCTCGACGCTCCGGTGAACTTCTGCGTTCCGACCGGCAATTTCGGCAACATCTTCGCGGGGTTCGCCGCCATGCGGATGGGGCTCGCGATCGACCAGCTGATCGTGGCGTCCAACAGCAACGACATCCTCACCCGCTTCTTCAACACGGGCACGATGGACATCCGGGGCGTGAGTCCCACCCTCAGTCCGTCGATGGACATCCAGGTGTCGTCCAACCTCGAGCGCCTGCTGTTCGAGATGTCGGGTCGCGATGGCGCCGGGATGGCCGAGCTCATGCTGCGGTTCCGGTCCGACGGCTCGGTGACCGTTCTTCCCGACCAGATGGCGTGGCTCAGCGAGCGGTTCTCCGCCGGCCGGTACGACGACGACGAGTGCCTGGCGCTCATCGGCGAACGGTTCCGCGACGACGGCATCCTCATCGACCCCCACAGCGCCGTCGGCGTCGGCGTCGCCGAACGGCTGCGGCGTGGCACCGACGTTCCGACCATCTGCCTCGGCACCGCCCACCCGGCCAAGTTCCCCGACGCCGTCGAGCAGGCGACGGGGCAGCGGCCACCGTTGCCGGACCACCTCGCGGACCTCTTCGAGCGACCCGAGCGCTTCGCGACCATGGCCGACGACGTCGAGACGCTCAAGGCCTACGTCCGCTCCCACCTCGTCTCCCATTCCTGATCGCCTCGGCCACCTCAGCTCAGGTTCGCTCCCCGTTCCTCGGGAGCTTCTTTCGCCTCGGTACCTCGGCGTGATGGCGTCGGCCGGGATGGTTCGAGCGTTCCGCTACCGGCAACTACCCTCCCGGACCATGAAGTACGTGGTGTGTGTCCCCGACGGCTGTGCCGACGAACCCTTCGACGAACTGGGTGGTCGCACACCTCTGGAGGTCGCCCACATGCCGGTGCTCGCCGGGCTCGCCGCCCGCAGCGAGGTGGGCCGCGCCGCCGTCATCCCCGAAGGGTTCGCCCCCGGGAGCGACGTCGGCAACATGTCGATCCTCGGCTACGACCCCGCCCGCTTCCACACCGGTCGTGCGCCGATCGAGGCGGCGGCACTCGGATTGAAGCTCCCGGCCGACCGCCTCGCGTACCGAACGAACCTCGTGACCGTCGGTGCCGACGGCACCATGGTCGACTTCGCCGGTGGACATCCCGACAACGACCTCGCCGCGGCCATCATCGCGGCGGTCGACGCCGAGCTCGGCACCGGTGGTGACCTGGGCCTCGAGTTCCACCCCGGCGTGCAGTACCGCCACATCATGGTCGCCCCCGCCGACTGGCTCGATGCCGACTGCACCCCGCCCCACGACATCACCGATCAGGCGGCCGTATGGCCGACGGGTGCCGCCGCACAACGGCTGCGTGACGTGATGGAGGCGAGCCGCGAGATCGTGGCCCGGTTCGACACGAAGGCCACGCAGATCTGGCTGTGGGGTCAGGGCTTCCAGCCGCAGATGACGCCGTTCGCCGAGCACTACGGCCGCCGCGCCGGCATGGTCACCGCCGTCGACCTCGTGCGTGGCCTCGGTGTGCTCACCGACATGGAGATTCCCGTCGTCGAGGGTGCCAACGGCTGGTACGACACCAACTACGAGGGCAAGCGCGACGCCGCGATCGCCGGCCTCCGCGACGGCGCCGACGTGTTCGTGATCCACGTGGAGGCGACCGACGAGGCCGGTCACGCCGGCAACGCCGCGGAGAAGGTCACGGCCCTCGAGAACTGGGATGCGCGGATCCTCGCCGATCTCGTCCCTGCGCTCGACGAGATGGGCCCCTGGCGTCTGCTGATGATGCCCGACCACGCGACGCCCCTTCGCACCAAGACCCACACGTCGGATCCCGTGCCGTACCTGCTGTTCGATTCCCGGGTCGACGGGCCCGGCGGGGTCTACACCGAGGCGGGTGTCGCCGACGCCGCGGTCGTCGCCGGCCACGAGTTGATGGGTCGCCTGTTGTCGGTGTGAACGTCGCCGGGCTCCCGGCGGTGGTTGTGGGGGAGCGGTGAACGCCGATACGATGCGGGCACACAGCGGAACGGCGTGGCAAACGCGTCCGGTCCGGATCCTTCCCGATCCGTCTCGCTGGTCGATCTTCCCGGCACGGACGCAACGCGTCCGTGGCCGTTCACCTATGTCGGACCTCCTGTGTCCGGCCACATTTTCCCGAAAGAGGTACTCACCAAATGGCTGGTGATTCCCAGAACATGGAGCGCTCCACGCTCGAACGCAAGGACCGCGCCGAGCTGGCCGCCGTCGCAGCAGCCTTGGGGCTCAAGGTGCCGTCGCGGGCCAAGAAGGCCGACATCGTCACCCTGATCCTCGACGTCGTCGCCCAGCCGGGCGATTCGGCGTCGTCGGCCCCCGAGGCTCCCTCGTCGGACCGCGCGACCGACTCGCCCGCCGACATCGCCGCCGAGGCGACCGGCGCCGCAGTCGTCGAGGCCACCACCGATGCCCCGATCGCCGGCCAGCAGCAGCTGCCGACCGTCGAGGCCGATCACGAGGCCGCCGACGATGCCGACGAGTCGGCGAGCCAGTCCCACGACGAGGCGCAGGACGAGCCGGCACGTGCCGACGACGCGTCGGCCGACGTGTCGTCGCCGTCCGACGGCGGTGAGACCCCCGAGGGCGAGGGCGGCGGTCGCAATCGTCGTCGCCGCCGGCGGGGCCGCGATCGTGCCGAGGGCGACGCCGGTGCCGGCGCCGGCGCACCGGGCCAGGAGTTCGACGGCGAGCCCGTCGAGGTGTCGGGTTTGCTCGACCTCCGCGACGACGGGTACGGCTTCCTCCGGGTCGCCGGGTTCCTGCCGAGCCGCGACGACGTCTACGTGTCGGTCAAGCAGTGCCGTCAGCTCGGTCTCCGCAAGGGCGACCACCTCACGGGCCTCGCCCGGCCCGCCGGTCACAAGGAGAAGAACCCGGCGCTGACCCGCGTCGAGACCGTGAACGGCATGGATCCCGAGGCGGCGCGCAACCGTCCCCGCTTCGACGACCTCACGCCGATCCTTCCCGACGACGAGCTGGCCCTCGCCCGTGAGTCGACCGACGGCGATCGCACCGGAGCGCTCATCGACGCCATCGCCCCGATCGGCAAGGGTCAACGCGCCCTCGTGGCCGCCCCGCCGCGGTCGGGTCGCACGGAGGTCCTCAAGCAGATCGCCACCTCGATCGAGGCCAACCATCCCGATGTGCAGTTGATCGTGCTGCTCATCGACGAGCGTCCCGAGGACGTGACCGAGTTCCGTCGCACGATCGAGGGCGGCGAAGTCGTCGCCTCGACGTTCGACCGGCCCGCCGAGGAACACACCGCGGTCGCCGAGCTCACCATCGAGCACGCCAAGCGTCTGGTGGAGTACGGCTACGACGTGGCGATCCTGCTCGACGGCATCACCCGCCTGGCCAAGGCCTACAACGTGACCGCCGCTCCCAACGGTCACATCCTCGCCGGCGGTCTCGACGCCAGCGCGCTCTACCCCACGAAGCGGTTCTTCGGGGCCGCTCGCAACATCGAAGAGGGTGGCTCGCTCACCGTCGTCGCCACCGCGGCCATCGAGACCGGCTCGGCGCTCGACGCGGCGATCTACGACGAGTTCAAGGACACCGCCAACCGCGAGCTCCGGCTCACCGGCGACTCGTCGGGTGCACTCAACGTCGCGCTCGACACGTCCGCAACGCCGGCCGCCCAGCAGAACCTGCTCGACGAGCTCGAGCGGCGCGCGCAGGGCTGACCTGCGGTCCCCGTCCCGTTCCACCCACCGTCCGTCCCGTCGCCACCACGCTTGGTTGGCGGCGTTCACCCCGATTCCCTAGGCTGGCACCACTATGAAGGCAGACATCCACCCCAACTACCGCTACGTCGTGTTCCAGGACACGTCGTCGGGCGATCGCATCCTGACCCGGTCGACGATCGCGTCGAACGAGACGGTCGTGTGGGACGACGGCAACGAGTACCCGCTCGCCAAGGTCGAGATCTCGGCCTTCACGCACCCGTTCTTCACCGGCACGATGAAGATCATCGACACCGCCGGCCGCGTCGAGCGTTTCCAGAAGCGTTACGGCGAGCGCAAGCGCAAGGGCCCCGAGGCCGCTGCTCCCGTCGAGGCGTCCGAGTCCACCGACGAGTGAGCCGGGTACTTCGGTACCCCCAACGTCCGGAGTTCGAATGACTGCACTGCCCGAGGAGCGCCTCGGGCAGTTGCGCGTCGCCAAGCTGGTCGCCCTGAGCGGGGTCGACCGGGCGACGGCGAGCGACGCCGGCCCCCTCGGCACCGGCGCAGGGCTCATCGACCCGAGCGGCCGGGCGTGGATCCTGATCGAATCGGCCGACCGTCGGTCCCTGGGCGGCGCGGTCACGTGGGCCGTCCGGAAGGGCGCGTCGTCGCTCGTGCTGATCGTCGAGGCCGGTGCCGATGTCGCCGGTCACCTCGCTCGTGAGGCGACGCTGTTCGCGCTGCCCATCGAGGTGCGCCGCATCGACGGCACGGTCGCCGTCGACGCCGTCCCTGTCGCCCCACCGGTCGCACCGCCGCCGCTGCTCCCGACCGACGAGATCGCCGCGCTGCTCGCAGCGGCCGACGTCGACGTCGTGGTCGAGTACGGGGTCACCAAGGCCGAGGTGCTCGGGCTCGAAGTCGGCCGGGTCGTCGAGGTCGACGGCACGACGCGGCTCGAGGTCGGGGTCGGACGCTTCGACCGGGAGATCTCGGCGATGATGTTCTCGAACGTCCCGACGGCCGAGGCGCTCGCCAAGGCGGTCGAGATGGTGCGCCGCTACCGCCGCCCCGGTGCCACCACACATCCGCTTCGCGACCTCGTGCCCGAACGATGGCTGCGCCGGCTCGTCCTCGCCGACCCGTCGCTGGTCGGTGCCGCCGAGCTGATCGCGGTCGACACGACGATCGAGCCCGAGAGCCTGCGCGAGTCGCAGCCGTCGGCGGCGGTGGGTGTGACCGCGGCGGGGACCCCGATCGTGGTCGTGTGCACCGCGGGAGTCGATCTCGACGTCGTGCCCCTGGCGGCGGACACCCGCGCCGCAGTCGCTGCCGATGCCGAGCTGGTCATCTGCGGGCCGGCTCGGATCCTGGTGTCGGTGACCCGAGCGGTAGCTGCACAGCTCCGAGTCCCCGCCCGCTTCGTCGAACTCGATTTGCCCTACTGATGCCACAAAACAGGCTCGGTGGGGATCAGTACAATTGGTCTCCGTGCTTGACCGACTGACCTCTCTCGAACGTGAGTTGCGCGACGTCGACGCCATGCTCGCCGATCCCGACGTGTTCTCCGACCAGTCGCGGTTCGTGATGCTGTCGAAGCGTCGCAAGGAGCTCGAACCGATCGTCGAACGGTCGCAGGAGCTTCGCCAGGTGACCGAGGACCTCGAGACGGCCAAGGAGATGTTCGCCGAGCTCGCGGGCGACGACCGCGAGACCATGCGGGCCGAGGTCGACGGCGCCGAGCAGCGCATCGAGGAGCTCGAGGGCGAGATCAAGGTCCTGCTCATTCCCCGCGACCCCAACGACGACCGCAACGTCATCATCGAGATTCGCGGCGCCGAGGGCGGCGAGGAGGCCAACCTCTTCGCCCGCGACCTGTTCGAGATGTACCGAGCGTTCGCCGCCCGCCAGGGCTGGGGGTTCGAGGTGATGAACAGCTCACCGTCGGATCTCGGCGGCTTCAGCGATGTCACGTTCCTCCTCAAGGGTGAGGGCGCGTGGTCTCGGATGAAGTTCGAGGCCGGGCCGCACCGTGTCCAACGGGTGCCGGTCACCGAGTCCCAGGGCCGGGTGCACACGTCGTCCGCAACCGTGACGGTGCTGCCCGAGGCCGAGGAGGTCGACGTCGTGATCGACCCCAACGACCTGGTGATCGACATCTACCGATCGTCGGGCCCCGGCGGCCAGTCGGTGAACACGACCGACTCCGCCGTCCGCATCACCCACAAGCCGACCGGCATCGTCGTGTCGATGCAGGACGAGAAGAGCCAGCTCCAGAACAAGACCAAGGCGCTGGTCGTGCTGCGGAGCCGCATCCTCAAGGCCGAACAGGACCGTCAGGCGGCCGAGCTGTCGAGCGCTCGGAAGAGCCAGGTCGGTGGCGGTGGTCGCAGCGAGAAGATCCGCACCTACAACTTCAAGGAGAACCGGGTGTCGGATCACCGCATCGGGTTCACCGCCTACAACCTCGACAAGGTGCTGGCGGGGGAGCTCGACGAGGTGAGTGACGCGCTGGTGACCGACGAGCGGACCCATCAACTCGCCGATCTCGGTGACTGAGCCCGACGCCGCTTCGACGATGGCCGAGGACGACCTGGCCGGCACGGTCACCTGGGGCGAGCTGCTCGACGAGGCCCGGGCCCGCTTCGAACGTGTCGGTTCCGCGTCCGCCGCCGTGGACGCACGCCGAATCGTCGAAGCCGCGTCGGGGTTCGACGGGCCCCGGTTCGTCCTCGCCCGGACCGAACGGGTCACCGAACGAGCCATGGCGGCATATGACTTGATGGTCGCCCGGCGCGAGGCGGGTGAACCGCTGCAGTACGTCGTGGGGAGTTGGGGCTTCCGCCGGCTCGATCTCGCCGTCGACCGTCGCGCCCTGATCCCGCGTCCCGAGACCGAGATGCTGGTCGACGTGGCGCTCTCCCACGTCGATCGTGTGCTCGCCGAGACCGGGCGGTCGCCCGTGTCCGTCGTCGACCTCGGCACCGGCTCGGGAGCGATCGCCTTGTCGATCGCGTCCGAGCGCGTCGCCACCTCGGTCTGGGCCACCGATGCATCGGCCGAGGCACTCGGCCTCGCCCGGGCGAACCTCGCCGGCCTCGGCCGTGCCGCCACCCGGGTCCGGCTCGTCGAGGGGGAGTGGTTCGCCGCCCTTCCCGAGACGTTGGTCGGATCCGTCGACGTGATCGTGTCGAATCCCCCCTACGTCACCGACGACGACCCGCTGCCTGCCGAGGTGGAACAGTGGGAGCCGGCCGCTGCGCTCCGGTCGGGCCCCGATGGCCTGGACGATCTCCGGGTGATCATCGCCGACGCCGCGCGCTGGCTGGCGCCCGGCGGGGCGCTCGTCGTCGAGCTGGACCCCCGTCAGGCCGCCACCGTCGCCGAATTGATGCAGCAGCACGGCTTCGTCGAGGCGACGGTCGTGGCAGATCTCGCCGGTCGTGATCGAGTCGTCGCGGCTCGATGGAAACCCTGAGCCGCCGAGGCGGAACCGAGCGACCTACTCGGGGGCGCCCGTCGGCGTGAAGTGCGACGTGAGTCGGGAGTGCAGGCTGGCGTCGTCGCCGCCCGTCACGAAGGACGCCGCGATGTAGAGCTTGCCGTCGAGCACGATGGCGGTGGCCCGCACCGTTCCGGAGCCGTTCGCTTCGGGGAATCCCGTGAACGACGTCGCCAACGTGATCTGCTGCCCGTACGGGGGATCCTGCACCGTGTCGACGCCGCCGGGCTCGAGCTGGGTGTCGGGCTGGAGGGTTTGCACCAGCGTCGACAACGCGGTGGCCGGATCGGCGGGCGCGGGACCCGACGCGAGGATCAGGGCGGCGTGGACGTTGCGGCGGGCCAGGTCGAGTGCTCCGACCGAACGGGTGTCCCGGTCACGCACGAGATCCCAGTGGCCGTCGACCCACACGGTGGCGGTAGTCAAGGTGGTGCCGAAGGCGCCGGCCGAGCCGGTGATCGGCTCGCCGGGGAGGTCGGCCCGGTAGTCGGGTTGACCCGTGTAGACCTTCCACTCGAACCCCTTGGCCGGGGGTTTGGCCTCGTGCGCCCACGACGGGCCGAAGCCGAGGACGAAGTAGTTCACGATGACGGCGGCGACGACGAGCAGCGCCAGGACGGCGTAGGGATTGGTCGATGATCGAGCGCCCTTCGAGGCGATCTTGGTGGACCACAAGGCCTCGTCGTACAGCGCCTGTGACGGCAGCGGATCGTTCTGGAGTGGCCGGGTGCAGGTTCCGCACCGTGGCGCGTCCACGGGGTTCTTCGCCCCGCAAAGCGGGCACTTGGCCTTCTTCTCGAGTAGCTGCATCCCATGTCCTCGCGCGCAGTGTGTGATGACCTATCGGCTCGAACCGGGGGTGAGTTGAGGGCGTGGCCCGTCGACGGTGGTCGAGCCGGTACGGTCGCGGCCGTGAGCTCCGACGTCCCGCCCCCGAGCGCCGCATCCGTCGACGAGGTCATTGCCGCCCTGCTCGCCGGTGCCTGCGTCGGGATCCCGACCGACACCGTCTACGGCATCGCAGCACGACTCGACGACCCGGTCGCGATCGAGGCACTCTTCGCGCTCAAGGGCCGGGCCGCGACCAAGGCCATGGCCGTGCTCGTCGACGAGTTCGAGACGGCCGCCGAGCTCGGACACTTCGACGGGGTGGCGACGGACCTCGCCCGACGGTTCTGGCCGGGGCCGCTGACGTTGGTGGTCCGCCGCCGGGAGGGCGTGGTCGCCGACCTCGGTGGCGACCATGCCACGATCGGCGTGCGCTGCCCTGATCACGACGTCGTTCGGGACCTCGCCCGCGCCGTCGGCCCGATCGTGACCACCAGCGCCAACCGCACCGGTGAGCCGACGATCGAGACGGCGGCGGACATCGCTGCGGCGTTCGGGCCCGGGCTCGCGGCGGTGCTCGACGGGGGGCGGCTCTCCGATGCGGCCTCGACGGTGGTCGACGTCACCGGCACGGGCCTGGTCGTCCTCCGCGAGGGGCCGATTTCCACGGCCGACCTGACGGACCTGCCCTAGGATCGTCGTCCGGACGAGAGCCGAAGGGGGATCACTCGTGCCGTTCTGGAAGCGAGATTCCGAGAGTGTCGACTGGTTGGCCAACGTGGCCTTCTTCGAGGGGTTCGACCACGAACACCTGCGTCGTGTCGCAGCGTTGTCCTCCGAGGTCGAGTCGCCCGCCGGCTCGGTCATCATCGACCAGGGTGATGCCGGTGTGGACTGTTTCGTCATCGTCGAGGGGTCGGCGTCGGTCTACATGAGCGACCAGTTCATCGCCGCCGTCGGCGACGGCACGATGATCGGGGAGATGTCACTCGTCGATCACCGGCCGCGCAACGCCACCGTCGTGGCCGACACCGACTGCAAGCTCCTGCGGTTCCAGGCCAAGCAGTTTCGTCAGCTGCTCGACGAGATGCCCAAGGCGTCCGAGCGCGTCATGACGCTGTTGCACGACCGGATGCGCCGCGAGGCCTGAGCCTCGCGAGGCATCAACGCCCGCTGGTCAGTGGGCGTGGGTCTCCGGCAGACCCAGCACGGTGTTGGTGTCGCTGCCGAAGTCGATCTGGATGAGCACCGCGGGCTCGTCGCCGACGACGTAGGCGTCGTGGCCCGGCTCGACGGCAACGGCGACCGGAGCGACGTACGCCTGGACGCAGCCGTCGGGGAACTCGAAGGTCAGCTCGCCGCTGGCGAGGAACCCGACGTGGTTGTGCTGGCAGAACTCGGTACCGACGAGCGGCTTGATCGCCGTGGTCCAACGATGGCCGGGTGGGTAGATGATCCGCTTGATGTGGCCGGCGCCGGCGGGCACGACGTCGATCTGGCAGCCGCCGAACATCTGGTGTTCGGAGCCGTCGATGGGGTCGAGGAGCGGGTTGTGGTCGAGCATGCCCGCACGTTACGCCGTCGGGTGGCCCCGGTCAGGAGCGAGTGAACTCGGCGTCGGCGCCGATGGTCACCGACCAACCGATCGGGTCGTCGTCCTCGAGCGCGGTGGCGAGGTCGGCATCGGGGCTGACGGCCCACGCCCGTTCGCCACTCGGCACGCGCACCACGGCATGGGCACGCCCGACCGACCCGTCCCGCTCGTGCATCACGGTCCAGGTCTCGATCGTGGCGGGACCCTCGTAGGACTCGAGCACGTCGACAACGGGCTCGTCGTCGATCTCGGCCTGCGGCGTGGCGGTGCGGAACCCGGCGGCGGGCGGTTCGGTCGAGTACACGCCGAAGCTGTGCTTCTGGATGTTGCCGCCGTTGGCGGTCACGAGGCCCCACGAGCCGGGGTCCGAGCGCAGCGTGCCGACCATCGCGGCGATCGCGTGTCCGACGGGGTTGTTCCACGGGCCGCCCGCGAAGCACAGACCGCCGTACACCGTGAGCTGGCGATCGGTCGACAGGCCGAGTTCGGCACATCCGATCTCGACCGCCGACGGGAAACAGGAGTACACGTCGACGTGGTCGATGTCGTCGATGCCCACTCCGGCGAGGTCGAGCGCTGCCCGGCCGCCGTGGCGGATCGCTGCCGACGACGTGAACGACGTCCGGCTGGACATGAGCGGATCCTTGCCGTCGGCGCCGGCGTGGGGGAACACCCACAGGTCGCGGTGCACTCCGAGCGCCGCTGCCTTCTCGGCGGAGCAGACGATGACAGCCGACGCCATGTCGACGTCGGGGTTCGACACCATGTGCTTGGTGTACGGGTAGCCGACGATGCGGTTGGACGGAGTGACCGTGGCGATCTCCTCGGCGCTGTACTCCGTACGGTCCCAGGCGTTGGGGTTGCGGGCAGCCACCGCGCTGTAGCGGGACCAGATGGCGGCGATGTGGGCGGTGTGTTCCGCCGCGCTCCGGCCGGACTCGTGGCGCAACGCGTTCTCGAACAGCGGGTACGCCTGGGTCGGCATGAGGATGCCCAGCGCGAGCTCAGCGGCGTGGCCCATCTCGTAGGTCGTGCCGTCGGTCCAGCCGGGTTGGAGATCGAGGTCCTGTCGCGCCCACGGGAGCGGGGCATCGGCCTTGCGGGCGCGCATGCGGGTCCGGTACGCCTCGGCGCCGCACACGAGAGCCGATGACAGTTCGCCGTCGGCAATGCGCTGGCACACCCGGTTCATCAGCATCTGCGGTGTGTTGCCCCCGACCAGGGGATACATGGTCAGCGCCGGGCGGGCCCCGAGCGCTTCGGCGATCAAGCGGCCGGGATCGGAGTAGCGCCACGACACGATCGGCACCACGGCGATGGCGTCGAGCTGCTGCAGCACCGCGGTGGTGCCGCAGTCGTCGGCGGCCAGGCGGGCGGCGACGGTGGCGAGGGCGACGGGATCGATCGGGTCGTCGTCATCGCGGTTGAGGAACTGCCCGACGCCGATGATCACCGGAGTGTTCGGGGCCGGCGTCGAGGTGGAGGGGCGGGCCATCCGCCGAGAATAGGTAGGTCCTCGGACGCAACTACAATCCGGCCATGACCCGCTTCGCCCTCGGTTCCGACCACGCCGGCTTCGAGCTCAAGAACGTGCTGGCCGAGCACCTCCGCCACCTCGGCCACGACGTGCGGGACCTCGGTGCCCACAGTGAGGACCGCGTCGACTACCCCGATTTCGGTGCCGCCGTGGGCCGTTCCGTCGCCGACGGCGAGTCCGACCTGGGTGTGTGCGTCTGCGGTAGCGGCATCGGCATCGCGATCGCGGCCAACAAGATCCCGGGCGCCCGTGCGGCCACCGTCCACGATGTCACCTCCGGGCGCCTCGCCCGCGAGCACAACGACGCCAACATCATCTGCATCGGTGAGCGCCTCACCGGCCCCCAGGTCGCCCTCGACACGCTCGACGCGTTCGTCGCGGCCGAGTTCCAAGGGGGCCGCCACACCGCCCGCGTCGCCAAGCTCGACGCCCTGCTCCCGCGCCCCTGACGCCGCTGCGTCCCGCCCACCGACCCGCTCCTCCACCACCGAAAGGCCCCGCCATGGGATGGCCCACCGAACGCGACACCGAACTCTTCGACCTCATCGACCGTGAGACCGAGCGACAGAACACCGGGCTGCAGCTCATTGCCTCGGAGAACTTCACGTCGCCCGCCGTGATGGAGGCCACCGGCTCGGTGCTCACCAACAAGTACTCCGAGGGCTATCCCTTCAAGCGGTACTACGGCGGCAACGAGGTCGTCGACGACATCGAGACCATCGCCATCGACCGGGTCAAGGCGCTCTTCGGTGCCGAGTTCGCCAACGTGCAGCCGCACTCCGGCGCCAACGCCAACCTCGGCGTGTACCTGGCGCTGCTCGAGGCGGGCGACACGGTGCTGGGCATGAGCCTCGACCACGGCGGCCACCTCACCCACGGCAGCCCCGTGAACATCTCGGGCCGCTTCTACAACTTCGTGCCCTACCAGGTGACACCGTCGGACGAGCGCATCGACTACGACCAGATCCGGGACCTGGCCCTCGAGCACCGTCCCAAGCTCATCGTGGCGGGGGCGACCGCCTATCCCCGAGTCATCGACCCCGAGGTCCTGCGCTCCATCGCCGACGACGCCGGCTCGCTCCTCATGTTCGACGCCGCTCACATCGCCGGCCTGATCGCCGGTGGCGCCCACCCCAACCCGGTGCCCTACGCCGACATCGTCACCTTCACCACCCACAAGACGCTCCGCGGCCCCCGTGGCGGGTGCATCCTCGCTCGTGAGGAGTACGGCGCCGCCATCAACAAGGCGATCTTCCCGGGTCTGCAGGGCGGCCCGCTCGAGCACGTGATCGCCGGCAAGGCGGTGGCGTTCCGTGAGGCGTCCCACCCGTCGTTCTCGGAGTACGCCCACCAGATCGTCGCCAACGCCCAGGCGCTGGCCGCCGGCCTCGGCTCCGAAGGCTTCCGCCTGGTGTCGGGCGGCACCGACAATCACCTCATGCTCGTCGACCTGCGCCCCTTCGACGAGGAACTGACGGGCAAGGACGCCCAGATCGTGCTCGACGAGGCCGGCATCACCCTCAACAAGAACACGGTGCCCGACGATCCCCGGTCGCCGTTCGTGACCTCCGGTCTCCGCATCGGCACGCCCTCGGTCACGACCCAGGGCATGCGGGAGGCGGAGATGGCGCAGATCGCCGGCTTCATCGCCCGGGTCCTCCGTCACCGTTCCGACGCTGCCGAGGTCGCCAAGGTGCGTGCCGAGGTCGCCGACCTGTGTGCGAAGTTCACGCCCTACGTCTGATGGCAGTGCCGCCGAGCGGAGAGCGTCAGCAGCTCCCGACGGAGTCGGGAGCGAACCTGAGCTCGGGTGAGGCCGGGCGGGTCGAGTGGCCGAAGCGCAGCGGAGGTGGCCTCGGCCATATGGTGGTCGCGTGATCCGTTCGTACGCGATCGTTCTCGCGGTCACCACGTTGGTGACGGCGGCGCTGGTTCCGCTCATGGTCCGCCTCGCCGGGCGGTTGGGCGCCATCGCCATCCCGAACGACCGCAAGGTCCACGCCACGCCCACGCCCACGTTGGGCGGCGGTGCCATGTTCATCGGCATGCTGGCCGGTGTCGGCGTCGCGTCGACCCTCGGGCAGTTCGACACGATGTTCGAGTCGCGGGAGAACATCATCGGTGTCGTCGTCGGCGCGTTCGTGATCTTCATGACCGGGGTGATCGACGACATCCGCGAGGTCTCGGCGCCGGCGAAGGTCGCCGGCATCGTGCTCGCAGGGTCGATCCTGGCGCTCGCCGGCATCTCGATCGTCAACGTGCCCCTGCCGATCATCGGGTTCACCGTCCTCTCTCCCGATCTGGCCGCACTCGTGACCGTGGTGTGGGTGCTGGTGATGGCGAACGCCGTGAACCTGATCGACGGGCTCGACGGCCTGGCGGCCGGCCTCATGGCGATCGCGTCGGGAGCGTTCCTCCTCTACGGCATCAAACTCGACCAGTCCGGGGCGCTGTTCCGCGGCAACATCGGTCCGCTCATCGCTGTGGTCACGCTGGGAGTGTGTCTCGGGTTCCTCGTCTGGAACTTCCACCCGGCGAAGATCTTCATGGGCGACAGCGGCGCGCTGCTGTTGGGCCTGCTGATGGCGTCGTCCACGATCGCGGTGGGCGGGCAGAGCGACGACTCGTTCACCGGCCAGTCGTGGTTCTTCTTCGCACCGATCGTGATCCCGGTGCTCATCTTGGCCGTTCCGATCGGCGACATGATCTTCGCGATCCTGCGACGGACGACGCGCCGGACGGGCTTCGCCACGGCCGACAAGGATCACCTCCACCATCGGTTGCTCCGATTGGGCCACGGCCACCGACAGACCGTCGTGATCCTGTGGATGTGGACGGCGCTCCTGTCGGCGTTCGCCCTCTACCCGGCGATCACGGGGCGGTCGACGCTGATGATCCCGATCGCCGCGGCCGCCGGCGCGCTCGGCCTCTTCACGTTGCTCGCTCCGATGGTCGGCCGGCGCGGCGGTGAGCGTCGGCG
>ENA-UOWE01002302-UOWE01002302.1-activated-sludge-metagenome-genome-assembly--contig:-NODE-2302-length-21275-cov-4.307540_pt1 | contig 21275 bp, 12 predicted proteins | sample MGYA00249841_ERZ761562 | MGnify/ENA primary metagenome ERZ761562 (study PRJEB28883, sample SAMN05720200) | activated sludge metagenome | isolation source: Anaerobic digester | place: Japan... | reverse complement strand
ACCAGGTAGAGCAGCGGGTCGTCGGGCGGGGCGATGAGGGTGACGGCCGCCGCGGCGACCATGCCCGCCGGCCCGCCGACGATCAGGCTGACGATGGTGGCGAAGAAGACGGCTACGCTGAGACCGGCCACGAGACCGACGAGCACGCCCCGGCTACCCACGGCCGTGCCCGGAGCCAGCAGCAACTTGGTGGCCAGGGCAACCAGCCACGCCAGCGATGGCCACAGCAGCAGCCATTGGATGACGATGCGCCGCCAGGCGGGGTCGGCCCAAAACGCCCGGTCTACTTCGGCCAGGCAGAAATGGGGCGCGAGTGGAATGTCGGACGCGCGCACCTGCGCGCGCCAGGCAGCAGGGCGAAAGAGCAACCAGTTCAGCAGGCGTGCGCTCGTCACCGCTGCTCACTCCACGATTAGATCGTCGCCCAGCGCCAGCCGCAATTGGCGCACGGCTGCCGCCGCCGCCTCATCGGGGGTCATCTGCCCGGTCTGGGCCTGTTGAGCGAACTCGGTGAGGACATCTTCGTAGAGCGACAAGTCATGATCGACCACGCTCGGCATTACCGCTGTACCATCGAGCAGCGCTCCGGCCGCGTCCAGCAGATGAACGGCCTCGTCCGCCTGCTGCCCGACCATATCGTGGCCGGCTGCATCCACGACAGCGAACCAGCCGCTGCCGGCGACAGTCGGGCCGTTGATGGCCGGCGTGATGGCCGCGGCCAGCAGTGCGCAGGCGGCGTGTTGGTTTTGTCGCCCGGTCGCGCGCTCATTCAGGATGACGAAATAGCTCGCGCTCGCCTCGACCAGGCGCGGTGGCTGGCCGGGCACGGCCGACGGTACGCGCGCCAAGCCCCATCGCTCGCCGGTCGCGTCCGCCTGGGCCGGCGCTCCGCCCCCGACACCGGCGGCAATGGCTTGCCACTTTTCCCAATCTGTGGAGCGGCCGATCCAGAAAAGAACCGTGCTGTGGGCGATGGCGTCGTGCCATAGCGCGCGGGCGCTCCACGTGTTTTGCGCGCCGTCCAGCACGAACGGCAGGGTCAGGTCGTCGGCCAGTAAATCGCGGCGAAAGGCATAGGCCTGGACCAACGCGGCCCGATCGATGACGAGCCGGTCGCGCGTGGGATCATAGATGCGGCCGCCGTAGGCCATGTAATGCGAGGTGATCCGAGTATGGTCGGCCGGCGTCTGGGAGAAGCCATAGCCGGGTCTAACCACGTCGGCAGCCAGCGCGTCGGCGGCCGTGTCGCGTAGGTCTGACCAGGTGAACGTTCCAGTGGCAACGCGCGCCGGCAGGCTGTTGATTTCGGCCGCCGACCACCCCAGCGCGCGCAACTTCTCTTTGTCGTAGAAGAGGATATTGCTGGACATTGCGACCGGCACGGCCCAGGTTTCGCCGTGGCCGGTGACGCGCAGCCACATCTCATTGCGCACCGGCTCAAAAGCGGGGTAGGTCGCCCGGCAGTCGTTCAGCGGAGCCACAAGCCCGGTCGCGACCGCGCGGCGAATGTTATCCGATGTTGAGAGATAGGCCACGTCCGGCGCGCGTCCGGACTCGGCCGCCGCCAGGAGCATTTGAAAATACTCGGCTTCGGTGGTGTCATAGCCCGTCACCACGAGCCGGATGGGCTGTTGGGCAACGGGCGCGGCCGCCAGCAGCATCTCGCCCGGCCACGGGTGGCTGTTGAGCAGAGGATACCAGGCGCTCAGTTCGGTGGAAGAGACAGCGCCGGGCGGAACACCGGCGCTCTGGACGATGATGGCGTTAGCGGCGACCGGTGAGCCGCAACCGGTCAGCCAGAGGCTACCCAGAACCATCAGGGCAATGAGCCAGCCGGCCGGGTCGTGGTTCGGGGGGCTACGATGCGGTCGCGCCATTCAGCAGATAGCCATAGCGCTCGATCTGGCGCAACCCGTCCACTTTCCAAGCATCATCGGTTGACCCTTCCTCCAGCGCTATCAGCCGCGCCTGGCATAGCGCCTGAACCAGGATCGGCCATTCCTGGCTATGGGCCAGAACCCACTCCCGTTCTTCCGGTGCAAAGGGACGGGGCGAACTGGCGATCAGTTCGTCGGCTTCGGCGGCCGTCAGCGGCCCCACGTGGACGGCCGTAAACAGGTTGAAGAACGGCGACGTCTTCCCATAGCCGGCGGCCAGCGTTTGCAGCGCGTCGGTGGCGGTGATGACAAAAGCCAGATTGCCGCGCGTGGCGGTTGTCGCCAGGGCGCGCATACTGCGCCAGAACTCCAGGTCGTAATCAGGCATCTCCAGCGCGGCGCTCAACTCGTCGAACATGATGATGGCTGGTTGGCTCAGGCCGTTACTGGCGATCTCCATGAACGTTTCCAGGGGGCATGGATTGGGCGATTCTAATTCTAATTCGGCCAGCAGATGATGGAGCAGGTTATCGCGCTTTCGCCAACGGGCGTCGAAGAAGTCGATGTAGAGCCAGTGGTAATTGGCGGCCGTGGGCAGCCAGTCGTTGCGTTGGCCGGGGCGCAGTTGGCCGGCTGGGGTGACGTTGATGGCCCGCAGGTAGCGGAGCAGCGAGGTGCGGCCACTGCGTCGCGGCCCGACGATGGCGACGTTTTGCAGCGGGTAGTATCGCCACCAGGCGAAAATCCGGCGACACTCGCGTGTTCGGCCAAAAAATTGCGACGGCTCAGTGATCGGCCGGTTGGTGACGAACGGATGCAGGCCGCGCGCCGTCGGCGGGCGTGGTGTAGCGCTCGCCATCTGCGGAAACAACCGGGCTACGATCGTCGTCGGGGTCGGGTGGCCGCCGGCGAGCAAGAAATGTTTACAACTCTCGCGATCGAGGCCGCCCCGTTGCGCCAGCAGGGTTGCCAACTGTTCGAGGTCCTGTATATCAGCGGGCACGTTGCCTCTGCGCCAATAGCGAATGGTCGGTTCGCCGCCTTTGTCGCGCCCCAGGGCAAACGCCAACTCATCTTCGATGACCGAGAGATTCTTGCGCTCTTTGGCCTTGATGAGGTAAACCGCTCGGTCTAACCAGTAGGCAAATTGCTCGGGTGATGTGGTCATTATATGCCGAAGGGACTTCCAGAACTGGAATCGGGCGGAGCCACGCTACACTTGTTCCTGAAAACCCGATGATATGAGATGGCGACTGTTTTGCTAGATAACCGAGCGGTCGCGACGGCCACCGGTACGTGAAATGGTGAGAAATTATAGCCGCCGCTTGAGAGAGCGCAATGAATTCGATCAGCGGCCGGCCGGAACCACAGGCGGCTTCCGAAAAACAAAGCGGAAAGTGGGAGCGGTCGCTGCCACTTTTGACGACCATATTCCATATACTGCTCAACACATGAGCAACTGGTACTTGTTTGACAGTCGTCAGTAACCCAGGAGGTCACAATGGCGGAATTGATACAGGTCGATTACGAGAAGCTAGACCAGGCCCACAAGAAGTTCACGGAACAGGCCGAGGCGTTCGATAAGACGCTGCGCGACGTGCGCGCCAAACTGGAACCGCTGCAAGGCGGCAAGGGGTGGATGGGCGACGCGGCCGACGCGTTCTTCAAGGAGATGGACGACGTCGTGCTGCCCAGTTCCACCCGGCTGCACAAGGCGTTCAATGACGCGGCTGGGGTCATCAAGCGCATCGGCGATACGGCCCATAAGGCCGAGCAGGATGCTATCAGCGCCTTCAAGTTGGGCTAAGGAGAGAGCGGATCATGGCCAAGAACGGCAAAATCAAGATTAATTTCGTCCAGGCCCGCGCGATGGCCAAGTCGATGAAGCAGGGGGCCAAGCAACTGGAGGCCAGCATTAACGAGATGAACCGCATCGTCGCCCTGCTGCAAAACGGTGGGCTGCGCGGCGACGCCGGCGAGGCGTTCGTCGATGGGATGCGCAGCGCGCTCATTCCCCAGATGCAGCGTTTGCAGCAGAAGTACCTCGAGATGGACTTGGACATCTCAAAGAACGTAGCGTTGATGGAAGGCGCGATGAAGAAATCGGCCGACGCATTCAAGAACTGAGAGCACAACCAGAGAGGTCAATATGGGTATCTTTGACTCATTCAATCCACTGATCAAGATCGCCAAGCAGGTGGTCAAGTCGATTCAGTCGGGCATCATGCAGCAGGTCAACATCGTCGATACGGTCGTCAAAGCCCCCGTCAACGCCATGATCGGCCAGGTCGTAGGGGGTATGTGGACCGGTGCGGGGGCCGATGCTTTCGTGGAGGTGTGCAAGAACCTGGTGTTGCCGGAAGTCGAGGGCATTATGTCTACCGGACGCGCGATGTCGGGCGGCATCGGCAAGGCGTTGGACATCATGGAAACGGCCGACAAACAGGCCACCGGCTACGCCGTTGATCTGGCCAACAGCGCCTTCAAGAACATCTATAAGGGTTAATAGGCGAAGCGCCGGGCAGGAGGCAAGGGCCGGCTCGGAGCGAGCAGAAGCGAGGCAACATGGCTACTCATACTTCTACGATGATGGAAGTGCCCGGCGTCAAGAAAATGGGCAAATCGTTTGAGGACATCGGCAGCGTGCTGGACGGGGTCAGTAAGGTAATGAACGTGCTGCTGACGACGCTGCGAGCGACGGCTTTCGTGGGCATGTTCGGCGGCTGGGCGTTACAGTCCTATCTGGAACAGGTGAAGCCGGTCGTCGATCGGCTGGCTAAGCAGTGCAAAGAAATTGGCAAAGACCTGGTGTTTTCCGCGCAGGCGTATGAGCGTGGCGACGCCGAGGGGAGCACGCGTTTCTTCTAGAGCTGGCGAGCAGGGGCAAAGAGGTTGCCGCGCCGCAGCCAGTCGACGCGGCAAGCCGCCCTCGTTCAAACTGTGTGGCATTGGGGTTCGCTATGGCTGTTCGCTTTCGCGCCGTTGTCGTCTGTCTGTTGGCGTTCGGGTTGGCCGGGTGGCTGGCGGTGCCGGCCGCCGGCGCGCCCATCGCCCAAACCCCGGCCCGGCTAGAGATCGAGACCATCGACACGACGCGCTTCCCGGAGACGGCTGTTACCTTCCGCGTCATCGACAGCGACGGCCGGCCTATCCCTGGCCTGACCGATTTCCAACTGCTGGAAAACGATCAGCCGGTGGTCGCCGCCGGCCTACCGGTGGAGACGGAACAGCCCGCGACCGTCTCGCTCCTGCTGCTTATCGACCAGGGCCTATTGTCTATCGTCCGCTATCGGGAGCGGTATGAGACGGCCGCGCTCAAGTCGTTGTTGCAGTTGTTGGGCGATACGTACTTGCGCGAGGGGGACACCGTTTGTCTGGCCGTGGGTCGCTTCGACACGGACACGGGCGGCCGGCAGCAGATGTCATTCCCGCAGGCATGCGCCGACTATTCACCCGCCTTTGGTCAAGCCATCGCCGCGCTGGACATCGACCTTGCCGGGCGTTTTCCGGGCCGCCGACCGAGTGAGATTCGGGACGTAGAGCATACGCTCCTGTTCCATGACGCGCTGGATGCCCTGGATGGGCGCGTGAATCCGGTCATTGTTTTCTTCTCCGCCTACATCTCCCCGCTGCCGTGGGGTCAAGCGGTGGACCCCGGCAAGAATCGGTATCAGATGGCTGCGGAGCAGATGGCGCGCGAGGCGGCCGATTCGGACGTGCGCGTCTTCGTCTTGCAGGCCGCCGGCAATACGCTGGCCGGCAACGTGGCCGAGTTGCAGACGCCCATGGTCACCCTGGCGGAGAACAGCGGCGGGCAGTACGTCGAATTGCGCGAAGACCTGGACAATCTGGACGGCGCGCGGGCCGCCTTCGACGACATTCGCCCGCTCGACTACACCTACACGCTGACCTATCGCAGCCCCCGCGGCAACGCCGGCGAGCGGCGGATCAAGGTTTTCCCCGACGGGCGGCCGGAGCTCTCGGACGAGCGCGCCGTGGCCCTCGATCTGCTGCCCCCCGAGGCTGGCGAAGTGAAGATGGACGACAGCCAAACGCTGGCCGTACCCATTTCCTGGCCAGATGGCTTCGCGCGCCGGATTAGCGCGGTCACGCTCAACGGCGAGCCGCTCGCCGGTGCCGCCTACACCTATGACGACGCCAGCGGAACGCTGCGCCTGACCCTGGACGAAGGTATGACCGGCGACCTGCGCTTCACGGTCGTGGACGAACTGGGGCTGGTGTCGGTCGAATTCGTGCACCAGATCGCTACCCCCGTGCCGCCGACGGCGACACCCGCGCCAGCCACGGCCACCCCCGTCCCGGAGCCGGTCGCCCCACCAGAGCCGCCCAGCAGCCTGCCGCCCTGGATCGGTCTGGGTGCATTGGCCGCGCTGGCCGCGCTGGCCGCCGGACTGTTCGTCGCCGCGCGGCGGGGTGCGCTGGCGGGGCTGAGCCAGAAGCCGGATGGGGGCGCGCCGCGCGTCAAGACCATCGGCACGGCCCGCGACCAGAAGCAGGCGTTGGCCTATCTGCTCGTCCTGACCGGTCGGGAAGATCTGATTGGCCAGAACATCCCCCTCTACAACGAGATCACCACTATCGGCCGCGATCCCCAATTGACCGACATCCAGCTCTACCACCCACACGAATTGAGTTCGATCAGCGGTCAGCACTGTACCATCCAGGTCGATCACGGACTCTTTCTGATCATCGACAACAATTCCGCCAACGGCACGTTTGTCAATGGTACAGCACTCATGCCGGATATGCCGCACCAGCTCCAGGATGCGGATGAGATCGTCCTGGGGGACAAGCTCCAGCGTGGGGCGCAACTGCGCTTCGAAGTCAGCCAGGGCGCGCGCAATCGCTACTACGAAACAGTGATCGAGGCTAATTGGCAGGGCGACCGCAGCGGTACGGAGACGGTGACTGGCCCGCCCAGACCCGCCGGCTCGTGGATGGATACCAGCGCGCTCGTGCCCGACGATAGCGTGCGCGCTGTCTGGCCCGATTCGACGCCTGCGGACGATCCGGACAAGCCGCCAGCCGACAACAGCGCCGCGTAAGCAGGTGAGCCATGCCACTGCAACCCGGGCAGTTCGTCGAGCCATATCGCCTTGAGGCGGTTTTGTCAGAAGGCGGCATGTCGGACATCTATCTGGCCAGCGCCCAGGACCGCCGCTACCACAAGATCGCCATCAAATGTAGCAAGGACGGCCGGGCGGAGTATCAGGATGCGCTGCGGCGCGAGGTGGACAACCTGAAACTGCTGCGCCATCCGTCTGTGGTGCGCATCTTCCCCCTGCGCCTGACCCGCGAGCGCGTGGTCTATCACGCCCGCGCCGCCCAGTTGCCGGCGCAGCCGTGGTACTTTGCCATGGAACACATTCCCGGCGGGTCGCTGGATAGTCATCAGGCGCGCATTACCCCACTGCCAATTGTCTGGCGCACGGAGCTCTTCTATCAACTTCTGGTAGTCGTCCACTTCCTTCACCGCGCCGGCTACACCCATTGCGACTTAAAGCCTGAGAACATTCTGCTGCGCGAAGCGCCACGCATGGACCGGACACCCCAACCGGTGTTGGTTGACTTTGGCAGCGCCTCGCCCATCAACCGCCGTCGCAACCTGACCCACACGCCACAATACGCCCCGCCCGAAGTCATTCGCGCCGCCGCTGACCCACAGAACACCTCGTTGCGCGCGCCCGAGTTGCTGCCGCCCGACAAGGCTGACGTCTGGGCGCTGGGCGCGATCTACTACGAGCTGCTGACCGGCAAACCCCTCATCCCCGCGGCCACATATGCCGAAGCGGTCGAGGCGGTCTTGAACGGCAAGTGGGATCACATCTCCAGCCGCCGGCCGGACATCCATCGCTCGCTGGTCCATCTGGTCGACAGGATGTTGCAGACTAACCCCTATGATCGGCCCGAAGTCGGCGAGATCATCGTCGAGGTGGAGGAGCGGATTGACAGTGTGGCCCCGCCGCGCATCCCGACGCTCTCCCCCCTTCATGTGGGCGGAACAGGGGGCGGACGATGACCCAACTGCTGACTGGCCTCTCCTTCGACATCGGCCAGCGCGAGATTTACGAAGACCGCGTGGCCGTGCGGCATCTTCGGACGCGAAGCCGTTTGGAGCTGACGGTGGCGCTGGTAGCCGATGGCGTCGGCGGAGCCAATCGCGGCGAACGGGCGGCGCAGTTGGCCCTAGACGTGGCGCTGCACTACATGGAAAGCGGTTCGGCCGCCCGAGATGTGCCCCAACTGCTAACCGAGGCTTTCACCGCGGCCAATCAAGCCATTCTGGATGAGTACGCCGCCACCCATGGGGCTTCAACCACTCTGACAGCCGCGGTTGTCCACAACAACCGCCTCTACGTCGCCAACACCGGCGACAGCCGCGCTTATCTCTGTCGCGGTCGGTCGCTGATCCAGTTGACGATGGACCACAGCTTCGCCAACGTCGTTCCCTGGACGGGGGCCATGTCGCCCGAGGCCGCCGCGCTCAACCCCCGGGCGCACGTGCTCATGCACTACCTGGGACAGCGCGCCCAGCCGCACGTCGATCATGGGATTTATGGCGACGCGGCGTCGTCCGACGCCCTGACACCGACGACTGAGCCTCGTGTCGCCTACGAGCGCGGCATCAAGGGCTTGCCGCTCCGGCCGGGCGATTCTGTTCTCGTCTGCTCCGACGGGCTGGTGAAGACGTCGCCAGCCGGTCCGCCCTATGCCACTCCGGAAGAGATCGTGCGCGTGTTGGACACGCAACAAGGGGACAGGGCGGCGCGCAGTCTGGTGTCCTTTGCCCTGGGGCGCGATGCCGACGACAACGTGTCGGTGGGACTCATTCAGTTGGCCGGCCGGCGGGGGAGCGGCCGGGCGCTGATGGCGGCGCTGTTGTTGCTGGTGGTGGGGGTAGCGGGGTGGTTTCTCTGGCGAAGCGTCGCAGCCGCGGGCCACGGCCCGGTTGCCACGCCGGCCACACCACAGGCCCAGATCGCGGTGGGGACGAGCGCCATTCCCCCCAGCGCGACCTCCCCGGCGACGGCTACGGCCGCCGCCACCGCAACGCGGGCCACGGCGACGGCCGTCTCCCAATCACCCAATGCCACGCGCGCGGCGACCACGGCCGTCATGGCCCTGACGGCCACACGAGTCGCTTTCTGTTCGCTACCCGATAGCTATCGGTATGAGGTCGGCGACGTGACGCTGGAACCGCCACAAATTCCCTATACGGCCGGCAACCGCTTCTCTTCCCCCATCCGCGTCGAGCTACGTTGGCCGATCACCAACCTGGGTGAGTGCCCGTTGACCGTGCGCTCGATCCATCGCCGTCCGGATAGCGATGACGCGCCCCTGGCCGTGGTGTTCGAGCGCGATGGGGTGGCGCTGGGACCGACGTTGCCGCCTGGCGCGACCGCTGACCTGGTGGCCGAGGTGGGGCCGATCAGCACGGCGGCCGAACTGCGCGCGTGGGACGAGCTGTATAAGGATAGAGACGTCCGGTGGCGCTTGGCCGTGGTCGCGGCTGACGGGAGCGGCGAACTGCGCCCGGTCGGCCAGCCGTCGCTGCCGCTCAATCGGGCCGACGGGCAGCCGTGGATCGTCATCCGCCAGGCAACGGCCACGGCGACGGCGACGACCGTCCCCAGCCGGACACCAACCCCGGAGCCGACCGTGGAACGGCCGCCGGCCGAAGACGACGAACCCGCACCCACGCCAGACGCGCCCACGCCGACCGCCGACACGCCATCCCCGACCCCCTATCCCTAGCGGCTCTCATTTATGGCAGAACCAGTATGAAACAGCGCATCATGCTACTCATTCTCTTCATCACCTTGTTGGCCGGGCTGCCCGTGGGGGCGCAAGACGCGGCTCCGTCCAGCGTGCGGATCAACGAAGTCATTCCCGACGAGGCGGTGGACGGGGGGACGAGCGGGCGGCCGATCACGCTCTACTTCGTCGTTCTGGGCCAGGATGAGAATGAGCCACCGCTGCCCAACCCGTCGCTCATCGAAGAGGGGGCGCAGGTAATCGTGTCCGGGCAGGATACGGCCGGGGAGATGACCGGGGTGACGTTTCCGGCGACGCTGCGGCGCTACGACGGGCCAACCTACGTCGCCGTGGCGGTGGACAATTCGCAAAGTATGAAGCCCTACATGACGGCGATCAGCAACGCCTTCGTCGGCGCGCTGGAGCGCAAGCCGGCCCAGATGGCGCTGGCCTTGCGCCTGTTCAGCCAGGAGAGTGAGGTGGCGCAGGATTTCACGGCCGGCCCGTCGCTGCTGCAAGAAGGGGCGCGCGGGCTGGTGGCCGGCGAGGAGCAGGCATCGTGCCTCTATGACGCGGCCTTTGCGGCGGCCGAGTCGCTGAGCGCGGCGGTGGCCGAGTCGCCCCAGGCCATGCGGGCCGTTGTGCTAATCGGCGATGGCATTAACAACGGCCGCTGCCAACGCCGGGACGACCAGGCCATGAATGACCTCATCACCTTCGCCGACGAAAACCATCACCGCATCGCGTTCTACAGCGTGCGCTTTGGCAATGTCGCCCGGCCGGAAGATGTGCAGTGGTTAGAGCGCCTGACGGCGGAGACGGGCGGCGCGGCGTACACGTTCCAGGATGAGCAAGACCTGACCGACCGTCTGGCGGGCATCATGACCGGGCTGAACACGCAGTGGACGGCGCGGGCCACCGTCTTTACGCCCAGCGACGGGCCGGTCAGCGTCAATCTGGGCGTCAGCGCCAGGGGCGAGGGGGACGTGACGGCGCCCCTGCCGGCACAGTCGCTTACGGTTGCTCTAGGCCATTATCCGCCGCCGATTGTGAGAGAGAAGCGCCTGTTTATTGATAGCTTCAATTACGCCGACGAGGAGCGGGTGTTTCTCATCACCGTACAGGGCGACAATTTGACCGCGGCCGACTGCGCCACGTTGCGGCTGCTCGACGCGACGAACGAGAAAGTCGGCGAGCAATTAGTGTGTTGGCAAAATGGGGAGTCGCGTCAGACGGTAAGCGTCGAGGCGCCGCGGCAGGAAACGAGCATCGAATTGTACAGCGACGACGTGCCCTTACCCGAAGACAAGGAGCCAGGCGAACCGTTGGATGTGGCAACCTACGTGCCGGAAGAGAACCTGCCGCCGCCTACCTTTCGCTACCGGGTGACGCCGGTCGGGTATGAGGGGCTACAAATCGACCTCAGCTTGGTTCCCGACCTCAAGCGGGACGACAGCCGGCTCGACTACCAAGTAGACGTGGAAGCCGGTGGGGTGTCGGTGTATGCGCCGGGGTGGGCCACGCTGGACGATGCCGGCCAACCCATCGACGTAGCGTATTACCCCGAGGAAGCGGCTACCGACGAGCGGGCGACGGTCGCGGTAGACATCGCGGTGACATTGCGCTGGCCCGATGGCGTTGTGTCGGGGCCGGAAGAGAAAAAAGGTGTGACGCTCTATCTCCGGCCGCGCGCCGGCGCGTTCGAGCGGCTGACCAAGGCGCTGCGCGCCAACCCCATTATCCTGTGGGCAAGCCTGCTAATCTTGCTCTTCGCTGCGCTCTACTTCGTCGCCATGCGGCGGTTGAACCGTCTGAACTCGGCCGTTGTCTGGTCACCGGTGCGCGGGCCGACGCAGGTTCCGCCTCAGGTAAGCGGCGTGCCGGCGGAGCCGCCCCTGGTGCGGGATCCGGCGGGAGGGGGTCAAAGGAGCATGGCGCAGCCGGTCGCGAGGGCGCGAAGCGGCCACGACGCCGGCTATGGGCCGGAGAGTCCAATCGCGCCGCCCACCCTGATGGCGCGCCCGCCCATGTCCGCAACCCTGCGCGTCTTGCGCGCCCCCGACGCGGCGCGGCAGAACGAGATCGCCGTCATCAATCGCTTCCCTTTTCGCATCGGCCGCGAAGGGTGCGAGCTGACGCTGGGCGACGGGCGCACTTCGCGCCATCAGGCATCGATTCAGCAGATCGGCGATCAACTGGTCATCATCGATAAGAATAGCAAGAACGGCACATTCCTAAACGACGCGCCAACCCCGCTGACGCCGGGCATGCGTTGGCCCCTGCAAGACGGCGACCGTATCCGGCTGGGCACGACCATCGAATTGCAACTGGCGATACACCCGCCGGGCGATAGTCCCCTCGCCGAGAGCAAGCCCACAGAGCCGTAGTGAGGCGATATGGCTATCGAACGCAACTACATTGAGCGCCCGCCGCGCATTCAGCCCGAACTGCCGCACGACGAAATCGACATCCCCGCGCCGCCGGCCCTTGATCGCGGCGGCATCGGTGAGCTGATCCAGATGGGATTGCCTCTGCTCACGGTGGTCGGGTTCGTCATGGTCGCCGTGTTGAGCGGTGGCGGCTCTTCGCGCCTGATGGTCATACCGATGGTCCTGACTGTCCTGGCGGCGACAGCCTACTCCTTCTATGCCTTCCGCCGCGAGCGGCGGCAACGCCAAGCGGAGGAAGCGGCCTATAACGAGCACCTGGCCGGCATGCGCCGCGATATGGTGGCCGCTCATAAGGCCCAACGACAGTATTATACCTACACCTTCCCCGACGCGGCCACGACCCTGCGCATCGTTGGCGACACGGTCCGGCCGCCGGAGAGCCGGATTGTCGATACCCGCGCCGGCACGCGGCTGTGGGAACGCCGCCCCGACGACGGGGACTTTGCCACGTTGCGCCTGGGCATTGGCGCGCGGCCGTCCACGGTTATCTACAAGCCGCCGCGCGTGGAGAGCATGAGTTCCCCCCTGTTGAGTGAGGCTCTCAGGTTGGCGGAAGACTCGCGTTTCCTGACCGAAGCGCCGCTTGCCATTCCGTTGCGGCGTCCGCCGTGGGCGAAGGACGATGATGAATCCGAAGCCAAGCCGGACAATGAATCGTCTGACGATGAGCAGGGGCCACCGGAGCGGGTCATCCACGCGCTCGGCATCGCTGGCCCACCGGCGGAAGTCTATGCCGGGGTCTACGCGCTACTGACCCAATACCTCACCTTCCACGCCCCCCACGACGCCCAACTTTTCGTCCTGGCCGCCAATAGCGACCCGTGGGAGTGGGTTCAGGACTTGCCCCATGCCCAGAACGATGATCTGGGCGAGGCGCTGTGCTTCCTCGACCGGCTGGAAGCCGTCGAACCCGGTACGGACGATGACGCCTCCGGTCTGCCCCTCTACCTGGAGAGCATGCGTCGCCGTCTGGCGCAACGCAGGCTGCGGCTGAGCGACTCTGATCGGGACGGACAGGATGATCCGACGCGGCCGTTCCTGCTGCTGGTCGTTGATTTGCTGTCCGGCATGTCACCCGCTTCGCCGCTCTACGACGTGGAAACGGACGCGGCGCTGGCCATCATGCAGCAGGATGGGCCGGAGCTGGGGGCGGCGATCATCTTTCTGACCGACGACCGGCGCGCCGTGCCCGGCGGCTGTGTCGCGGTGCTCGAGATGGCGACCGGGGGGGATCAGCCCGTCTTCCGCTATGCCGAAACCGGCCTGAACAGTCTGCGCTACGTTGGCGCAGCCGATGTCATTCGCTCGAAGGCGTCCCTGATCGCCTACACCGATACCATTCGCCGCTGGGACGTGCGCAAGATCGAGAGCGCCAACATCGCCAAAGTCGTCCCCTTCCTGGAGATGCTGGGGGAGACCAGTCTGGCCGGCCTGCGCGCCAGCGCGACCCGCTACTGGGAAAGGAGCATGCAGTCGGATTATGCCCAACCCTTGCGCGTTCGCATCGGTTACATGGCGGGTAATAAGCCACGCGCCCTCGTCCTGTCGGCTAAGCAAGACGGCGTGCATGGGATGATCGCCGGCAGTACCGGCTCCGGTAAGTCCGAACTGCTCATCTCCATGATCGCCGCGCTGGCCGCCGCCTACGATCCGTCCATGCTCAACTTCGTCCTCGTGGATTATAAGGGCGGCGGTGCGTTTCAGGAGTTCAGAGAACTGCCCCATTGTGTGGACGTGATCACCAATCTCCAGAAAGCGGGTGTGTCGCGCATGTTCACCGCCATCAATGCGGAGATGCGCCGTCGCCAGAAGCTCAACGTGGCGACCGATACGAAGGACATTCTAGAGTACCACCGCCGGGGGTATCACCTGACGGCCGAACCATACCCCTATCTGTTCATCATCATCGACGAGTTCGCCGAGATGATCGCCGGCAATGCCCAGTTCAAATCCGAATTGGAGATGATCACGCGCCTCGGCCGGGCGCAGGGCATCTCGCTGCTGCTGGCCGCGCAGCGCCCTACCGGCATTACCGATCAGATGCGGGCCAACATCAAATTCCGTATTTGCCTGCGCGTGGAGACGGCCGGCGAGAGCCGGGAAATGTTACGCCGCGCCGACGCGCACTATTTGCCCAGCAACCTACCTGGCCGGGGCTACTTGCAGGTCGGCAACGAGGAGATCGAACTCGTCCAGGCAGCCTATAGCGGCGATCCCTATTTCGATCCCTCTCTGCCTGGCGAGCGCCCGGTCTTGTGGCCCGATCGTCACCCCGAGGAGAGCCACGTCATTGCCCAGGAGCCGGCCCCGCCCAAGCTCTATCAGGCCGTCGTGCAAATGGTCGCCGAACTGGCGGACGCCGAAGGCTGCCCGCCCCAGCGCGCTCCCTGGCCTGAAGCGCTGCCCGCGATCCTGGCTCTGACCGAGCCACTGACCTCCACCGACTATCTCCGGCAAACAGACCTGATCGCGCTGGGTGGCGTGTGGGAACAGCCGGCCGTCCTGCATCCGGTTCTTGCTGCCTGGCTGAACGGCCGGTTGGGATGGCCAGGCGTCAATTGGCGCGCCTACGCCATGCGTCCCGTCATCGGGCTGGTTGATAACCCCTATGAGGCTCAGCAGATGCCCCTGTCGCTCAACCTGCGGCGCGGGCACGCGGCCATTTACGGCGGTTCGGGTTGGGGTAAGAGCGTCTTGCTGCGAACGTTGATCGTCAGCCTGGCCGCCAGCCATGCCCCCAGCGAACTGCACATCTACGTCCTCGATTTGGGCGGGCGCAACTTGGCCCTGCTCGAACGGCTGCCACACGTGGGCGCTGTCATCAGCCCGGACGGTGATGGGTTTGAAGAGCGTGTGGCGTACCTGTTGCGCGAACTATTTTATCTGGTCGAGACCCGCCAGAAGGCACTGAACACGGCCGGCGTCGAAGATGTCTACCAATACAATAGCTGGGCCGGGTCCGACAACTCGCCGCTGCCAGCGATTCTCGTGGCCATTGATAACTTTGCCGAGTTCGTCGAAGCATTTGGCGAGACTCGCGACAATGTAGACAGTATGCTCGATAAGCTCATCGACCTAGCGCGGCAGTCGCGGCCCTATGGCGTCCACCTGGTCGTCACGGCTAAGACGACGGGAGATGTGCCCGGCGCGCTGTTCAATCTGCTCACCGAACGTCTGACGCTTCGCCAGAACGATCCGGCAGAATATCGGGCCATCCTGGGCGCCGCCCCAGAACTGGAAGAGGTGGAAGGGCGCGGCGCGATGCGCGATGACACCTACGCCCTAGCCTTTCAGGCGGCGCTGCTCGTTACGCCCGACGAAGACGCCACCGGCGTCAACGCCGACCTGCGAGCCATTCGTCGGCTGGCCGAGGCGATGGCCGCCGTCCCCTGGAAGGGCGAAGGCCCTATGCCCATCGGCGCGCTGCCCAAGACCGTCTCCTATCCCCAAATGGAGGGCCTGGAACTGGACGATGGGCTTCCTGCCCGGCTGCGTCAGAGGATGACGGCCAACTGGGGGGAGAGTACGGTTCCCGACAACGCCGATTGGCTATCCGTCGTGTTGGGCATTGTCGCCGGCAACAAGCCCCGCACTCTGCGCTTCTCGGCCACCCAGGACGGGGTGCATGGCATGATCGCCGGCGGGACGGGTTCGGGCAAATCGGAGATGTTGATGTCGTTGATCGTCAGCATGGCGCTGCGCTATGACCCCACCGTGCTGAATTTCGTTCTGGTGGACTATAAGGGCGGCGGCACTTTTAAACCCTTCCTCGATTTGCCCCACTGTGTTGACATGATCACCAACCTCAATAGCGCCGGCGTCAGGCGGATGTTTATCGCCATCCGGGCGGAGATGGAGCGCCGTCAGCGCCTGAACGCCGAGATGGACGTGAAGGACATCGTGGACTACCGGCGCAAGGGGCTTCATCTGACCCGCGAGCCGTACCCCTATCTGTTTATCATCATTGACGAATACGCCGAGATGATCGCCGAACAGGCGGAGTTCAAGGAGGAATTGGACCGCATCACGCGCCTGGGCCGCGCGCTGGGCGTCTCGCTCATCTTGGCCTCGCAGAAGCCGACTGGCGTCAGCGACCAGATGCGCGTCAATATCAAATTCCGCCTGTGTCTGCGCGTGGAGGGAGTGGATACCAGCCGGGAGATGCTGCGCCGCTCCGACGCAGCCTTTCTGCCCGATGGTCAGCCGGGGCGGGGCTACTTGCAAGTGGGCACGGAAAACCTGGAACTCATTCAAGTTGCCTATACTGGCGAAAACGTGACTTTCGGCGACGGCCGCAAACAGCCCTTTTACGCCGCGGTCGTGGAGGCCGCGCACAGCCTCATGGCCGGTCGCAACGGCGACCAGTTACCCCGCTGCCCCTGGCCGACCTTTCTGCCCGACAGTCGTCGCGAGCCGCTGGCCCTGCCAGACCACGTGGATGCCTACTATCTGTCGGCCGCGGCACGGTGGGCAATGGGCGACGCGGGCCAGAACCCGGCGGCCGAAGCCATTCCCCTCAGCCCGGCCATCGCCAGCTGGCTGGCGGGGCAGGGTGATTGGCCGGCTGTAGATTGGGAGCGGCGAGCGATGCGGCCGGTCATTGGGCTGCTGGATAACCCGTACCAGGCGTGTCGCTTACCCCTGGTGTTTGACCTCGCGCGCGGGCATGCTGCCATTTTCGGCGCGCCGGGCGCGGGCAAGACCGTGGCGCTGCGCAGCCTGGTGCTCAGTCTGGCCGCGACGCACGCGCCATCCGCCCTACACATCCTCATCGTCGACCTGGGCGGGCAGCAGTTGCGGCCTTTGCGCGGGCTGCCCCACGTTGGCTCCGTCATCGTGCCAGACGAAGTCGGCTTTGAAGAGCGAATTCAATTCCTGGTGCGCGAGTTGCAACTGCTGGTGGAGGGGCGCAAGCGGACCTTCGGCGAGGCGGAAGTGGCCGATCTGCCTCAGTTCAACACAGTCACCTCTGACCGGCAACTGCCGGCCGTGCTCGTGCTGATCGACAACTTTGCCGAGTTCCGCGAAGCCTTTGCCGGCGGCGGGGAGACGGCCGAACAGTTGATGGCCGACTTCACGACCCTGGTGCGGCAGGCGCATGCCGCGGGCGTCCACTTTGTCGTCACCGCCGGCGACCCCGGCCACCTGCCGCCCAAGCTGCTCAATCTTTTCACCGAACGCCTGGCGTTGCGTATGACCGGCGAAGTGGATTACCGTGCCTTGCTAGGCGGTCGCGTGCCCGATTTGCCCGACATTCCCGGTCGGGGATACCTGCGCATGGAGGATCGCCCGCTGGAAGGCCAGGTGGCCCTGCCCCTGCCGGCTCGGGAACCGGGATCGATAGGATTGTCCCAATTGATTGGCGCGCTGGCCGCCGGCCGCTGGGAGGGGCCGGAGCCGCTGCGCATTGAGGCGTTGCCGCGCGCCTGCCCCTATAAGCCGCTGCTGACGCGCGTGATGGGGCTGGACGCCACGCGGCCGTTTGTGGCTGAGTTGCGCGCAGCCATGCAGCGGCGCTGGCACGAGAGCGTTCATCCGTCGGGGCAAGCCGAGTGGCTGTCGGCGACCATCGGCGTGGCCGCCGGCAACAAGCCGCGTCCTCTGACGTTCTCGGCCAAAGCCGACGGCGTCCACGGTATCGTGGCCGGTGGAACTGGCGCGGGTAAATCGGAACTGCTGACAACGCTCATCGCCGGGATGGCGCTGGATTACGATCCCAGCGTCCTCAATTTCGTGCTGGTAGACTACAAGGGCGGTGGAGCGTTTCTCCCCTTCGTCAACCTGCCCCATTGCGTGGACATCATCACCAATCTGAACGAGGCCGCCGTGACGCGCATGTTCACGGCTATCAACGCGGAGATGAAGCGCCGTCAACGACTCAATGCCACCACTGGCACGAAGGATATTGTGGACTACCGCAACCGGCGCTATCACCTGAGCCACGAGCCTTACCCGCACCTGTTTATCATCATTGATGAGTACGCGGAGATGATCACCGACAACCGCGACTTCCTGGTCGAACTGGAACGGATCACGCGCCTAGGCCGTTCGCTGGGAGTCTCACTCATCCTGGCCTCGCAGCGCCCCACCGGCGTGACCGACCAGATGCGTTCCAACATCAAGTTCCGCATCTGTCTGCGCGTGGAGAGCATCGAGGAGAGCCGGGAGTTGTTGCGTAAGCCCGATGCGGCCCTTCTGCCCAGTGGCGTGCCCGGCCGCGGCTACCTACAGGTGGGTAACGACGATCTCACCCTCGTCCAGGTGGCCTACACGGGTGATCCGTTCCCTGAAGAGCAGCGCCCCGATGATGCGGAACCGCCCAAACTCTACGAGGTGATCGTTCGCATGGCCCAGGAGGCCGCGGCGCTGCCCGACGCGCCTCCGCGTCGGCCGCGTCCCTGGCCCGATTTTCTGCCAGCGGAGCTGACACTGGAGGACGCCGTCGCCGCCGACTATATGACTGGCCAGGATATTCCCCTGGACGGCAATCGCTTTGCCCTGTCTCCCAGGCTGGCCCGTTGGCTGGCTGCCTCGCCGCCGGACGGCGCGTCGGCCTGGCCAGCCGTTCAATGGGCCAAGGGGCTGGAAGCGGTGCTGGGCATCGTCGATGATCCGCAGCTCGCCCGGCAGTTGCCCCTGACACTGGCGCTCGACCACGACCATCATCTCCTTTTCGGAGGCTCCGGTTATGGCAAGACCTCGTTCCTGCGAGCGTTGATAGTACAGTTGGCCGTCGCCTGGCCACCGGACGCGCTGCACTTTTACGTGCTCGACCTGGGTGGGCGCAACTTTGGCAGCTTGAGCCAACTGCCGCACGTGGGCGACATCATTGTGCCCGACGACGAGGCATACCAGGAACGTCTGGAACGTCTGATGGAGCGGCTGGAAGAACTGTTGCAGGCGCGAAAGGTTGCCTTCGGCGCGGTCGATGCCCCGAATCTGGCTGAATACAACCTTGCCCATCCGGAGCAGCCTTTGCCGGCTATCGTGACGCTCATCGACAACTTCGCCGAACTAAGAGAGAACTTCGAAGAGTTGATCGACGAACGCCTCATACCGCTCCTGCGTCAGGGGCGAACCTATGGCCTTTGCTTCGTCGTCACCGCCGCCGATCCTGGCGGCGTTCGCGGCCGGGTCTTCAACTTGTTTGGCCAGCGCCTGACCTTTTCTCTAACCGACGGCGGCGGCTACATCGATGTGGTCGGGCGGGGCGCGCCCGCCATCGGCGAGACGCCGGGGCGTGGCCTGGCCCGTGTGGACGGCCGGCCGCTGGCCTTTCAGGCCGCGCTGCCGATTGGGGATGCTGCCGAGAGCGCGGGCGTGCGCTTGCGGCGGCTGGCCGAAAACATGCGCGCTGCCTGGTCAGGCGCCATGCCTTCGCCCATCCATATCCTGCCACCTACCATCGCTCTGGCCGACGTGCTGACCGACCTCTCGGAGCCGGCGGGGCCAGAGCCGGTGGCCGTGCTGGGCGTTGATAATGATCTGCGGCCGGCCCGTTTCAACGTGCAGCGCAGCGGTCCGCACTTCGCCGTCGTCGGTCCGCCCTTGTCGGGTAAGACCACGGTTCTCATGAACTGGATACTGTCCCTTGGATACCGGCACAGACCCTCGGAAGTGGCGCTCGTTCTCATCGACTTCAACCGGAAGTTGGCCCGTTACGGGGGGCAAGCAAGCCTGGCCGACCTGCCGCACGTGCTGGCCGTTTTGCACGAAGCCGACGGCCTGCCAGCCCTGGTGCAGCAGGTAGCTGCCGAGTGTCGGGCTATGGCCGAGCGGCGCAGCGACAGACAACTCTTTGTGATCATTGATAACTTCGATGATTTCATCGAAGAGGTGGAGCGTGATCGGGACTCCTCTGAGTCGCTCGGCCACCTGGCCCAACTGGCGAATCGGCATGGCACGGATGGGTTGCACGTCATCATCGGCGGCCTGCTGGACGGGGCCAGCGCCCTGAAGAGCCGGGTGTTGGCCAGCGGCTACGGGGTCGGCTTGCGCAATGCCGATTCGCTGGCATCGTTGCGCGCCTACACGCATAGCTTCAAGGATATGCCCGCCGGTCGTGGTTACACCGCCGCCGCGGGACATCTGACCAAGATTCAGATCGCCCAGCCCTACCGCGATCCCGAAGCCCGGGCGACCGAACTAGATAACTGGGTTGCTGCCATTCGCGAGCGATACGCGACCGACGCGCCGGCGCAGTGGGCCGAACCGCTGGCGGAGCAGGCCCCAGGCGACGACGCTACCCAGACGCCTACCCACAGCCTGGCGAGCGCCGAGGCCTACGCCTTGCTCAAGAAAGCCATCGTCGTGGCCAGCGCCCAACAGGGGTTGGCCCTGGCCGATCTGGGCATTGATCTAGACGCGATGGAAGAGGATGACGTGCTACGGCTGGCGGAGGGTTACTTCGCCGCCGATGGAGTGGTCTGAGATTTGGGCAAGGGCACAATGGCATCTGAAAAAAAACGCATCTCTTTTGACATCTGTCTGCCTGATGGGGCGCGGCATCGCGCATTGGTACTGCCTGGTCTGACCGTGGGCCAATTGACCCAAGAAGTGCTTGCCGAATTCAGCGGTGACACTCGCTATCTAGACCGCCACGAAGAGCAACGGTACTCGCTCTGGCTGCCGGGCGATGACTATCCCTTGCCGCCTGACCGCGCGATTCAGGCGCTGGGGCCGCTGACGACGTTGGAGCTCCGGGAAAAGGCCTTGCCCATCCCAGCCGGAGCCACCCCTCTGACCGTTGCCCTCTACCTGCGTCACCGCTCGCACGTCTTCCCAATCGTCTGGCAGCCGGCCATCATTGGGCGGCCGGAGCCTAATTCGCCGCGCAACGGCTTGTTGGCCGTCAATCTCCAGCCATATAGTTTCGCCGTCTCGCGGCAGCAAGCCGAACTACTCATGGTCGATGGGCGGGCGGCGGTTCGCCGTCTGTCCGGCAACCCCACCTCCTTGAATGGACAGCTTCTCCCTTTCAATGAGGAGTTGCCCGAGACGACGCCGGCCGTGTCTCTCGCTGCCGACGACCTTTTGTCGCTTGACCGTAGTGGCATTACGCTGCAATGTATCATGCCGGGGGCAGGGGTGTCATGAAAGAATGTGGATTATGTCAACGCACCCGGATCGATGATAACCTGTGGTGCCAGGAGAAGCACTGCCCAGCCGAAGA
>ENA-UOWE01002299-UOWE01002299.1-activated-sludge-metagenome-genome-assembly--contig:-NODE-2299-length-21292-cov-34.131987_pt1 | contig 21292 bp, 30 predicted proteins | sample MGYA00249841_ERZ761562 | MGnify/ENA primary metagenome ERZ761562 (study PRJEB28883, sample SAMN05720200) | activated sludge metagenome | isolation source: Anaerobic digester | place: Japan... | reverse complement strand
TGACACCCCCACGCCGACGCCAACCCATACCGGTACGCCCACACCAACCCCAACACCCACACCAACTGATACCCCCACGCCGACACCAACCCATACCGGTACGCCCACACCATCCGATACCCCCACGCTGACACCGACGCAGACCAGTACGCCCACGTCGACTGGCACTCCCACGCCAACCCCAACATTGACGCCAACACCCACACCAACCGATACCCCCACACCAACGCCGACACATACCAGTATGCACACACCAACCGACACTCCCACGCCAACGCCAACCCATACCGGTACGCCCACACCAACCTACACCCCCACGCCAACGCCGACACATACTGGCACACCCACACCAACCGATACCCCCACACCAACGCCGACACATACCAGTATGCACACACCAACCGACACTCCCACGCCAACGCCAACAGAGACTGTCACTCCCACCATTACAAGCACGCCCACGCCGACCCACACCGCCACCATCACCCCGGCGATTCACCTTGCCGATATGGACGGCACCGCGGAAGATGATGCCAATTCGTGGGTTGCCTACGTGGACATCCTGGTCCATGACGAATACCATGCACCCATTGCAAATGTGTTTGTGGACGGGAACTGGACCGAGATCGGGTATGGTGGTTCCAGCCTGATCGAAAGCTGTACGACAGATGCCACCGGTCATTGCACGGTGGTGACGGATAAAATCCGTGATGCAGTGCCCAGCACCACGTATATTGTCTCCAGCCTGACGCTAAGCGGCTCTGTTTATGATTCGGAAGCCAACCACGACCCGGATGGCTGTGAACTGGCGTCCTGCGATGCCATGACGGTCAACCAGCCAGCTGTGCAAAGGCTGGATATCAGCCGCTACCTGGCGGCAAACCTGGTCATCCGGGTGGAATCCCCTGTTGGGTTCCCGGAAAAGTCGCTGGCGAAGGTGGTCAGGGAAGTGGCAGCCCGCGTCCCAGCGCAATCACCAGGGCAAACACCAGCAGAATGACATCAGCATAGAGTGCCGGTTTTTCCCGGCTGCGCCGGTGGCAGAGCAGGGAGAGACCGAGCATGACCGCACTGAACCCGGCACTGGCTGTGATCACCCCTTCCGGCAAGCCAAACAAGCCGGGCAGCACCAGCCCCAATGCACCGATCAGGCTGGCAGCCGCGGTGAACACGAGCAAGGTGCGCACTGCCCCACCCATTTTTTGAATGGCTGCCTGCATGGATGGCTTGCGATTCTGCACACCGTGGGTGATTGCGGTGGTGAGCAGCTTGACTGCCAGGATGATTTGGAGAATCCAGAGGAATATGTTCATTTGGAACTCGATTCGTCCCTTAACCTTTTATTTTTGTTGATTATGCCACAAAGCAAAAAAATGCCCTCCAATCATGGAGGGCAAGTCCTCTATCAACAAAAATTCAATCCTGCTTTTTACCACCCTGGATGAGCTGCCGGATTTCCTCCCGCCCAGTGTAGATGCGCACCAGCTTGCCATCCTGCATCTGCAGGACGCGGTCCACATACTCACACATCCGCAGGTCGTGCGTCACCATGATGCCGGCACGCTGCTGTTCGTGAATCAGCCCGGCAAAGGTCTCCACCACCTGGTAAGCCCGCTCGGTATCCAGGCTGGCAGTCGGCTCATCCGCCAGCACCAGGCTTGGGTTGTGAATCAGGGCGCGGGCAATTGCCACCCGTTGCTGCTGTCCGCCGGACATTTGCCCGGGCAGGTTATGCAGCCGTTCGCCCAGCCCAAGCCGCGCCAGCAATTCACGGGCGCGCAGGCTGCCAGCTTTATCCAGGCGGTTGTTCAGCCGCAGCATCAATTCTACGTTTTCCACGGCGGTCAGGTAAGGCACCAGGTTGTTCGCCTGGAAGGTGAACCCGATCTTCTCCCGGCGCATTGCCACCCGATCCACGTCATTCATCCCGGCAAGATCCTGCCCGTCGAGCAATATCTGCCCGGAGGTTGGCTGGAGCAGTGCCGCAAGCATGGAGAGCATGGTGGTCTTGCCGGAACCACTGGGTCCCACGAGCGCCACAAACTCACCGGCGGCAACCTGGAGGGAGACATCATCCACAGCCTGGATGGTACCGGATTCGCTTTGATAGGTCTTGATTACAGACCTGGTTTCCAATGCATAGGTCGTCATGGCAGCCTCCATCATGAGGATAATCCCAGCGCTTTAAGGGGCTCAATCCGCACGGCATAACGGATGGATACCATCCCGCCCAGTGGACCAATCAACAGGAGGGCAGCCAGCGCAATCGCGGAGGTGGTACCGTTGAACACGATCGGCACGGTCGGCGGGAAAGTCAATGAAAACAGGAAGGCAAGCAGCCCGCCAATTGCCACACCAATCACGGTAATCACTACAATCTGGATCACTGATGCCATCGCCACCACCGGATTGGAAGTGCCAATGGCTTTCAGTACGCCGATCTGGGCAACTTTTTGCAGGATCTGGATCTGGAAAAAGCCGCCTATGACCAGTACACCAATAAAGAGGGTGAAACCGCCCTGGGTATTGAGCGTGCTCTGCTGGGCGGAATAACCCGGCAGTGCCTGGATGGCATCCTTGATGGTGGCGGTCTCAATATTGCCAACCTGGCTGGTCAACCGCTGGCTGACTTCCTCCATCTGACCAGGGTCTTCAAGCCTGACCAGGATGACGTTTGCCACAGGATTGGAACTATTCACCTCCGCTTCCGATTTTGGACGGATGCGATCCCAGGTGAAGAAAGGCACAAACACCGAAGGCTGGAGCGAGTATTGTTGACCATCGGTTACACCGACAATCCGCAGGCTGAAAAATTCATCGCGGGTGCCCTGCGTCACGCGGATGGTGAGGGTATCCCCCAGCGCAAGTCCGCTGCGGATGGCAGTGTTCCGGTCAATGATGGCTTCCTGCGCCAGGTCGGTGCTGAGCTGGTTTCCATCCAGAACCGACGGTTCACCGGTATGACCCGGCTCCACACCCAGGATGGCAACCTTGAGCGGTTCCTCTGCATCCGGCAGGACGAGGGTGGCGCTGGCAGTCCCCAGCATCCCGGCATCCGCCACGCCATCCACACGGCGGACGGCAGCCAGGCGGTCGCGTCCCAGCCGGCTGGCGGCAATTAGGGTGTCGGATTTGGCTTGATAGACAATCAAATCTGCATCAAGCTTGGAAATGTACTCACGGTTGCCGTTGCCCAAGCCCTCCCCAAGTGCGGCAATAAACAGCACCAGGAGGGTGATGAGGGCAATCACCAGGCTGACGAGCAGGAACCTGCCGCGGTTGCGCCAGACTTCCTTGACTGCCAGGTAACCCGAAATGGAGAAGATTTGCTTCATTGCACAGGTCCTTCCGGTTTAGGGAATGAAACGCACGGCAGCCGTCATACCCCAGCGCAGCTGCGGGTCTGTTGAATCCAGTTCAATGGTGACGGTATAGGTAATATCGCCCCGTTTTTCCACGTACCGGGTGTTAATATCGGTGACTGTACCAGTCAAAACCATGGTTGGCAGTGCATCCAGCACAATTTCCACTTTCTGACCCAGGCTGACGTTCACAACATCCACTTCGGTCAGGTTTTCTGTCTTAACAAGCCAGGTGGAAAAATCCGCCACCGTCAGCACGGGCTGCCCGGCGGATACTTTCTCACCCGCCTGCAGGGAAAGATCCACCACTGTCCCCGCCAGGGTGGACTGTAATTCCAGCGCGTCGAGCGCAGATTGGGCGCTGGCAACCGCTGCCTCCGCAGATGCAAGACGGGCTTCAGCAGATGCCTGCACATCCGGGTCCATCCCGTTGCCAGTCTCCAAGTCTGCCAGCGCGGCTTCCGCCCGCTGAAAGACTGCGGTCGCTTTTTCCAGGTTGAGCAGGTTTTCATCAGTCTCATCCAGGTCCAGGTCTTCCTGTGCCTGCTCCAATGCTTCCTGGGCGGCAAGCACATCCAGTTTTGCCTGGGCAAGATTCAAGTCTGCAGCCTCCTGCAGGACATCCAGCGCCTGACGGGCAGCCAGTTCCTCCTGCAGGGCACGCGCCAGGGCAGCCTGCAAATCGGGTGACTCTGCCAAACGGGCAAGCGGTTGACCAACCGTCACGGTCTCACCATCCGAAACAAGGACTTCAGCAACCTGCCCGGGAAGGGCAAAGGATTGATCCAGGGCGTTCACCGGCAACAGGCGACCTTCCGCAATCAGCACATCCGGCAGGGAATTCATCGGCAGGGGTGTTTCTTCAACAGGTTTGGGGGTGCAGGCAGTCAACACCAGGGCAAGAACAGTCAAAACGATGACAGGAATGAATAATTTTTTCATGATAAGCTCTCCGTTTATGATGGATTCGATGATTCTTCAACGCCAGTCCCCACCGGACCGTCAAATGGCTTGTCCCAGGGGGTGGAAAGGACACCGCTCAGGAGCAAATCCAGCGGCGGGTGATCGGCAATATGGTCGTAGTAGTAGGGCAATTCAATCCGCCCTTCCCGGCTGATGATAAATGTACCGGACATTTGCATGGCATCCTGTCCTTCCGGCGGAGGTTCCACCTGGTACCCTTTTTTGCCCGCCCGGGAAATCGCCTTCCAGACCTTTGGATTTAAAAATGTCTGGAATAAATTTCCACGTTCCAAGCCATAAGCCTCATACGCCTTCCGCTCCGGGTCCGCCAGGGTCAGCAGACCGGGAGCATATTGCCTGGCAAAAATGGCGGTGGATTCCGGGGTGCCCTGGGTAACCACGGCAATTACAAGCCCGGCAGCTGCAATTTTTTCACGCCCGGCAACCAGTTCATCCAGCATTTCCTTGCACTGGGTGCAGCCAAAATGCCGCGTGAAAGCCAGCAAAAGAGGGCGCTGTGACCACAGGCTGGAAAGCCTGACCGGATTTCCGGAAATATCCAGCAGTTCCAAATCCGGCGCCATGCGATTGAAACCAAGTTGTTTTTGTTTAGCCATTGTTCTCCTGGATTGATTCCAAATGTGATAACTGAAGTGGATTATACATTCCTTCCAACAAAATTGGTCATCTTGTACAATGTTTGTAGTATTACATTGCTTTCCATACAGGTGGACAACAAGTCATCTACCCTTTTGGAATCACATTTCCAAAAACAGACTAGAATTATGGACAGGGATAACATCTGTACTTTAAAGAAAGGGAACATTCCATGACCTACGACCTGACAGGGAAGACCATCATCATCACCGGAGGAAATTCCGGCATTGGCAAGGCAGCCGCCTTGAAACTGGCACTGGTGGGGGCAACGGTCGTTATGGCTTGCCGCTCGGCAGAGCGCGGTGCGAGGGCACAGGAGGAAATCCGGCAAGCCTCCGGCAATCACCGGGTGGAATGGATGCAGGTGGATATGGCTTCCCAGGCATCCATACGGCAATTTGCCGTGGCGTTCCAGGATCGCCACGCGCGACTGGATGGGTTGATCCACAACGCAGCAAATTTTGACCTGTCCATGAAAAAGCCGGTCCTGACGGAAGATGGCGTGGAGACCATTTTTGCCACCAATCACGTGGGCATATTCCTGCTGACCCACCTGCTTTTGGATTTGCTCAAAGCCAGCGCTCCCAGCCGCATCATCACTGTGGCTTCGAAGGGCTTGAATCTTTATCCCAACCTGGATATTGAATTTGACAATCTCAATGGGGAACGGAAATACAGCCCGCAGCATGCTTATTACCACTCCAAGCTTGCCCAGGTGATGTACACCTACGACCTGGCAGAACGTTTGCAAGGTACAGGGGTGACGGTGAACTGCATCCGCGTGACCAATGTAGCCCTGCCGGACGAGCGCCTGGGGAACATTCCCGGCTGGCTGCGCAAGATCTACAGCCTCAAGCGCAGTATGGCAATCACACCGGAAGCACAGGCGGATACTTACCTCTACCTGGCAGCAGACCCGGATGTGGAACATATCACCGGGAAGTATTGGGATGAACACAACCGCCAGGTGGCATCCAGCAAAAAGTCATACCGGCGGGAAACCTGGCAGCAATTGTGGGAGACAACCAGCCGGTTGGCGGGAATTTCCTGATCAATTTTTGAATCTGGTTGTATATATGACAAAAAATATTTGATTTCTCCACCCGGTTATGTTATAAAAGATGACAGGAATGAATTGCATTTCATCAAACCCGGTATGCCGGGATCATAGTCTTGAACCAGGAGGATAAATATGGGTAAAAAATGGGATGGTGCAGAGTTCTTTCGGATGATGGCTGCCAATGAAAAGGCGGTCGGTGCGTTATACCGGCAGGTGGCAACCCAGGCAGCGTTTGGCGGCAAGTTCTTTGAGAATCTTGCTGCGGACGAAGACCGCCACTTCAACATTTACACCGCCTTGCTGCACAAGTTTGAAGGTACCGACACCCTGGTGGTGGATGTCACTGAAGAGCAGGAAGTGTATCTGAAGCTCCTGATCGAAAACAACTGGATGAAGGATGCCGATAAGATGCTCGCGGAAGCAGCAAAACTCAAGGACAAGGATGAAATTTATGCCTTGGCGGAACGCGCTGAGCGTGATGCCGTCCTTTTTGTTGAGGAATTGATCGACCTGTATCCGCAGCTGCAGCCTGAGGAATTCCAGGTGGTGCTCCACGAGGAAAAGAATCACCTCAAGCAGGTGCTCACCCGCCGGATGGAGAGCAAGTTAACCTCGCTTAAGCTGTAATCTCCAATCAATCCAACACCTGAGGGCTGTCCTGAGATGGGGCAGCCCTCTTCTTAATTCATCATCCAGAAAATGCAAATTCAGATCCTGCACCCAAATTGTGGGAGCAGATCGTACCCCCATGGAAAGAACATCACCGGATTCGGGCTGAAGCTTCCAGAGGGATTGTTACGCCCTGGATGAACGCCTGCACCGGTTCCAACACCTGCTCTCCATGGGTGTAGGTGACCCCCGGATCATAGACCAGCTCACAGGTTTTGCCATCCGTATACGTAATTTCATAGGTGACCGTGCCGCCACCATCCGGGGAATCATCCGGTTCCACGCGCTGGAGGCGGTCACATTCCACAACCTGCAACTGTCGAAACAATGTTGAAATTTCATCCGCCCCAATTGCAATCACCCAGGTTCCAACATTCACCCGGGTGTCGGGCGTCCTGCCGTTTCGCACCAGGTTCACACCGGTGGATGAAATGGTAATTTCCTCATGCCATTGCAATTCCGGCAGCACAGGACCCGAATCCGCCGTGTACCTGACCTGTTCGATAGTTGGCATGGATACCTCCGTTTCACACCCGGCAAGCAGAGTGCAGACAAAAATCAACAAAACAAGCCGGCAATTCCTGGTCATGGAATCCGTTCCACCCGTTTGCGTTCCCTGCCCTGGATGGTCATGCCAATCAGGCGGGAAACCACCACGGCAACATACCCCACGCCGCAGAACTGTTCCAGCATTGCCAGGACCCGGGCTGGCGGGGAGATTGGCTGTAGGTCCCCCAGCCCCGTGGCGGAAAGATTGGTGAAACTGAGAAACAGAAATTCCACAAATGTCAGTGGTTGCCCGGGATGCCCGCCATTGATAAAACTATCCGGAACCCAAACCTGGCAAGCCTGGTAAAAATAGGCATAGCCCCAGGCAAACAGGGTGAACGTGGCACCGGCAGCAAACAGTTCATCGGTGGTGACGTGCTTATCACTCATCATGTAAACAATCAGGCTGCCCGCAGCAAAGAAATAAAGGATCCCCTCCAGTGCGGATGACCATGCCAACAGGCTGTCATTGACAATCAGTGCGGACAGGAGCGTGAGCACAAACGAGGGAATTGCCAGGAGCCAGGCGAACCAACGGATGGAGGAACTGCGGCTGATCACCCAGACCACCAATACCAGCACCACCACGCTCAACGCGCTGAGCAGTGCCCGCTGGATATGGGAACCATCAAAGATGGCATAAAGAATAAGAAGCAGGAATTGCGCCACCAATAAAAAAGCAGATGGGTGGCGGCGGGCAAGCTGGTTACGAACGCGGTTGGAATTTTCCTGGTTATTCATCTTGTTCTCTTCAATATCATTCCATCGGTGGAAAACTGCTTCTGAAACCTTCTACAATTTTACCTGCTTCCACGTATTCCATGCTATGATTCAAGCATGAGCAGAGTATCCTTAAATCAAAACGCACCCAATTTCAGCCTGCCCGATTATACAGGCAGGGTCGTCAGCCTGGCGGATTTTCGGGGGAAAAAGAACGTCCTGCTGGTCTTTAACCGCACGTTTGCCTGACCATTCTGCCGTGCGCACATGGCGCAGTTGCGCCAGGACCATGCAAAATTCATTGCCCGCAACGTGGAAGTGATTGTTGTGGGACCGGAAAACGCCCAGGCATTTGCCGATTACTTCCAGAGGGAATCATTGCCGTTCACCGGTCTGCCGGACCCAACCGCCAGCGTCCTCAAGCTGTACGGGCAGGAAGTCAACCTCTTTAAGCTGGGTCGCATGCCCGCCCAGGTATTGATTGACCAGGAAGGTAATGCCCGGTTTGTCCATTACGGGCACAACATGAGCGACATTCCCTCCAATGAGGAAATCCTATCCCTGGCAGACGAAATCAACGGGACAAACCCGGCACAGGCATAGTTCCCGGGTTGTTGGGTGGTCACAATCTCTCACACGCTTTCAACGGGTTCCGCAGAGCATGATTTTCACATGGGTGACAACAAGCCCGAGCCGGTCAGCTGATTGAATTGTCTGCTTCGGATGATCTGAAGACGCTGACCAGGAGCAAAATACCAAAAGCGCAGAGCAGCAGGACAGCCACCAGGTACCCGGCGGTCAATGCCAACGCACCTGTCCACACCCATCCCACTGCTTCGGTTTCACCGGAAGCCAGCCCGGTGGCGACAGCGTACGCCTGGGTTCCCAACAACAGTGCCACCGCGGCTGCCAGGCTCCATCCGATCCAATTCCGGAACCGGCGCACCCGCAATGCCGCCCAAAAGAGGAGAATCCCTCCCAGGAACACCAGCACAAACAATTCCATAGGCATCAGGAAATCAAAGAGAAATTGCCGTTCGCGGATGGAGCCAATTATTGAGGTAACGACCGTGGCAAGCACCGGCAGCCAGACCATGACTGTACCAAGAATGACAAGGATTTTGGTACTTCCATATTTCGCTTTCATATCCCCTCCAATCCAATGTTCCAATCGAAAAAATTCCCGGGTTGCATTGATCATTTCCCCAAGGGCGAGATGATCACCAGTGCCAGTTGGACAGCATATTTTTCCAGGTCCTGGCGCGTGGGCGGCATACTGAAGCCTTCTCCGCGCAGCATGGCGGATACCATCCGGGGATGAAGATGCAGGCGTAATTCCAGGAAGTCCGCAATTCTTGCGGGGTCCGTGACAACCTCTGCCAAACCGGAAAACCGGCGGGACCCCACTTGCACATTCACAACCGGGTTTGCCATAATGTTGCGTACCCAATCTGCCTGCACGCCAAGCGCAGAGCCGAGGTAAATCTTTTCATCCTGTTCTTCATATTGCAACGGGGTAATACGCTGCTTTCCTGATTTTCGCCCGGTGGTGGCAAGCAGCATTACCAACCTGCCAATGATAGGTCCCAGCCCAATGGCATATGCCAGGCGGGGTGGAAAATGAATCAGCCGGAGTAAAAACCTTGGGGTATTGCGAAAACCACACATGGGTCTGCTGATATTATACAGTCAACCCATGGGGATTGGCATCAGGACTGGTTTTGACCCATTTTCAGGAATTTTCGCATCACCAGGAAGCAGAAAACCGCCCAAGGAACCAGCGATGCCAGCGAGAAAATCAGTCCAATGGTTCCAGCAGTGGAAGGAATGATCATCAGGACGCCTGAAATCAGACCGATGATTGCTGTCGCCCGGGAAAATTGGCTGCTCCTCAACATCACCGCAGAGAATATCAAGAGCGATGCGGCGTTAAGGACATAATAGACATTAAACGCTGTTCCCCGGTAAATGGCAAACAACGCCTGGGCTGCGCCCATCAGGGAAATGCGCTGCGCTTCCGTGGATGCACTGGCATACTGCCTGCTGATTGCCATCATCTCAAATGCCGTATTGGAAGCATAATAGGCAATTATTCCTGCCAACCCCAACACCAGGGCAAGCAAAGCGGTGGATTCACCGGAACGCCTCAAAGAAAAATACAGGGCAAGATAAATCAGGATTAACAAGGTGTTGTTAAGGATGTATAACAGGTCCAGGCTGAACAGCCCAAGAAGCCGGTTTTGCTGAAAGAGTGTAAAAAAGCCTTCGACAGAATTCGGCGGGGGAAACAGGATAAAAATAACAATCTGTGCAACCATGATTGCCAACATGGCAATGGCAGCCACACCGCCAGCCTTGAATATCCCCAGCCAATGGGATTCTTTGTTTGCTGCAGTATTCATCTTTGAGGTTTTCCTTTTGAGTATAAAATATGGTGCCCAAGTAATAACTTGCCGATTATATCCCACCCGCTACAAAAATGAACCAATCCTTTTGTGAAAATCCAGCTTTCCGGATTGTTCAACGCCCAATTTCCCCAATCATTTCAAATAAAAGGGACCGCCGGAAGCAGGTCTGGTTCATGATATAATAAAGATCTCTAAATTGGGATCGCAATTTCCAAAAGCCAATCCATTTATGGGATTGGCTTTTTCATTCATGTCATGAACCAGACAAGGAAGACAGAAATGGAGGTAGTTATGAATTTCCAGGTAGGTGATCCTGTTGTACACTGGTCCCATGGCATTGGAAAAATTACTGGCATTGAAGAAAGAATGATTGCGGACCGCCAGGTAGTCTATTACCTGGTGCAGATACGCGATCTGACCGTATGCGTTCCTGTTGACGGTGATACATCCTTTCGGCTGCGCCTCCCCACTTCATCGCAAGACTTCCATAAGTTGTTTGCAATTCTGAGCAGTCCTGGTATTCCTCTTCCAGATGACCGGTTGGATCGAAAATCCCACCTGCATGGCGTCATGGCTGACGGAACCTTGCAAACCATTTGCGAGGTAGTCCGGGATCTGACACATCACTCCCGTCGAAAACAGTTGAATGAAGATGATAAAAACACATTAAAAAGAGCCAGTTCCATGCTCTGCAACGAATGGGCTTTTTCTCTTTCCCTTTCCCTCCCCGAAGTGGAGGAAGAACTAAACCGCCTGTTAGCCCCTGTTTCAGCAGACCCCGCTCCTGCTTCCGGTTAAAAAATCGGGCTGGCAAAAATTCCAAAACACTCCCACCAAGAATGATGGGAGTTATGGCAGTTAACCGGGCTGAGAATGAATACCAGCGTGATCCGTCACGCCTGATCGATTTGTTGTTTTTCGATTGTATCCGGTTTGCACTTCCTACGTTTGGCGGTATTAACCAGCAGATTGAGGGACGGGCACACTCCTCCCAAGTGATGTCTCTCTTTCATCGGGCAGTCCTTAATAGAATAATCCATCACATCCAGAAAATCAGGCTAGGCAGGCGTATACCAGACCATTCCGTTCTGCATGGTTTTCAACAAAGCGCCCCGCGCAAGCAGTAATTCCAGGTGCGAGAGGGTTTCCGTCACTGCCATGCGCCTGCTGTAGTATGGTAAATTTTCCCAGGAGGTGTACCATGTGGTGGCTCTGGCAATTTCGTACGCCGTCCTGGTTTGCCCCTGGAATAAGGCAAGCATTTCCTCCATCCGGTGTTCGTGGTGCTGCTGGATTTCCTCCATGCGCCCCACCAAGTTGCCAAATGGTTTCCCATGTCCGGGCAAAATCGTTTGGACGGGGCAGCGGGCAACCTGGTGGAGGGAATTGAGATAATCCACCAGTGGATTGCTGATGCTCTGGCTGGTCATGCTGACATTGGGGGTGATTTTCTCCAGGAGATGATCCCCGGCGAACAAGACCTGGCGCGAGGCGTCATACAGGCAGATATGCCCGGGTGAATGACCCGGCGTCCAGAGAATTTCCAGGTCAAAATCTCCCAGCACCAGATGCTCACCACCATGCACCACCTGGTCGGGCATGGCAACCTCCACCAATCCCAGGATTTCCATCGAGGCAAGCTGCAAGGCGGGGCGGTCTGCGGCAGGCACCCCGTTGACCTCCAGCCATTGATCCATATCATCCAGCAGCGGCTGGTAATTGACATAACGCGAGTAAAGCAGCAGCCGCTCAATCTCATGGATGATCAGCCTGGCATTGGTGTGTTTCTCAATCCGTCCCACAAGACCATAGTGATCCGGGTGGACATGGGTGATGGCAATATATCTTAAATCCGCCAGCGTGACACCCACATCTGCCATCTGCTGCTGGAGAGAGTCAAACGCCTGGGAAGTGTTCCACCCCGTGTCGATCAGAAGGCAGCCATCCCTGGTCGTGATCAGGTAGGCGTTGATAAATCCAAGCGGGTTATCCGGGATGGGAATACGGAACTGGTGGATGTTTGGCAGCACTTCCATGATCAGTTTTTCTCCAGGTGGAATCCAAATATGGTAAGCTGACCATCCTTTTTAAACAACTGACCCGCCAGCCTCATCATTGGATTCCGGTTGAGTGTCCAACGGTTTTTCGCCTTCCGGTTTGGTCATGGGCGCGGCTGTCCCGTGGAATAATTCCCAACCCTGGCTGAAAATTACCACCTGGGTTGCCAGCAGCCACAGGAAAAACAATCCCAGGATGATCGTTGCAATCGTCAGAATCAAGCCCAAATTGGATTGGAACCGGGTCAACATGGTTTCCAAGTTTTTCATCGAATCCTGTGATTTGGATACCATCGCCTGATACTCGCCCAGGCTGGTGGAAATTTCCGACACCTTGGACGACATAGTGTCCAGGTTGCTGCGGACCAGTTCCAGGTTATCGTCAGCTTTCTTAAAATTGACAGCCATTTCTTCAAATTTGGCAGGCATTTCCTCCAGGCTGCCGGAAAGGTCATCCAACGAGTCTGCCATGGACCGCTTAGGATTGTAAGTTGACTGGGTGGGGGGAACCACCGATCCAATAATGGGAGCGCTGCCAAGAATGGCGCGAAAAGTCTCAAACGAACGGATTGCCCCTTCCAGTGATTCCGCTGCCTGCCCGGCAGCCTGTAAAGATGTATTGGCTGCCGAGATCATGGTTGGCAGGGCTTCACCCACCAATTCGTTCACCTGGCTGACAACCGGCTGGGTATCCGCCACAGTGGTGGCAGTAGTATCCAGCATGACAGACAGGGCATCCACACTCTCGATGGTTGCCCCCAGGGCGTCATACGTGATGGTCATGACATCCTGGCTGGTGTCCACCGTGGAAATCAACATGGTGAGGGTTGAGTCCAATGACCTGCTGATGGCTGGTCGGAGTGCGAACATGCCCACCAATCCGGCAAGGCTCAGGACCAGTCCAATCACCCCGGCAATCATCACAAATACGCCCAATGTACGTCTCACAAAAGACATCATTCCACCTCCCACGGAAAAAATCAGGACTTTCAACCTGATTATACAGGTTCCATGCAGGTTCGGGGTTTCCAATTCACCCGGTCTCTATCCCTGATACCCCCGGGAAGAGATTGTTATTATGTCTTGTGATTTTTCTCGACCCGGAACAGGACAATCCGGCGGATCAAATCATAGGGAATGGGTTGATTCAATGGAAATTGGATCGTTCCCCGGGAGGTTTTGTATCCCGCCAACTCCTGTTGAAACGCTTCCACCCCCTCGGGTCCGGGATAAAAGCCTATATGGCGGGCATACGCAGCATAGTGAACCAGGTTTCCCTGCAGGAGAAAAGTTGGAATCCCGTAGCGGATGGCTTCCACCGCCCCCGGTGCAGCCTGGCGGATGACCTCCCGGATTTTCAGTAAAATTACCCGCACCTCCGGAGAATATCCGGAAATATACACATCCACAGGGTGGGGAGGGGATGGATCGGTTGTCATGGATTTATTCCAACCGATCCCTGCCAGATGCGCACCTGGCTGGTGGAACTACCCACCTGGCAGATTTTCTTCAAGCCGCACCCGTTGCAGCCATCCGTACAGGATGGAACCAGCCGGATATGCCCGGTGCGTTGGAGATGCTCCAGCATGGCTTCGACCATCATCGGGGTCGTGCCCAGCCGGGCGGCAAGCTCGGATGTTTCCAGTGTGCCCCCGGATTGAATCTCGGCAAGCAATTGCTCCAGCATGGCTACACCCCTGTCCACATGGCGAGATGATAAACCAGCGTTCCACCTGCAATGGACAAACCCAGCATCAGAAAAATGCTGATGAGTGTCCATTTCCAGGAATTGGTTTCCTGCTTTGTTACCGCCACGGTTGCCATGCATGGAATAAAGAGCATGGTCACCACCAGGAAGGATAGTGCAGTTGCAGTGGAAAACGTGGATGCCAGGGTGGCTGCCAGACCGGAATCCGGGGAATTGGCAAAGAGCACCCCCAGCGTGGCAATGATATTTTCCTTCGCCGGGAAGCTGGTGATTAACGCCACGGTCAGGCGCCAATCAAAACCCATCCACCTGCCCACCGGTTCAAGGAAGTGACCCAGCCGGGCGAGGAGACTGGTATTCAAATCTCCATTGGGGAGATAGGAGAGCGCCCAGACCAGCAGAGACATTGCCAAAATGGCTGTGCCGGCTTTTTTAACAAAGGAAATGGAACGCTGCCAAACCAATAGACCGATGGTGCGCAGGTTGGGAATGTGGTACAACGGCATTTCCATGATAAAGGCAGAGCGCTGCCCCTTAAAAAGCACCTTGTTTAACAAAGCCCCGGAACCAACCAGGGCTGCCAGCGAAAGCAGCACCATTCCCCAGGTAACCAGGGTTGCATTGCGACCAAAAAAGGCGGGGGCGATGAAGGCAACGACTGCCATGCGGGCGGTGCACGGCACCAGGGGAGCAATCAGGATGGTCAACAAGCGGGCAGTCGGGGAATCAATCACCCGTGTACCCATGACTGCAGGAACATTACAACCAAATCCAAGGAACAAAGGCAGGAAGGACTTGCCGTGCAAGCCCATGACGTGCATCACATTATCCATGACATAGGCTGCCCGCGCCATGTAACCCACATCCTCCAGCAGGGCGAAAGCCGCAAAGAAAATCACCAGGATGGGCAGGAACGTCAGAACGGATCCAACCCCGCCAATGATGCCATCCACCACCATCCCACGCAGCCAGAAGGGCGCCCATGCCAGGTGATCCCCTGCCCACCCAGCCAGTGGAGCAACTGCGTTTTCATCCAGCCATTGCTGCAACGGGCTGCCAATCGTGAAGGTTAGCCAAAATACCAGCCCAAGAACGGCTGCCAGAATGATCAATCCCCAAACCGGGTGAGCAGCCCAGCGATCCAGCCGCCCGGTCAGACCAATCTGTCCCACCCTCGGCTGCCGGACTGCCGCCCGAACAATCCGTCCAATCCATTCATACCGCCCGGAAGCCACCGCCAGGAAAGCATCGTCATGCGCCATCAGGATTTGATGGACTTCATCCCACTTCGCAGGTGGGAGCGCGGATTGCATAAAGCGGGTCACTTCAACATCCCCTTCCAGCAGCTTCAGGGCGATCCAGCGCAGCGGATATGGATCGGGTACATACCCGTTAATCTGCGCCCGAATCTTTTCCAACACTTCCTGGTGATCCGGGCGAATTTCAGGCAGGCAAGGGGAATACGTACCTTCCCCCATCATTACTTTTTCAACCACTCGGAGCAGATCCTTCACGCCTACTGCCCGCGAGGCAATCATTGGAACAACCGGCAATCCCAGGGCTGCCTCCAGGACATGGGCATCCACCACAATCCCCTCCTGTTCGGCAACATCCATCATGTTCAATGCCACAACCAGGGGGGCTTCCAGTGCCGCCAATTCCGCCACCAGGTACATGGAACGTTCCAGGTTGGCTGCGCTGACCACCGCCACAACAACCGCGGGCTTTTCCCGCAAAATGAACTCCCGGGCAATCACCTCTTCAGGTGAATTTGCGGTCAGGCTGTAGGTTCCGGGCAAATCCACCAGCAAGGCAGGCTGACCGTTGAAATCGAAGGTTCCCTGCCGCCGTTCCACGGTTTTTCCGGGCCAATTACCTACGTGCTGGTTCAAACCGGTCAACAGGTTGAACAAGGTGGACTTGCCCATGTTTGGCTGACCAGCCAGAGCAATCACCGGGGTGCCAGTCGTCAGGGACGCCTGTGTGGATGGCACAGCCGTTACAGAAGGATGACAATCACTCATTTTGGTCTCACTCAACAATAATCTGGCTGGCTTCGCCGCGTCCAAGCGCAACACGCGTCCCACGCACAATTACAATCAGTGGTCCCCAGCCAAAATTTTGAATCATGGTGATCTGCACACCCGGAGTAAATCCAAGAGAAGCAAGCCGATTGTTGACCGCCCTGCCGCCTTGAAATGCATGGACAATTGCAGCTTCACCAACAGCCAGTTCGGATAAGGATTTTCGCGTGCTGGGTTCTGGCATTTCAGCCTCCCGGACAAAGTAATGATATAATCAATTGAATGCTATATATTTTATTATAAGCTAACATAAAATATTAGCATAGGTTAATAAGGTAAATGATTTGATGACAAATGTCACACATGATTTTGATATTTCCGGGTTGAGTTCAACCGTTCAGGATTACCTGTCGCTGATCTACGTGATGGAACGGGACCAGGAACCGGTCATTGGCTCGCGGCTGGCGGAGCTGCTGGGCGTTACTCCCCCCACCGTCACCAACACGCTCAAGCGAATGGTACGGGATGGGCTGATTACCATGGACAAGGATGGTACGCACCTGACCGAAACCGGATGGGCGGCATCCCGGGTGGTGATGCGCCGCCACATGCTGATGGAATGGATGATGATTCACACCCTCCCCTGGTCAAAGCTGCATGCCGAGGCTCACCAACTGGAGCATGCCATTTCCGCCATGACCGAAACCGCCTTGATGGAACAGCTGGGCAATCCGCAAACCTGCCCGCACGGCAATCCCCTGCCAGGTTTTGAAAAAGCAGTAGCTGGTTGGATGCCACTGACAGCCATACCATGTGGCGGCAGGGTCATCATCCGCCGGGTTCACGAACTGGCGGAGGAAAACCTGGAACTGCTTGCCTATCTTGAAAAAAAGAAGATCCTTCCGGGTCAACCGGTAACTGTGACGGAAATCCTGCCCTTTAACGAAACCATCACAATTGATATCAATGGAGAGGCGGTAACGCTGGGGAATGCCGCGGCACGGTCCATTTTTGTGGAACTTGAACCGCTGGGATCAATCCCGGAACCAGCCACCCAGGACTGAAATCTGACCCTGCCTGTCCAATGCAAAGCAGGCATCGAACATACCCGCCGGGAAAATCAATCTGCAACCAGTTCCAGGAAGGCGCGGACCGCTACCGGGTAGAAGTGTTTACCGGATTGTTCCTGCAGATAGGCAGTGGCTTTTCCTTTAGACCAGGCAGGGCGGTAGGGTCGATCGGATGTCAGGGCATCATATACATCCACCACGGCAAAGATGCGCGCTGCCAGGGGAATTTCCTCCCCCTTCAAGCCGCGCGGATACCCGGTTCCGTCCCATTTTTCGTGGTGACAATAGGGGATATCCACGGCAGGGGCAAGATAGCTGATCTGCGAGAGGAGCCGGTATGCCAGCACCGGGTGGCTCTGCATTACCACCAGTTCTTCATCGGTCAGGGTAAATGGTTTCTGCAGGATGGCATCCGGGATGCCCATTTTCCCGATATCATGCAGCAAAGCCCCCCGGCGGATATGCCCCAGTTCTGTTTCCGGAACCCCCATCCTGCGCGCCAGGGTAACGGTTAAATCCGCCGCCCGCTGGGTATGCTCATCCGTGACGTGGTCGCGCATATCCAGGACGCGCGACCATGCCAGCAGCATGTCATCGTATCCCCGGGTCAGGTCCTGGATGGCTTGCTGGGACTTTTGATATAACTGCGCATTTGCCATTGCCAGCGAAACCTGATAGGACAGGGTATGGCAGAGATCAATTTCTTCGTTGGAGAACTTCCGTATCCGTTGGGTCGTTCCAAGGATGAATGTACCAATCACCAATTCTTTAAGCACCAGTGGAAAATACAAGACGGATATCAGGCGGCGGGAATCGACAATCATTTTTTCAGCCGGGGAAAGCTGAGCCTTCCTGGCATCCTCCAGGTACACAGGAGCGCGGGTCACTGCCGCCAGCCGGATATGGGGATGTTGATTCAGGTCCGCAAAACGCAACTCGTCGGGAAACTTTGGAGGAAGGGGCGGGATGGTGGCACCCAGATACAGGGTATTGTTTTCGAGTGTGTAGATTGCACCAGTATCCAGTTCCAGCAGTTCTGCGGCGCTCTCAATGGAAATCCGCAGCACCTCCGCCAGGTCCATGGTGGAGGCAAGAGACCCGCTCACCTTCAGCAGTGTGGATAGCTCCTTTGCGGAAATGCGGTCTGTGTGGCTGGTAAAGGTGTTTGATGGCGTGGTTTCCATGCTCTTGAAAATATTATACACAAACCAACGAAAAATCCATATTGCAAAGCAGGATATTCACCAGGTATGGATAACAATGCCCCTGGTTTTCGTTACCATGACGCCATGGATGGATCGCACCGTTGGGTAAGCAACAATAAAACTCCAACTGCCCCGCGTGGGCATGGCGAAAAAGGAATGAAAAGATATCCACCCAAACGCTATTCGTCTATTTTTTCAATCTTAAAATACACCGGTCGGGTTCCATCCGTGCAGCAAGCAATGATCTGGTTGCCGTTCTGATACCACATGCCAAAATTCCCACCGGCATAATAAGCCACCAGCACCTTGTAAATGTCATCCCAAGCCCAGGGACAAAATCCCTCCGGCATGCCGCTGACCGCATCCGTAATAAATTCCTGACCTTCCTTAAAAACATCACAGGTGGACAGGGTCTTTCGCCGTTCTTCTTCCACGTACAGGTCCACATATTCCTTGTTAAAGCTGGTTTTTAAAACCGTGATCTTGCATTTGCTCATGATTTCCTCCTTTCGGCTTCTCCACCCGGGCAGCAGTGCGCATCCAGCCCCACAACAGGTTCAGACTCTCTCGCCATTGATCAGCGACCAGTGATTGTGAATGATTTTCCAGCCCTGTGTACTGCGGGCATACACCTCGGTGCAATTCCAGGGCATTCGGCTCAGAATGGATCCATCCGGGTTTAACCGGGTGGAAAGAAAACGGTACACCAGAACCGCCATATCTCCCAACAACCGCACCGTTGGCTCAATGAAATCCATCACATCGTAGAAGATTTTCCCTTCGATTTCACGGTAACGGGCAGCCATCGCCTCCCAGCCGTTCACCCTTTGATCCGTGCCGGTATCAAAATACGTCACACCGGGGGCGTAGATTTCCAGAAAACCCCAAGGATCACCGGTCCGCCACCGTTTCATTGCAGCGGATTCAAGAATCATCAGTTCTCCCAGCACCCCTTCAAATTCCACCGGTTCAAATGGGATGGGGAGTGGAATTTCCACCCGGCGGGTAACCTGGTGATGGACAAACGACCAGTGGGAATGGACAATCTGCCACCGGGAATCCCGGCGGAAGTAGATTTCCGTTGTATTCCAGGGTGTTTTTGCCACCCCGCCCTCAGGCAGATCCCTGCTGGAACAATAGTTATAGGAGAGGACAGCAGCATCCTCCCCCACCATGACAATTTTCGGATCAATGAACTCGGAGCCCTGGTAATGCACTTTCCCCTTTATTCCCCGGAGGTATTCCCGGTATGCTTCCAGCCCCTGGATGGGTTTTGTCAGCCCGGGATCGATGTAGATCACATCCTCTGTGCTGATCTCCGACCATCCAAATGGGTCGCCAACCCGCCAGCGCTCCATTGCCCCCTGTTCCAAAGCAAAAATTTCATCTTTCATACTCTTCCTTCCCGGAACCACTCCAGCAGGAATCAACTTATAACTGCTTTTTCATAAAGTAGCGGGTATGCCCGGAAGGAAAATCCTCCAGGACCCCAAACACTTCATACCCATACTTTTTATAAAATTCCGGCGCCTGAAAATCAAACGTGTCCAGGTAGGCGTACCTGGCTCCCCGTTTGCGGGCTTCCACCTCTGCCATCTCCAGCAATTGATGACCGTATCCCCTACCACGGTGGTCCTCCCGAAGCCACATCAGGTCCACGTGAAGCCATTCCCAGTAAGTAGCACCGATCACACCACCAATAATTTCCCGGTCCGGTCCCTGGAGGACAAAACACAGGCTCCTGGCATGATCATCCCACGTCTGCTGGATGTTGTACTCCTGGATTCCCCCGCCTATGATCTCCCATGCTGGCTGGTCCAGTTGAACAATTTGATATGCATCATTCATGTTAATCCACCTTTCCTGGTTGAACCATTCATGGATTCTCAAAGAGCGGGTCTGCAACCAATGTACAGGAGATGCCGCGAGGCGCCCAGGCTGGACGGTTCCGTGCTGATCTCATCGAACAAATCCAGCCACAACTGGCGGCGGGTTCCTTGCAATTGATTGTAACTTTCATCATCCGCCGAAATGCCCGGCTCCACCCCCGCCAGAAGAATCGTCTTAAAACCAGCATTCTCATGCAGCGGAGCAATCTCTGCAACTGTGGCAAAGTAACCGCGAAAGCTGCCCCTCGGGTAATGGTCGGGATCCCTGCCAAAACCCAGGATTTCACGAACCTCAGCCTGGTCCTCAATCCACTCCGGCACCTTGCGAATCAATTCACCCATGATGCCAAACCGGCTGATGAAGGAGGAGAAAATCACGCCGCCTTCCACCAGGTGGGCATAACAATTGCTCAATGCCAGGCTCCGGTCTGATTCCATGACCAGGTGATAGAGCGGACCCATCAGAAGAATGGCATCGAATTGCCCCTGAACGAACCTGTCAAGCTGACGGACATCTCCCGTCAGGTAACGCACGTTTGCCTCCAGGTGATTCTCTGCCAGCCTTTGCCGGTTGAGGTCCAGTAATTTTTGCGAGACATCCACCGCTGTTATGGAATACCCCCGCCCTGCCAGACCCAGCGTGTATCTGCCGGAAGCGGCACCAATTTCCAACAAGTTCCCGTTTGGCGGCAAAAAGCGGTCCAAATACCGCCAGGTGAGGTCAAATTCCAGTTGATGGTATTCCAGGCGCTGATGTTCCGCGTCCGGGTTGCCATTGTAAAATTCAACGATATCGCTGATATCATCCATGGGGGTATTTTCAACCAAATTTCCAGGGGAGGATGGAACAGCAGAAAGAAAATCTTGAACTGTCCATCCAGTATACTAAATCAGTATATCACTTCCCTGGATCCGTGAACATTCTGCAATTGGCGTTTTGACCGGTCTTTG
>ENA-UOWE01002296-UOWE01002296.1-activated-sludge-metagenome-genome-assembly--contig:-NODE-2296-length-21344-cov-4.521725_pt1 | contig 21344 bp, 25 predicted proteins | sample MGYA00249841_ERZ761562 | MGnify/ENA primary metagenome ERZ761562 (study PRJEB28883, sample SAMN05720200) | activated sludge metagenome | isolation source: Anaerobic digester | place: Japan... | reverse complement strand
CGGAAGTAAGGACAACCTCGCCCGATACGAGGACCACGGCTTCTGCTTCGGGTGCGGGTATTACGAGGGTACAGGGGGCGTTGAAGCTGAACGCCCTATCCTTGACAACGTCAACTTCATCTATGGCGAGTTCATGCCGTTGATGAAACGCATGATAACCGAAGAAACCTGCCGCAAGTTTGACTATCGCGTCGGTGTTTATCGTCAGCGCGACGGCTCCATGTCTCCCGTCCAGATTGCGAACTATCGGTCTGACGGGAAGGTAGTCGGGCAGAAGATTCGGTTCCCTTCAAAGGACTTCAAGTACCTCGGTGATGGGTCTCAGCCGCCCCTCTTTGGTCAACACCTATGGGGCAACGGCGGGCGCATGATTATCGTCACTGAAGGCGAGATTGATTGTATGACTGTGAGCCAAGTTCAAGGGAACAAGTATCCTGTCGTATCAGTCCCTAACGGAGCGTCCGGCGCAAGGAAAGCACTTCAGCGTGAACTTGAGTGGCTTGAGCGTTTCGACTCCGTGATTCTAATGTTCGACATGGATGAACCGGGACAGGAAGCCGCGAAGATATGCGCTGAAATCTTTACGCCCGGTAAGGCGAAGATCGCGCACCTTCCGATGAAAGATCCAAACGAGATGCTGCTTGCCGGGAAGGGCGAGGAAATTATCCGTGCGGTCTGGAACGCAAAGGAGTACCGGCCTGACGGTATCATCGCTGGTCCTGATTCGTGGGACCACTTCATGAAGAAGCGTAACGCTGTGTCTATCCCCTATCCGTGGGAACCACTGAACAAGCTGACTTACGGTCTGAGGAAACACGAGCTTGTGACGGTAACTGCCGGAACCGGTATCGGCAAGTCAACTCTATGTCGAGAACTGGCGTATCACCTTGTAAAAGCCGGTCAGAAGGTCGGCTACATCGCTCTTGAGGAATCGGTTGGTAAAACTGCCGAGTCCTTCATCTCACTTGAACTCAACATTCCCCTTCACACGTCCAAGACGCCGGTCTCTGATGCGGTTCTTCAAGAGGCGTGGAAGCGGGTATTCGACAACAGTCGGTTCTTCCTCTACGACCATTGGGGTTCAACCGACATCGACAACCTCATTTCCAAGATGCGTTACCTCGTCCGGTCCTGCGGTGTGGATTGGTTGTTTCTTGACCATATTTCCATCGTGGTATCCGGCATCGCTGATGGTGACGAGCGGCGAATGATTGACAACATCATGACCCGACTCCGCACCTTTGTCGAGAACGTGGACTGTGGCCTCATCATCGTTTCCCACTTGAAGCGTACCGATGAAAAGATATCGCACGAAGAAGGCGGACGTGTCCGGCTGTCTCACTTGCGAGGGTCCGGCGCAATCGCTCAGTTGAGCGACATTGCCATTGGCCTTGAGCGGGACCAACAGGACGCTGAGGAAGCGAATGTGGTTGCTGTGCGCGTTCTGAAGAACAGGTATTCCGGTGACACCGGGGTTGCCTGTGAAATGTACTACGACAAACAAACCGGTAGGCTCTATGTCCGTGAGTCTGAGCAAGTGCTGTTCACTCAGGCGGCGACAGAGGACGGGAGCATCGACTACTGAGAAAGGAAGGTTGGTATGGGGAAGTATCCATTATGTGATTCATGTGAAGCATACAAGGACAAGTTTTGTGTGGATCTCAAGACAGGTGTCAGGAAGTTCGAACCGGACCCCCGGCTCGGCTGTCCTGACCACAAGCCGGTCAAGCTGTTTCGGATGCATGACCATCCCGATGAAAGCCGAAAGTCTTTCGGGCTGAACATCCTCGATAACAACGGGATTGAACTGGATGAGAAGAACCCCGGTCCGATGGGTGATTGGAAGTCAAGCGGCGTCTTCTGTAAGGGGGAAAATGAAGTTACGACTCGGAAGTGTATTGACTGCGCTCACATGAATCAGGCCTTTGATTACTGTCAGAAGTTTAAGGTCGAGAGAAGTCGCCACGCGGTCTGTGTGTGTACTGAGCATACACCCGTTGAGAAGGCGAAGAAGCCCATCCCGACTGAGATGTTCACCGTCACGAAAACGGGCGACGCCAACACGTCTGAACACTACAAACACTTTCGGATTCAACCTATCGACTTCGTGGTTGCCAATGACCTCGGTTTCCTTGAAGCCAATGTCATCAAGTACATCTGCCGGTATCCCTACAAGGAGAACGCGCTGAAGGACTTAGAGAAAGCCCGGCAGTACGTCGATTGGCTCATTGAACGTGAGAGAAAGAGAGGTTCTGTATGACATACTCACAAATGAAAATGCTCATCAACTTCATCAAGCTCTGCATCACGGTGGCAACCGGAAAGAGTGGGTTCCTTGAGAATGAGGTGGTGAAGAAGAACGAAGCGTGGTTGCTCATGTCCTGCGGGTATGAGCGGAAGTTCTAAGTTCCGAACCTTTCCCCCTGACAGGAAATGGACTGACGAATTTTTCAACCGGTATAACAAGCAGTCCGATGAGAAGTGGGGGAACTTCAACCCTTCCTACCTTTTCGACAAAGAACCCGATGAAGTCAGAACGCGGAATGTAGCCGCCCTAGTATCCCAAGCGTGGGATGTGTGGTGGGGATGGATACGATTGCTTTTTAGACTGTAATACAGAACCTCAGGGGTGGGGACGACGGGGGTAGGTAGCTCAACCGGTCCCTACTTAAACCGGCCCCTTTCCCTGAGAACTATTCAGACGAGTCAAGTGACCGAAAGGAGATTGGATGAGTATACGAATCTTTGACAGTGAAACGGATGGGTATGACCCAACCCGTATTCATGTCCTTGTCATCAAAGACGTGGACACCAACGAGGTCCACCGGTTCCGGCAGAACGGGCGAGAGAACTCCATCCCGCTCGGACTTCAGATGTTGGCTGACTCTGACGTTATCGTCGGACATAACATCATCAAGTATGACCTGTGGGCAATCCGCAAACTGTACCCGAACTGGAAGACCCGCGCTAAAGCCTTCGATACTATCGCCTGTACCTATCTCATCTGGACGAACATCAGGGACATCGACATGGCGAAGGCCAATCGCGGGGAGTTCCCGAAGGACTGCATCAAGAAGCATCACTTGAAGGCGTGGGGCTACCGGCTCGGCATCTTCAAGGGTGAGTTCATAGGACCGTGGGAGAAGTGGACGCAGGAGATGGAAGACTACTGTGTCCAAGACGTTGAAGTCACCCACGCGCTTTACAACCTCATCGTCAGTAAGAACTACTCTCAAGCGGCCTTCGACCTTGAGCATGAAGTCTATCCTCTCATCGCAGAGCAGGAGCGCAACGGCTTCATGTTTGACCGAGCCGCCGCAGTTGAACTGTATGCGACTCTGGTCAAGAAGCGTTTGGAACTGGAAGCCAAACTCAAGGAGTGCTTTGAGTGGTGGTTCCGGCCCGGCGCGTCGTTCACTCCTAAGAAAGACAACGCAAAGAAGGGTTACGTTGCCGGGGCGACCATGACGAAGTTGAAGATGGTGGAGTTCAATCCCCGGTCCCGCGACCATATCGCAGACCGTTTGATGAAGCTCCGTGGTTGGCGACCAACAGCGTTCACCAATGGCGGCAAGCCTGAGGTCAACGAGGAAATCGTCGCCGCCCTGCCCTATCCCGAAGCCCCGCTCATCGGTGAGATGTTAATGATTGAGAAGCGTATCGGTCAACTTGCTGAGGGGGACCATGCGTTACTCAAACATTACAACGAGCAGGACTGCCGGATACACGGCGGCGTACTTATCAATGGAACTGTGTCAGGACGGGCGGCGCACATAGCACCGAACTTGGCTCAGGTTCCTCAACCGCGCTCACCGTATGGCAAAGAGTTCCGCGCGCTGTTCATCGCACCTGAGGGCATGGTCCTCGTGGACGCTGACGCATCAGGGCTTGAGCTTCGGATGCTGGCGCACTACCTCGCCAAGTATGACGGCGGGGAGTACGTTAAGGTCATCCTCGACGGTGACGTACATACGCACAATCAGCACATGGCGGGACTTGAGACACGCGACCAAGCCAAGACTATGATTTATTGCATGATATATGGCGGCGGCGACGAGAAGCTTGGGTCTATCACAGGTAAGGGAGCAAACGCGGGGCGCAAGCTTCGCAACCGGTTCCTTGAAAATGTCCCGGCTTACGCGAAGCTCTCCGAGGGTGTGAAGTCCGTCGCCCGTGCGCGGAAGTACCTTATCGGTCTGGACGGTAGGCATCTGATGGTCCGGTCTTTACACTCGGCCCTCAATCTTCTCCTTCAGTCCGCCGGGGCCGTTATCATGAAGAAAGCCATGCGTCTGTACCACGAAGACCTGTGGAGTCAGGGTATCGACTTCAAGCAAGTCCTGTGGTGTCACGACGAATGGGCGGTTGAGTGCCGACCAGAAGATGCAGTTAAGGTCGGTGAGGCGATGGTAAACGCAATTAGACGTGCCGGTGAGTTCTTCAACCTGCGCTGTCCTCTCACCGGGGAGTATCACGTCGGAAAGAATTGGGCTGAGGTTCATTGACACCAGAAGAAGTCGTTGCAGTAACTCGGGCGGCTGTCCTCGGCGGACGGACCGCCAAACTGAAATGGAATAGTGGCTCCAACGAAAAGGTTTTAGAGGTTGGGACGAATGATAATGGGTGCTTCATCCCCCTCTCTCATCAACTCAACCATGATGGCTATTTTCGGAAAACCATGACGGTTGGCGGGAAACCGAAAACCCTCATCATGTTTCATCGGTGGATATGGGAAGGTCTTAACGGGGAACTCCCTCACGATAAAGAACTGCATCATATCTGTGGCAATCGGGCGTGTTTCAATCCCGACCATCTTGAGCCTGTCAACACCGGACATCATCAAGCCGCAACCAACTTCAGACGCTACCGGCATATCTTTACCTCTGCTTATGAGCATTGGAAACGAACTACTTGTAGTGGTGCTGAATTGGGGCGGCTGTTTGGGCGCAGTTCTTCAACAGGCGCGAGATGGATAAACATTTTCAAGTCCCGTCCAGAGGGACTAATTTACTAAAAAGGAGACACAACTATGACATTCGATAAACAAACCATTCTGAACGTGATTCCCCTCGGGCGCGAGAACGCAATTTCCCGTGGGAAAATAAAAGAACTGACCGGCTATTCCGACAGGCATATCCGCCGGTGCATCTCTGAGATGGTCATGGACAAAGACGCGGCTATCCTGTCCGCGTCGAAACACAACGGCTACTACCTGCCGCAGACCCGCCGTGACTACACCGAAGCAATCGCTGACCTGTGCAGTAAGGTCGAGACAATGGACCAGCGCATCCTCGCACTTGAGGCGATGAGGGAGTCCTGCAATGTGCTCTAAGTTTGGGTGGACGGTGGCGACAATCGCCGTCACCTTCTTCTTCGCCCTCATGTTTCTCATCGCATTTTCAGCGAAGGCGGACGAGTTGGTGCTTCCGTATCTGAGTGTAGAACCGGATTGGCTTATCAGGTACTACTTCGATGAAAGGACGGTGAAGGTGTGATGACGCTGAAAGTGGAAGTGAACCTACAAGTGGTCGAACACTACCTCGACAAGTTCCGGCAGTCGGTCATTGAGATGAAGATGGACCGGCTGTCTCACGACGTTCTGCTTGAGCGGTCCCGCAAGATGCACAGGGAATTGGGAACGCTCGTGTCCTATCTTGAGAATTGGAAGGAGACTTCCAATGAGTAGGCGCGAACTGGAACAACCCTGTCCCGAGCAATGGACTCACTACGAGAAAACCGGTGAGCGCATCGTGGACTTCTGTAAGCGGAAAGCCAAACAACACGTCAAGGACGATGCTCCCTATCTCATCGCAGTAGGGGAGCAGATGTCCTTCGACTTTGCTTCTGAGGAAGGAGAATAACATGGACCCTGTGACAATCACGAGCCTCATTACGGGGCTGTTCAAACCCATCAGCGACCTCGTGACCGGCTGGCAGAAACGCCAACAGGCAAAGCTTGAGTCCGACCTGCGTATCAACGAGGCGAAGACTCAGGGCTTGGAAGCCCGGTTGAAGACCGGGCAGGCAGCCGACATCGCATGGGAGAACACGAGCATCACGAACTCTGGATGGAAGGACGAGTGGTTCACAGTCGTTCTGAGCATCCCGGCTATCCTGTGTTTCATCCCGTCGATGGCCCCGTATGTGGCGGCTGGCTTCGATTCTCTGAAGGGAACCCCTGAGTGGTATCAATGGGCGTTCCTCGTGGCTGTGGCTTCCAGCTTCGGCTACAAGAAGATTGCCGACTTTATGGCACTCAAGAAGGGGGAGTGAACCTATGTGCGACAGATGCAAAGAATGTTGGAGCAGTGATTATTCTGTTAAAGATTTAAGTGAGAAGTTTGCTGAGGAACTGCATCCGGCGGGAAAGGAGAACTGAATCATGACAAGCATCCTTGCACTCATCGGCATAATCCTGATGACGCTAAACCTCATCGGGATTACGTCTTTCGATTGGCTCATCGTTATCGCGCTCATCTGCGCGCCGGTGCTGGTTCCGGCGGTTATCGCCGCTGTGCTGTTTGTCGGCGCGGGATTCTGCTGGCTCATCTCTAAGGTGACGGGGCGCGAGTAACATGGAAACCCTCGCTAACATTTTCTACTACGGTCCCGCTGTCCTCATCGTGGCGGGGCTTGCCCTACTCATCGGCGGCATCCTGCTTCTGAGGAAGAAATGAAAAAGCGCCCGACCAAAAAGTCTCGGACGATTCTGGTGGACGGTGACATCATCCTATATCAACAGGCTTTCGTTAATTCGAAGTCTGTTGATTGGGGTGATGGTATCGTGAGTGAGTGGCTTGAACAGGACATGGCCTATGCTGGCGCAAAGGAGTTCGTGTTCTGGTTGAAGGAACTCGTCCACGCCACCGACATCCTCGTCATGGTAACTGGCGGTAAGAACTTCCGCCGCGACCTTAACCCGAACTACAAGCTCAACCGGAAGGATAGAGAAAAACCCAAACTGCTGGACATTACCATCAAAGCTCTCAACGAGAACTTTACGGTTATCTCTGAGCCTCTGCTTGAAGCTGATGACCTGCTCGGACTCTACGCCACCGACCCGAAGCTCTGCGGCGGCGACAAAATTATCTGTTCCATCGACAAGGACATGATGACCCTGCCGGTCCAACTTTACAACTGGAACCGGACTGAACAGGGCGTCATCAAAATCAACCCCCTCGACGCAGACCTGCGGTTTCTCATGCAGGTTCTCATGGGCGATCCGGCGGATGGGTACTACGGTATTCCGAAGGTCGGACCGAAGAAGGCGCAGGACATTCTCAACGCCGCAATCGAAGAAGGAATCCCCCTGTGGGATGCCGTCGCAAACGCTTATATTTCAAGGGGTTTGACGATTGAGGACGCGCTGTTGAACGCTCGTATGGCGTATATTTTGAGGACCGGGGATTATGACTTTCACAAGAAAGAGGTAAGACTATGGAATCCTTAACGAATCTTGAAAGTGGGAGTAAAGGAAGACAGAATGTTCTAACTAAGGGTCCAACCTTTAGTGACCTTCCCGGCACAATCGCTTATCTAAGGACTCAGTTCCCCGACACCTGTCCGGCTCTGAGTCTGTCGGACCGCGAGATATGGTTTCGGGCTGGTCAAGCGTCTGTCTGGAAGCATCTTCTAAGCGTCCTTGAGGACTTAGAAGAACGCGCAATGCTTGGTTCTGACATCAACGTGCGCGGTTAACCTACAATTCGGGAGAATGAAACATGGCTGGAATCAATCCTTATTACAGGCGCAAGGTTCGCGTCCATACTCTCGGCTTTAAAGAGCTTGAGGGTGTGTTGAAGAATGAGGGGACTGTCCGCGTGTCTTACAAGGACGGCTCGGCCTTCCTGTGGGATACCGCACAGGACTTCTCGTCTGTGGCGATTCCTTCCGGCGCAACCGGCAAGGGTACTCGGCGTTACAAGGCATACATCTTTGACGCGAGTGGTTACGTCATCAGCGGATTCTGTGACATCGAAGACACCAACTACGCTGTCGGCGCGGACGTTGTCGTGAACGGTACGTTTGCCGCCGATGCTGTCGGCGCGGACGTTGTCGTGAACGGTACGTTTGCCACCGATTCGGATTGGGTGAAGGGTACGGGTTGGACCATCGCTGGCGGTAAGGCCGTGAAAGTAGCAGGAGAGGCGTCGAACCTCACGGCTTCTGCGCCAGTCGCTAACATCGCACAGGGCGGTCTGTACCTCGTCAACGTGAAGGTGGCTTGCACGACTCCGGGGACTCTCGTTGTCAAGGCGGGTAACACCAATGTCGGTTCTATCGTTTGCGCTAAGGCGGCTGAGGAAGCGAACTTCTCGTTCTTCTACACCGAGCCGACCGGTAACGTAAAGCCGACTATCTTCGCGGACCAGAACTTCGCGGGGACCGTTGATGACCTTCAGTTCAAATCGGATTGGGTGATGGGTACGGGTTGGACCATCGCTGGCGGTAAGGCCGTGAAAGTAGCAGGAGAGGCGTCGAACCTCACGGCTTCTGCGCCAGTCGCTAACATCGCACAGGGCGGTCTGTACCTCGTCAACGTGAAGGTGGCTTGCACGACTCCGGGGACTCTCGTTGTCAAGGCGGGTAACACCAATGTCGGTTCTATCGTTTGCGCTAAGGCGGCTGAGGAAGCGAACTTCTCGTTCTTCTACACCGAGCCGACCGGTAACGTAAAGCCGACTATCTTCGCGGACCAGAACTTCGCGGGGACCGTTGATGACCTTCAGTTCAAACAGGTCACGCACCAAAACCCCGACGTGTGTATCCAACTGTTCGCCGCGCAGGCTGGTGGCGCTCAGAACATCGAGGGTACTGTTTCCATCGTACCCACGCAGTTCAACGCAAATAGCGCGCTGACGTACAAAATCATCCCGCTGTTTTAAGGGGGTTCTCCTATGAGTATGAATCCCTTTTTCCGGCGCGTGATGCGCGTCAATAAGCTCGGCTACAAAGGGCTGGTTGGCATTGAGACCGAGAAAGGAACTGTCAGTATCAACGTGGCTGACGGGACTGCGGCTCTCACCGATTCCGGTCAGGACTTTACAGCCTATGCTATTCCTTCCGGTGCAACCGGTAAGGGCGCACGTCGCTTTAAGGTCTACATCTATGAAGGGACCGATGTTATCTCGGGCTATCTGGATGTCCTTAATGGTGGCGCAACTTCCATCAAACTGTTCAACGCACAGGCGGGCGGTTCTCAGAACGTCGAGGGCGGCAACGCAAGTATCCCCGCAGGGTTCGATACTGGCGGAACTCTGACGTACAAAATCATCCCCCTGTTCTAACGACTCCTTTTCCAACTCCTTTCCTTTCTGTGAGAGGGGCAGGTGAACCGCACACTTGCCCCTCATCTCATTACTCCATTCGGAGAACTCTATGTCTAAAAATCCCCTGTATCGTTACACGCTGAAGTGCAACTCCATCGGATACGATGAATTACTTGGCGATGGGTTTAACTTGGGAACTGTTGTGCTGTCTGTCGCTGATGGGTACGCCATGCTGTACGATTCGGGGCAGGACTTCTCAAGATTCTCCCTTGCGTCTGGTGTGACAAACAAAGGTTCACGGCGTTATCAGGTTTACGCTTTTGAAGGCTCAGACGTTATCACCGGCTTTCTGGACCTGTGCAGTTCCGGTGAATCCTTAGGTTCTGAATTGCGTGGAACCCCCTCTGTCTATCCTAAGGATTATGCGTCGTGGTTTGAAGCGAACCAACGCCTAAGTCTTATCGGTGGGCCTGGCAGTCATGGCTGGTTTACCATGAGTTGCACGACAGGAAAACTTTATAAACTGACCTTTAAGGCCACGCAGGGTTATGGCGATGACGGCAGGTACTACGACGACCTGACGATAACCTTCGGGAGTCGGTCGTGGACCGTTGCCCCGTATCATGCTGGACATTGTAACGATATTGAATACGAAACAGAATATAATTCGTATACCACCTATCTAACCGCGCCTAGTTCATCCCCCACGTTAAACTTCTATAAGTCTTCTGGATGGAAGAACCACATTCACGCAATTTGGGACATCAGTTTCAAGGAAGTGGTTGCCGCTCCTATCGCGCGCGGAATCAAAGTCTATGACGCGCAAAGTGGTGGCTCACAGAAATGGTGCGGCGGTCTAGCGAATTTTGCGAGTGGATTTAATTATCAATCCACGGCCCTCACCTACAAAATCATCCCCCTGTTTTAAAGGAGACTATCAATGTGTATTGGCGGTAGCCCGAAGTCTGTTACTCCCCCTGCCCCCGCCCCTGTGCCGCCCCCGCCCCCGGCTGAGGAAACCCCGAAGGTTATGCAACCGGCGGTCGAGAAGACGGCGAACAAGAAGAAACAGATGCAGGGACGGAGTGCTCTGAAGGTGGACCTTCAGTCTGGCGGCGACGCATCAGGTCGTTCCGGCCTCATGATTCCAACATAACTACAAAGGCGATAAATGGATACTACCCGAACCAACGGCCCTATCAAGGCTCGGTATGAGAAGCAAGCACTTACCCGCAAGCCCTTCCTTGACAGGGCGCGTGAGTGTTCGCGGTATACCATTCCGACTCTCATTCCGCCTGAGGGGGCAAACGAACACACGAAGTTCAAGACTCCGTATCAGGGCGTCGGCGCACGCGGGGTGAACAACATCGCCGCGAAACTCCTGCTAGCCCTGTTTCCCCCGAACAGTCCGTTCTTCAAGCTCTACATCCCCGATGACAAGGTTAAGGCTGAGATTGAACAAGACCCGCAGACGAAGGACCAGATTGAGCTTGCCCTTTCTAAGATTGAACAGAAGGGCGCGAAGCATATCGAATCGTCCAACGCCCGGTCCAGCCTGTTCGAAGCCCTGCGTCATCTGGTGGTCGGTGGGAACATCCTGCTGTACTGCCCGAAGGACAAGAAGCTCTCACTTCAAGTCTACAAGCTGGAAAACTATGTGGTCAAGCGTGACCCAGCCGGTAACACCGTTGCTATCATCACGAAGGAAACGACGGTATGGGAACTTCTCCCTGATAAGGTGAAGGAGATTGTCCCGCGTCCGCCTGAGGAAAACGCCGATCCCAACAAGAAGTACGAAAAGAAAATCGACATCTATACGGAAATCGCTCTTGTCGAGGACCGGTGGATTGTCAAGCAGGAGATTGAGGGGAAGACTCCCGAAGACTCCCGTGGACATTATCCGAAAGATAAGTGTCCGTGGATTCCCCTCCGCTTTGTTAAGGTGGACGGTGAAGACTACGGTAGGGGCTACGTCGAGGAATATCTAGGCGACCTCGTTTCTCTTGAGGAACTGATGCGATCCATCGTGCAGGGTTCCGTTGCCGCCGCGAAGATTCTCTTCATGGTCAAGCCGAACTCCGTCACGAAAAAGAAAACTCTTGAGAACGCCGAGAACGGGGACATTGTCGAAGGCTCAGCTGATGACGTGTCCACGCTACAGGCAAACAAGTTCAACGACTTCAGAGTCGCCAGTGAGACGGCTCAGAAGATTACGGAGCGGCTGGCTCATGCGTTCCTGATGAACACCGCTATTCAGCGTCAGGCAGAGCGCGTGACGGCAGAGGAAATCCGGTACATGGCGCAGGAGCTTGAGGATGCCATTGGCGGCATTTATTCGCTTCTCGCACAGGAACTTCAGCTTCCCTTTATCCGACTCGTGCTGGACCGCCTGTCGCAACAGGGTGTCCTGCCTACCCTTCCCGCGAACCTCGTTGACATCACCATCGTTACCGGACTTGAAGCCCTCGGGCGCGGTCAGGAGATGGCGAAACTCGACACCTTCTTGAAGCATCTGTCCCCGCTTGGACCTGAGGTTATCGCTCAGTATGTGAACCTCGACAATTATATGACCAGACTCGCCACCTATCTTGGCATGGATTTGACAGGTCTTATAAAGTCCAAAGAGGAAATCGCTGAGGAACAGGCTCGTCAGCAGGATGCGATGCAGAAAGCAGAGATGCAGAAGTTGATGCTCAACAAGGGACCGGATTACATCAAGGCAGGAACTCAGGCGGCACAGGCTTACAACGAAGCCCAACAGCCGCCAACCCAATAAAGATCCATGAGAGGTTTGTATGCCCGAATCGGTAGTTGTTAAAGGTAACCCCACGCCGGACCCTGCTCTCAACCAGCAGGATAATCCCAACAATCAGCAACAGCAGAACAACGCACCCGACCCCAATCGCCCGGCATGGCTTCCTGAGAAGTTCAAGACCCCAGAAGACCTCGCCAAGTCCTATCAGGAACTTGAGCGTGAGTATACGAAGGTCAAGCAAGGCCAGCAGACGCCCCCGGCGAACCAGCAGACCCCGGCAGGTCAACTCAAGATTGACGAGTCTGGTAAAGTAATGGTCGGCAACCTCGACGTGTCCAAGTACAACAACGAGTTCGCTCAGACCGGGCAACTCAGCGAAGCATCGTACAAGGAACTGGAAGGCATGGGTCTTCCGAAGGCGATGGTTGATGCGTATATTGAGGGCCAGAAGTCCCTCGCCAACTCCTTCGTCGCAGACGTTCAGTCGAGCGTCGGTGGAGCGGAAGCCTACACTCAGATTCTAACGTGGGCAAAGACGAACCTCTCCCAAGAGGAAATTACGGCGTTTAACAACGTCTGTGAGAACGGCAATATCCCGCAGGTGAAACTTGCGGTCGCCGGAATCAAAGCCAAGTACGAAGCCGCCAACGGCAAAGACCCGAACCTCACTCGTGGGGATAAGGGCGGCTCCCCGGCTGTCGGTGGATTCCGGTCCTATGCAGAGGTCACTCAGGCAATGAGCGACCCGCGCTATCAGACGGACCCCGCGTACCGTCAGGATGTTATGGATAAACTCCGTACATCCAAACTCTTTTAGGACGTTCTCTTAGAGCGTTCTTCACCTAACTGAGTCAAGGTTCAACCAGACTCTTTGCCCTGTCTGCGGACGGGAAAACTCAGAGAACGAAAACCAGAGACTCGGGCAGGACCATTACAACTCCATACCTCAATAATCTCTAAAGGAGATAACAACAATGGCACTTCCCGATTACACCGTTTCAAGGCTTGGCCTCAAGGACGGTAACGCTGATGCCGTAGAGCTTTTCCTTAAAGTCTACGCTGGCGAAGTCCTGACTGCTTATGAGAAGAAGACCATCGTTAAGGGTCGGCATCTTGAGCGCACGATTGCTTCCGGCAAGTCGGCTCAGTTCCCCCTGACGTGGAAGGCTGTTGCGTCCCTGCACACTCCCGGCGCTATGATTGATGGGCAGTCCATCAAGCACTCGGAGAAGGTTATCGACATCGACGGCCTTCTGATTGCGCCTGTGTTCATCGCTTCTATCGACGAGGCTATGAACCACTACGAAGTCCGCTCCATCTACACCAACGAGCAGGGTATCGCCCTCGCGGACCAGTATGACCGCGAAGTCCTGCAATGCATCATCCTCGCGTCCCGCGACAGCGAGACCTTCACGGGTTCCGGCGCCGGTTCGTCCGTTACGGACGCCGACCTCGCTACGGACGCCGACATCCTCGCCGGTGCGCTCATGAGCGCCGGTCAGAAGATGGACGAACTCAACGTCCCCGAGTCGCCCCGCTTCGCGGCTTTCAAGCCCGCGCTGTACTGGCTCCTGCTTCAGAGCGACCTCGTCATCAACCGCGACTACTCCAACGGCGGCAACGTCCAGAAGGGTAAGGTGTGGGAACTGGCGGGTATCGAGATTCTGAAGTCGAACAACGTCCCGTCCACGAACATCAACTCGGGTATTACCAAGTACCGTGGTGACTTCACCAAGACGAAGGGCGTTGTGTGGCATCCTCAGGCCGCAGGTACGGTCAAGCTGATGGACCTCGCGCTTGAGTCGGAATACCTCATCACCCATCAGGGTACGCTCATGGTGGCGAAGTACGCCGTTGGGCATGATTCCCTGCGCCCCGAGGGTGCTGTGGAAATCGCCCTGCCCTAGTTGCGTCTAGCCACGCTAACCGGCATTAACCATTAACCCAACCGAAGGGGGACTTGAAGTTAAAACTTTGAGTCCCCCTTTTTGTAAAGGAAGAAAAATGAACATCGCTTTACTGAGCGAGCTTGATGCAGTAAACTTCATGCTGGAAAGCATCGGCTCCATGCCGGTCGCTTCCCTTGACGATTCCGGTGTCGCTGATGTCGCTATCGCTAACTTCATCCTCAAGCAGACTTCTCGTGAAGTTCAGTCTGAAGGTTGGCATTTCAATTCTGATGTGGACATTGAGTACACACCGGATATCGACGGATACATCACTTTCGGCGCGAACATCCTGAGAGTAACCCCCACCTATCGAAACGTGTGGAATACGGATGTCGCCCTGCGCGGTCAGAAGCTCTATGACCGCCGGAATAAGACTCTCGTTTTCACACAAAGCGTTAAGCTCGACACGGTCACGTTCCTTGCGTGGACCGACCTGCCGGAAACGGCTCGTAACTACATTGCCCTCAAAGCATCCCGCCGGTTTGCACAGAAAGTTCTCGGCGCGGATTCCGTCTGCACTTGGACTGAAGCGGACGAGAAGGAAGCCCGGCGCGTCTTTGAGGAATATGAGGGTGACACGGCGAAGTACAACATCCTCATGAACAATCCCGGCCTTCGGAGATAGAACTTCTAGTTCACTTCATTAAAAGGACTTCATTAAAATGTCGAACAGAATCAGCAGAGGGATTCCCGGCTTTCACAACGGAATCTCCCAACAGGCGGCGGCGAACAGACTACCCTCTCAGGTGGCTGACGCGGTCAACGTGTTCCCTTCGCTCGTTGAGGGGATGACGAACCGTCCCCCGCTGAAGCATATAAAGAAACTCAACACGACTCCCGGCATCTCGGACTATTTCGTCCACCTTTACAACCGGGATTCGTCCGAGCGGTATGTTGTCCTTATCGGCAACCAGACCATCAAGGTTTACGATATGGCTGGAACCGAGAAGACGGTCAACGCGCCGGACGGACTGACGTACCTGTCAAGTTCAAACCCGCGTCAGGACTTCGCGGCTGTCACCGTGGCGGACTACACGTTCATCCTCAACAAGACCGTCGAGGTCGCTATGGACGAGGCGGAAGAACCTGAGGATGCTCCCTACGAAGCTATCGTGTGGGTGAAGCGTGGCGTTCAGAGTAACAAGTACACCGTCACCCTCGGCGTCACGGACTATACCGTCACGACAGGGGACTCCAACAGCCCGGCAACCTACCGTACCGACCAGATTGCGTCGGACCTCAAGGCGCTGATTGAGGCTGGCGGCGGCGGTTTCACGGTCTATCGCAAGGGGTCTGTTCTCAAGATTTCTCGCAATACGGACTTCACCTTTGCGGTGTGGGACTCCTACGGGGAGACCGGCATCAAGGGGATGAAGCACACCGTTGACAAGTACACCGACCTTCCGCCGAACTGTTGGGACGGGGTCAGGCTGAACGTCCTCGGTGACGGTAAAGATGTCATCACCGACTATTACGTTGAATACACGTCCGAAGACGGGGCGTCGGCGGGTGTGTGGAAGGAATCGCGGGGCTGGTCTCAGTCCAACCTGTTCGATGATTCCACCATGCCGATGCAGTTGGTCCGCGAACCGGACGGTACGTTCACGCTGGAACGCTGTCTGTGGGACGAGCGTATGGTTGGGGATGATGACACTTGCCCCCTTCCGTCCTTCGTTGGGCGGAGAATCAATGACATCTTCTTCTTCAGAAACCGGCTCGGATTCATCTCGGACGAAAACGTCATCTTCTCTCGGGCGGGGGGGTTCTTCAACTTCTTTCCCGAGTCCGTGACTGACGTTCTGGACACCGACCCGATTGATACCACGGCATCTCACGTTAAGGTCTCCATCCTAAACCATGCCGTTCCGTACAGTAAGTCCCTGCTCCTGTTCTCCGACCAAACGCAGTTCATGCTTACGTCGGACACCATGCTAACACCGAATGACATCAAGATTGACCAGACAACTGAGTTCGCTTGTTCGTCACGGTGCAAGCCCATCGGTCAGGGACCAAACGTCTACTTTGTAAATCCGCGTGGGAATTATGACGGTATCATGGAGTATTTCATGCAGGAAGATACTGTCACCAACGACGCGGCGGACATCACCGCTCACGTTCCGAAGCTCATCCCGAGCGGTGTCCACAAACTCATCGGCTCACCAAACACGGACATCTTCTTTGCGTTAAACTCTGACGAGCCGCAGACCTTGTTTGGGTACAAGTATTACTGGTCCGGCAATGAGAAACTTCAATCCGCGTGGGTGAAGTGGGAACTCTCGGCTGACAATGAAATCGTCGGTGGAGACCTCATTGACACGACCATGTATCTCATCATCAAACGGGCTGATGGGTTCCACCTGATGTCTATGTCCGTCGAGGAAGGCGCGATTGATGACATTGGCTTCCTCATCCTGCTGGACAACCGGGTTGAACTGACCGGCGTCTATGATGCTGGAAACGATTGGACCACTTGGACCCTGCCGTATGAACTGGCGACCAACATCCCGCTCACCGTCGTATTCAACGAAGATTGGGAAGATGCTGGCACGGTTCTGTCCCCCGTCACCCGCCCGTCTACAACGACGGTCCGCGCGGCTGGCGATTGGCATGACCACGCTGTCTTCATCGGTCTGCCTTACACCGCTGAAGCAACGTGGTCCCGGCAGTTCGTGAAGGAAGGCGGCGATGACGGCAAGCCGATTGTCGGTGGGCGCCTTCAGCTTCTCGACGGTACGATTTACTATGAGAACAGCGGCAGGTTTGAGGTTGAAGTATCGGCTACGGGCCGGACGACCCGCACTTACCAGTTGAACCGGCGGCTCGGAACCCCTGAGTTCTCGTTGGGTGACATCGTGTTTTACTCAGGCTCGTTCACCTTCCCCATCCTTGCGGACTCGCGGGAAGTAACCATCAAGATGAAGAACAGTTCGTACTTGCGGTCCTGCTGGCACAACGCCGAATGGTCCGCGAACTTCGTCCTCAATTCACGAAGGGCATAATATGGTCGAATACCTGTCGGACATCAAAGTAACGCTCCGACCGGCGACGATTGAAGACGCAGACCTGATTGGTCCTCGACTGCGACAGTCTGATGCGGCGGAACTACTCGCCGCGTCGGGCTTGTCGGCGGCGGACTCCCTGCGGTTTTCGATTAAGGCGTCGCAGGGCGGGTTCTGTATGATTGCAATCAACGACGATGGTGAACCTATCCTCATTTGGGGTGTCGCGCCGTCTTCCAATGATGGCGTCGGTATCCCGTGGATGGTTGCCACCAACGAAATCTATCGCGCACAATACCTGCTCACATTCAAGAAGCTCTGTGGGGAGTGGGTCAGGAAAATGAACGAGCGGTTCCCCCTGCTCATCAACTATGTGGACCATCGCAACGTGACTTCGATTCTGTGGCTTCAAGCCCTCGGATTCGTCTTCACGAAGCTTGTCCCTAACTACGGACACAGCAAGCTCCCGTTTTGGGAGTTCATGAGGGTGAAAGAAAATGTGTGGACCCATTACTGCCGGTATGTCGATGGCAAGCCTCTCAACCTTCGGAACAATGGTGAGCGGGATGCTCAGTATCATGCAGGGTGTCTCTGCCGCGTCTGACGCTCAGAAGGCGCAGAACGCACAAATCGCCAACATCTATGCCCAACAGGACGCGAATAACAAACTGTTGGAGATGCAGTATTCTCAGGCTCGTCAGGCGCAGGATGAGGCGAACACCGAAGCGATGGTTGAGGAAACCAATGCCTACCGGAAAGCTCGGCGTGACGCCGCTCGTATCCGCGTTGCCACCGGTGAAGCCGGGCTTGGCGGGATACTGGCAGAGCGGCTTGCCGATAACCCGTTTGTTCAAGCGGGATGGGAAACCGAGAAGATTGAAACAGCCCGTGAGAACAAGATTTCCCAATCGCAGTACGAAAAGCAGGTCGAACGCCAGAAGGGAACCGTTCCAACGACGGTCCTCGCTGACAGCGGGGCGGCTGGCAAGCTGGCTGGCGGCGTACTGGCTGGCCTCACGAAGATTGGCGAGGCTGGTTACAAGCAGTACAGTCTGACGAAAACAACCAAATAACGTATCTTGAGGGATACCAATGGCACAGAAGATTAAGTACCAGAAGCTCCGCACGGCTGAAGTCGAACAGCGGAGCGTGAAGCCGGTAGCTGACCTAAAGCCGGTATCGGCAAAAGGGACGTACCATGAGACTGAAGGCGTCAGCGACAAGACGATTCTGTTGAAGACGCTCATGTCGGAAATGGTCCCTTCCCTTCAGCGCACCGGCGAGATGATTGAGAAGGACTACACCAAGCACTCACAGGCTGAGGCGGCGGCGGACTACACAAAAGGTGGTGAGTACAAGAACACGACCGGCTGGCGCGCCTACGAAGACGCCTACTTCAAGATGAAGGGTGAAGCGGACGCGCGCAAGCTTGCGGCTGAACTCAAAGCTTACACCGAAGAAAACTGGCAAGCAGACCCGGCTGAATTTGAGGCGGGAAAGAAGAAGCTTATCGCCAAATACTCCGGTGAACTTGAAGTCCCCGCTTACGCCACGACCTTCGGGAACATGGCGATTGAAGCTGAGGGGGCGGCAAACGCTCAGTACAAAGACCTGATGCACCGCGACACCGTCAAACGGTTCAAGGAAGACATGATGTTCAATCTGCAAGCTTGGCATCAGGAGTATCAGGCCGCAGTCCGCAACGGTGCGCTGTCTCAGGACGAGGCGGACGCCCGTATGCGTGAGAAGGTTGACGAGTATATCAAGACGGCAAAGAGCATCGGCCTTCGGGCTATTGACGTGACTACGACGGCTCTCGCCGCTTCGTCCGCTTACATGAACAACACCGGGGATCACAACGCAATCGGATGGACGCAGGTTGTCGGCAAGGATGGTATCGCCGTGGTTCAGACGGCGAGTTCGCCGCTGGTGGAGAAGGTTCAGCTGGAAGCCCTTAATGTCCAGATTCGTAAACAGGAAATCAAGGACTACGAGCGCAAGACGCGGGCGCATGAGGCGACGCGTTCTATCACAGCGAACCTCATTAAGTTCTTTGAGACCGGCGACCCCGCAACCCTGCAAGCCGCAGAGGATGCGCTGAATCTCAACTCCGACCCGTTGAACCCCGTGTTTGACCGTGAGGAAATGTTGATGATGAAGGAGATGGTCGAGGCTTCGAAAAGGGGCGCGTGGCGTCCAACGTCTGACCCCGGCACGTTCAAAATGTTGATGCAGAAAGTCGCCAACGGTTCCATCAGTTCTTCGGACCTGCGGACCTACGGCGGTCTCATCTCCAAGACGGACATGACCACGCTGGCCTATCACATCAACCAGAACAACGAGCGTCACCGCAACGCTGGTGTCAACACCAATATGCACGACATCTATCAGACGGACGGTCAGTACAAGTCCATCTATCTCGCATCGGACGAGTTCTCGCGGCTGAAAGATCCCAACGGTCAGCAGAAGTTCAATGAGTACCACGACACGATGTCGAAGTGGCGCGCGGAACAATGGCGCATGAATGGGAACACAACCATTCCCATTGAGGAATACAACAAGAAGGCAAACCTTGTCTTCAACCAGATTCAGACGAAGTACGACAACAACCCGTCTGCTCCCCCGACCTACATCTCTCATCCCGAAGTCCCGGCAAGTAAGTACGGGGAGAAACCCCCGCAGAAACAGCCTACCAGCGTCAAAGGTAGTGTGAAGAAGTCGGCGGCAGGCGTGATGAAAAACGCGGCGGAAGGAAACCCCGCCGTGAAGGAAGCGTATGACCGGGTGAACAACATGAACTAAATCCTTGAGAGGATAACGCATGGCAACGATGTACCAATCCGATGTCAGCGAGAACGTGTACGAGCAGGAGTGGGGTGAGCTTGCAACCCGCCCCACTCCCCGCTTCGACCCCTCGTTGATGAAGGTAAAGAAAGACGAGCTTCAGCGCGGTCTGCTTGAGGGCAGGTACACACCTGAGGCTGTGAACGAAGTTATATTCCGTGAGAAGTACGCACAGCTTGGTCTTCTGGACCTCGACAAGACGGACGTTCTCACGGGCCTCAAGACCGGCGGACTGACCGCTGAACAAGCGAACTCATGGGCAGACCACAAGGAAAACCCCGGCTGGTTCTGGACAAAGGAACTCGTGTGGCGTGGTGCTATCGGTGGAATCATGCGTGGCTTCCAGAACACGAAGGAACTGTTCGATGAAGCTATCGCCATGCTAACCCCCGATGACCCCGATGGTCTGAACGCGTTGATTGACTCCTTCGGTGGGGGGACGTTTGCGCCGGAAGGGACAACCGTCACCGCTAAGGAACAAAAGGAACTCATCGGTAAGTTAACCCCGAATCTTCCGCAGACGGACAAACCCGTCACCGGCGCAGGACAACTTGTCGGCGCCGTCACGCAGTTTGGCTCGGGGTTTATCGGTGGTCAGCGCATCATGAAGGCTGTTGTCCCCGGCATGAACTACCTCAAGATGGGACTCACCACAGAAGGTAAGGGAGTGCTGGCGGCGGCGAAGGATGCAAAACTCATCAATTCTTCATGGGCAGATTTCGCCATGAAGTATCCCCGCGCGGCGTGGGCAACCGGTCATCTGGTTGAGAACTACGGCGCGGGCGCTATCACCGACTTCGCCGTGTGGGGACCGGACCAAGATCGGCTTGCCGATTGGCTCGTACAGTTCCCGTGGGCGAAGGATACCTTCCTTGAATATCTCACGTCGGACCCTGAGGACCACTTCACGCTGGCTCGGGCGAAGAACGCTATTGAGGGGGGTCTTACCGGCGTAGTGGCGGAACCCATCCTCAAGGGAATCTTCCACCTGCTCAAAGGTGCGAAGGGGTCCATCTGGACCAAGATGGGCTACGACAAGGAAGCTGTTGCCGACGTTGCCGCAGACCTTCGCGGAAAAGTCGAGGCAAAGGCTCAAGCCCTTGCGGAACCGCCGGACCTCGCCTGGGTGAACTACAAGCCCGGCATGAAGTCCACGGGCGTCAGCGAAACCAAGCTCCCCTTCGTACAGGAACCGGAACCCCTCATGAAGTCGCTGGATGAAGCCGAACTCAAGAAATTCCTCGCGGAGCTTCCTGAGGAACAGCGCGCTGGTGTCGAGATTAAACAAATCGGCAACGAGTTCGTACTTGCGGACAAGGCGTGGTTCCTTCACAACGATGCACACGACATCATCCTCTCCGACGCGAAGCAAGGCGAACTTTACGAGAAGCTGGTCAAGGGCGAGGCTGTCAATCCTCTTGAACTGATGAAGTACCCCAAACTCCGTGCGCTGGTCGAGGGTATCAGCGAGGGTAAGAACCGTATCCCGAGCGATATGGGCCTTGAAGCGCTGACCCCGGCAAAGCAG
>ENA-UOWE01002295-UOWE01002295.1-activated-sludge-metagenome-genome-assembly--contig:-NODE-2295-length-21356-cov-5.339280_pt1 | contig 21356 bp, 38 predicted proteins | sample MGYA00249841_ERZ761562 | MGnify/ENA primary metagenome ERZ761562 (study PRJEB28883, sample SAMN05720200) | activated sludge metagenome | isolation source: Anaerobic digester | place: Japan... | reverse complement strand
TTAATTGGTAAATACGGGTTTAAAAAATTTCTGTTATTTTAGATATTATGTATTGGCTTTATATGCTTCAGTGTAAAGACAACTCTTTGTATACCGGAATTACAACTGATTTGGAACGGCGAGTGAAGGAACACAATAGTTCAAAGTTGGGGGCAAAATATACTAGAGCGAGAAGGCCGGTGAAATTGGTATATTCAAAAGAATTTGAAAGCAGATCGGAGGCACTGATAGAGGAAGCGAGGATTAAGAAATTGGCTCGGGTTGAAAAAATAAAATTATTTAATTAATATAGATTTAGTTATTTATACATTTATACAATAAGAGATGAAAAAATATTTAATTTTAGTATTCGTGTTTTTATTGACTGCTTTTCCAATTTTTGCAAAAAACGACCAGGTTAATTCCAATAACCAAAATAAAAGACAAATTCAAAATCAGATTAGCGATACTGAAACCGAAACCGGAACAGAGGAGATAGATGAGGTGGAAGATGAAGATGTTGACGAAGTCGAAGAAAGCACCTCAAATATTTCAGAACAAGTAAAAAAAATTTTGGAAGATAGAGGAGATGAAAAAAGGGGTATTGGCCTGCAGGTAAGAGAAATTGCCCAAAATCAGGTGAAAAAACAAGAAGAAATTAAAAAGGCTTATTATGAGCTTAACAACCGTGGACAACTGGTGCGCCTTTTTGTCGGTAGTGACAAAAAAATGACCCAAGCTCTCGAACAATTGAACAATGAAAATAAATTGGAGATTGAAAAATTAATAGCTCTTAAAAATCAGACCATGAACGAAGCCGACAAAGCCCAACTTCAGGAAACGATTGGTACCTTGACCACTCAAAATACCCAACTTGAAGAAAAAATTGCCAAGGAAAAACAGGCTAATGGTTTGTTTGGCTGGTTTGTAAAATTATTTAGCAAAAAAGAGTAAATAGTTTAGTTATTGCCACTATCGCTCATTGTTAGGCAGTAGTAGCACTTTTTGCTATTACAATTGGTGCGGATATTGCCATAAATATCGTAGCGGGTTTTTAAGGAATAAACTTGATTGCTTTTTGCCTTAGGTAAATAACAAAGAGAAAGCTTGTCTAAACTAGTAGAGTTGACTATTATTTCATCCAGGTAAGCATCTGAAACGATATTTTCTTTTAACTCTTTTGAATCTATAAGAATAGATAACATCCTTCTGGCTTCAGGGGAGCTTATCTTTGCGGCAACAATTGGATTTTCAAAATAATAGACATTATTATCGGTTGAGTAGCGGAGATGCGCCTTAAATATTTCTGTCATTGTTGACTTTACCCGGGAATCAGAGGCTTTATCTTTTTGTTCCTTTGGATTAACAAGAGATAGGACGACAATAGAAAGTATGGCGATTAAAGTGACAACAACCAATAGCTCGATTAGAGTAAACGCTTTTTTAGCGGATGACCACATTTGAACGTTTTTGAAGCTCGGTAAACCACTTTTCAAAAGCTTCGGTTTGAGCAGTGTTCTCCAATTGCTTACGAATACTTTCTTTTACCTCTGCTGTGTTGGTGTTGGCTGGTAAGTATTCTTTGTTTTCCGTGATATAGGCTTGAATATCTTCATCGGTAATTTTTACCTCAGCGTTGGCCATCTTTTCAATTAATTTTTGAATTACAATTTGTCTTTCCAGTTCAGCTTTGGTTAAGCCTTGTGATGCCAGGGCAGCCTCTAAAGTCTGATTTTGGGCTTTTAATTGGGCTTCGATAGTGGCAATTTGACTTTCAATTTCTTCTTTTTTAATAGATATTTTTTGTTTGGCTGCTTCCTGGAGGACTAAAATTTCATTGGCTTTTTGAGTTAAGGTTTGCTTATTATCGAGTTTTTCAAGTTCGCGGTAATAAGTATGACGGAAAATGGGTTGACCGTTGACAGTGGCAACAACACAAAATTTATTGATGAATAGGGCTAAAATAATTAGAGCGAGAATTAAAATAATGGGCCAAGTTTTACGGGTTTTATTTTTGGATTCAACCAAGATCGGACTTTCTTTTTTGGAAATAACCGGAGTTTTTTTAACCACTTTTGGGGTGGTAGTTTTTTTGGTAATTTTTGTCATGGGAAAAGTATAACATCAATTGAAAAATAAATTAAGGTTCGATAAAAGTTAGAGCACAACCCTTTTTATCGGCTCGACCGGTACGACCGATGCGATGAATGTAATCTTCATAGGTAGCTGGCTGATCGTAGTTTATAACGTGGGAAATATCATGGATATCGAGTCCTCTTGCCGCGACATCGGTGGCCACCAAAATATTTAGTTTATCGTTTTTAAAAGATTTAATGGTGGAGAGTCGTTGATTTTGGCGCTTATCTCCATGAATAGAACCAACTTTAAAACCTTTTTGTTGTAAGGAAAGGTAAAGTTTTTCGGTGTACATTTTGGTTGAGGCAAAAATTAAGACCTTTTTAAATTCAGGTTTTTTTAGAAGGCTACAGAGAACTTCTTCTTTTTGATGGCGCCCGACCCTGATTACATCTTGATCAACATGAGAAGATGTCGGAGCAGTTTTGACAGAAACTTTAACAGGGTCAACTAAAAAGGTATCAATTAGAGCTTCGATTTTTTTATCAATTGTGGCGGAAAAAAATAAAGTTTGATGTTTTTGGGTAATTTGAGAAACAACGGATTTGATGTCAGCCACAAAACCCATGTCCAACATACGATCAACTTCGTCCAAAACCAGGGTATCAAAATCGGAAAAATTGATTACCCGACGGCGTCCAAGATCCATAACCCGCCCCGGAGTGCCAATAATGACATTGGGGCCACGGCGAATATCCATAATTTGTTCCCTCATGTAGGCACCACCAATAGCTAGGGCTAAATATACCTTAAGACCGGGAGTAAACGAACGAAAATCATCTTTGATTTGCTGAGCCAATTCACGAGTAGGAGCTAAAATTAATATTTTTTTTCTAGGATTTTTGATGATAGCGTCGATGAGAGGCAGAGCAAAAGCGGCGGTTTTCCCGGTGCCGGTATTGGCAACACCTAAAACATCCCGACCTTCTAAAATACTGGGAATCAATTTATCCTGAATAGGAGTTGGTTTTGAAAAAGAGTTGGCTTTAATGTTGGCCAATAGTTGGGAATTAAAATGAAAATCTTCAAAGTTATGTAGAGGTTTTGATTCGATAATTTTAGTAAATTCCTCGGCCTTTTTTACATAAAGTGAAGGGTTGATATAAGCACCAAAACGACGAGAACGCCGTGGTTTACGCGAAAAATTTTTGTGATACATATATTTGTGAGCTTACGGCCCACAATTATAAATACACACTTTTTGGCTGTGATACGGGCACTAAAGCAAAACAGAGAGTAGTGTAACACGGTTTAAATAAAAAACAAATTTATAGTAGAATAGAAACATTATGGAAAAAGTTTGGACAGTAAAAATTGCTGGGCCAGCCGGAGCAGGAGTGAAGTCGGCAGGATTATTACTGGCTCAGATTTTAAATGAAAGTGGATATTTCTTGAAAGATTATTCAGAATATCCATCCTTGGTCAGAGGAGGACATAATACTTATCAAATTTCTTTTTCTAAAGGTGAAGTCTTTGGGGTTTATCAAAAATTGGATGTGTTGATTTCTTTGTCAGCAGGACATTGGCAGGAGCATGAAAAAGAAATGAAAAAGGGTGGACTAATATTTACCGACAACGAGGGAGAAAACAATTTGCCATTAAATGAAATGTCTTTACAGTTAGGATCAAGAATTTATGCCAACACAATTACTTTGGGATTGTTGGTTTATTTATTTGCTTTAGATAAAAAATTGTCCCTGAAAATTGTATCAAAACACTTTGGGGAAAATGAGAATAACCAAAGAGCTTTTGAGAGCGGATTTAAGTATGGAGAAAACAATTTTAGTGAAATAGTAAGTAGTAAGAAAGGAAGTAGTGAAGTAGTAAGTAGTAAAATAATAGTTGATGGAAATGAGGCGGTAGGATGGGGATTATATAAAGCTGGCCTAAACCTTTATGCTGCTTATCCGATGACACCAGCTACAGGTGTATTACATTTTTTGGCAAAGAATCAAGATGAATTTAATATCAAGGTTGTCCATCCGGAAGATGAAATTGCTGCGGCGTCTATTGCCTGTGGTAACAGTATGGCTGGAGGTAGAAGCGCTACCGGGACTTCTGGTGGCGGTTTTGCCTTAATGACCGAAAGTGTTAGTTTGGCAGGGGCGGCAGAAATTGGAGTAGTTTTTTATATTTCCCAAAGACCGGGGCCAGCCACAGGAATGCCAACATGGACAAGCCAGGGGGACTTGTTATTTGCGGTTCATAGTGGTCACGGTGAATTTCCAAAGATTGTATTGGCTCCGGGAGACACAAAAGAATCATTTGAGTTAGCGAAAGATGCTCTAAATTTAGCCAATAAATATGATGTACCTGTAATATTGTTGTCTGATAAAAATTTGTCGGAATCGAGTAGTAATGTAAACGATTTTGCCTTGGAGAAAAGTGTAATTATAGAAAGTAAAAAACCAATTCCCGGAAAGGGGCAAAAAATCAAACTTTATAATAGTTATGAACATGATGCTACTGGCTTTTCGACTGAAAGCGCTGATATTGCCAAAGAAAATGCAGATAAAAGATTGAAAAAAATAGAAAAAATAAAAAAGGATTTACCCAAGGCAGAATTTTTTGGAAATGAAAAGGCAAAAAAATTAATTGTCTGTTGGGGATCGGTTAAAGGAGCGGTTTTGGAGGCACTAAAGGGAATGAAAAATAAAGAAGAATTTTCGGTGTTACAGGTTAAATCGATGTGGCCATTGGAAGAAAATTTAGAAAAAATTATTAATTCATTTAAAGAAAAAATACTGATTGAAAATAATTCGATGGCTCAGTTGGAAATGCTTTTGAAATCAAAAATGGACGTTAATTTTGATAAAAAAATATTAAAATATGATGGTAGACCATTTTTTGTTGAAGAAATTATGGAGGCTTTGAATGACTAAATGGTTGTCAGAAATTAAACCTACTTGGTGTCCCGGATGTAATGATTACATTATTTTAGGGGCCCTGCAAAATGTATTGACAAAATTAAACATTGATCAGGACAAAATCGTTTTGGTTTATGATATTGGCTGTATTGGAAATATAGCTGATTTTATTAGAGGATGGGGATTTCACTCCCTACATGGAAGAAGTATCCCCACGGGAGTAGGAATAAAAATGGCCAATAAAGAATTAGAGGTTATCGTTATTGGTGGGGATGGTGGAATTTATGGAGAAGGATTGAGCCATCTGATAGCTGCTGCCAGACTTAATTTAGACATTACCGTTATTGTGGCGAACAACCAATTATATTCCCTAACTACAGGGCAAAGTAGTCCAACTACCCCAAAAGGGGCAAAAACTAAATCAACTCCCAAAGGAGTAGAGAGTGTGCCTGTATTACCTCTTGAACTTATAAAAACGGTAAACCCGAGCGCTCTAGCTCAGAGTGTGGACGGTAAAGATATAAAGTCGGTTAATGAGGCAATTGAAGCGGCGATTAAACATAAAGGTTTTGACTTGGTCGACGTTAATCAAATATGCGTTAGTTTTGGAAAACAACTACTATGAAACAAAATAAAACTAATGAAATCTTAATTGTATCTGAAATAGGGAAAAATTTTGAGGTTAGCGAAAAAAGATATCGGGCACTAAGGAAGAGTATAAATACTATCCGGAAATTTGATTCGATAAAAATGAATAAAGAGATAGGAGAGGCTTAACGCTTTGGTGACTGTTTCTTTCTACGCGCTTTACCACCAGTTCCAACCATACGACGTTCCCGGACACGGGCATCAACGGTTAATAAACCAGCTTGGGAAAGAGTAGAGGTATATGCTTCATCTTTTTTACTTAATGCACGAGATAGAGCTAAAACAAGAGCTTCTAATTGGCCATTGCGACCACCACCGATAATTTTGGCAGTAAAATGAAATTTATCCTCAGTTTTAGTCAAAATAAAAGGCCGATTAAGTTCAGTAAAGGTGAGAGGAAAATAGTTTTCAGGACTGCGACCATTGATAAGAGACTCCCCTTTTCGGTTAAATAATTTAACCGTAGCGACGGCAGATTTTCGACGGCCAAGAGCGTAAATATAAACTGCGGTACTTTTGGGAGTTGATTTAGGAGCCATAGATTATTTTTTAAACTTATCAGCAAATTTATGATTGCTGTCAACAGAAACTTTTAAACGAGTTAGACGTTTATCACGGAGGTTATTTTTGGGAAGCATGCCACGAACGGCTAAGGTAATAACCTTACGGGGATCTTTATTCATCATGTCTTTAAGGGAGCTTTCTTTGAGATTTCCAGTATAAGCAGTATGATGATAATAAATTTTTTGTTTTAGTTTTTTACCGGTAAAGACGAGGTCTTTGGCATTAATAGCCACCACATAATCACCATCATCCCGGTGAAAAGAAAAGGTAGTTTTATTTTTACCCATTAAAATGGCAGCAATTTCAGTAGCAGCACGACCTAATGTTTTACCTGAAAGATCATATAAAACCCAATTACGTTTGACGTTATTTCCCTTTAAGACCGATGTTTTTGTTTTCATTTAGACTCCTTTTTTCTGACAGGGGCAGATCGACTTTTAGCCACTTTCCTGTCTGATTTTTTAACGGTTTTTTTGATAAATTTTTGATGTGATGGAATGCTTTCGTTTTTGGGTAAAGATTTGTAATCTAAATCTTTAATAAAAGACAGCTTGACAATGAGGGCATTGTCGCCTTGACGAATTTTTATATTTTGGAGTTTAGTAAAATTTTGTTTTTGATTGGGAAATGTCTGAGAAAAAATAGCTACCACCTGATTAACAAAATTTCTGTCTTGAAATACAGCAAAGAGTTTCCGGCGAGAAATCAAATCACCCTTAACAGCCATGGCTGCCATTTTCTCTGCTTGGGGAAGAATAGCTTTTGCTTTGGCCTGGGTAGTTTCAATGGACCCATGGGTGAAAAGGCTTCTAAGTAAGGTGCGAAAAAGAGCCTGACGTTGGTTTCTGTTTCTACCTAACTTACGACCGGATACTCGATGTCTCATGATTATTTACTCCAAGAATAGCCTTTTTCTTTGAGCCAGGAATCTATAACTTTGAGGGATTTTTCGCCGACATTTTTGGCTTTACTTACATCAGGGCGGCCAGCTTTGACAAGGACGTCAATAGTAGGATAACCAGCTTTTTTAAGAGCGTTAGTGACTCGAAGAGGCAATTCGATTTCTTCAACCGAAATTTCAGCCATTTGATTGATAGGCATGGAATCGAGGGTAATGACTTCATCTTCAAATTCACGAGTATCTACTATTTGGTTTAAGGCATTGATTAAATCTTTAGTAGCTGCTTTTAACGCATCCATAGGAGAAACTGAAGTGTCAGTCCAGATTTCCATGGTGAGTTTGTCGTAATTACTTTTTTTACCTAAACGGGTAGGTTCAACGGTATAATTGGCTTTTAAAACTGGAGTAAAAGTGGCATCGAGAATAATTTCTCCAACAATATCAGTTTTTTGTTCACGGGCTAAAGTATAACCAACTCCCCTTTCGACGGTTAGTTCCATTTTTAGATGGGCTTTGGCGTCAGTAAGAGTGGCAATAACTTGGTCTGGATTAACAACTTTACACACAGTGCTGTCGGCAATATCTCCGGCAGTAACAACTCCCTTACCTTTTTTGTCTAAAACTAAAGTAACAGGGTCTTCTTTTGTATAATTAAACTTAATTTTTTTGAGATTTAAAGAAATTTCGATTAAATCTTCTTTTATTCCGGGAAGAGAAGTAAAAAGATGAGTAGCGCCATCGATTCTGACTCGAGTAATAGCGGCTCCCGGGATAGTAATTAATAGAATACGGCGAAGAGAATTGCCTAAGGTATGACCTAAGCCCCCGACTAGAGGACTGAGTTCATATTTGCCGTAGCTGGCAGACTCTTTAATGGTTTTAATATGAAAACGACTGGTGTCAATCATTTTAGGTCTCCTTTTTACCTTGAATAATATTCAATAATTAAGTTAACATCGATCCCGTTTTGATTTTGATCGATGATGGGAAGTGCAATAAGTTTGGCGGAATGTTTGACAGAATTAACATCAAGCCATTCCGGAGCTTTGAAATCTTTGTCGGCAAATCTTAGAGTATCGCCAATTTTTGAGGCAATTTTAGGGTCTAAAATTATTTCGTCACCGACTTTAACAGAATAAGAAGCGACGTTTAAGACTTTTCCGTTTACTAGAATATTTTTATGAGAAACTAATTGACGGGCATGAGCTCTAGTTGTTGAGAAACCGGCAAGATAGACTAAATTATCAAGACGACTTTCCAATAAAAGCATCAGGTTGTCACCAACTAAACCTTTGAGTTTTTTGGCGGTTAAATAGTAGTTTTTGAATTGAGTTTCAGAAACATTGTATAATCTTTTGGCTTTTTGTTTGGCACGAAGTTGGATACCGTAATCAGTAGGTTTTTTGGCTCTCTTTTGGGAATGCATTCCGGGTTTAAGTCCGCCTTTTTTTTCAAAAGGGCATTTTGAAGAAAAACAACGAGTGCCTTTAAGATAAAGCTTAACGCCTTCAGCACGACAGAGACGACATTTTTTATCCGAGGTTGTTTTCATAGATTAAATACGACGAGCCTTTGGAGGGCGAGGGCCGTTGTGAGGTAAAGGAGTAACGTCGGCAATCATTTCTACTTCGAAATCCCGTTTGCTACGAAGATATCTCAAAGTGGCATCACGTCCAGTACCAGGACCTTTAAGGTAAACTGATAATTTTTTAATACCATAGGGGCGAGCAGCCTCCAAAGCTTTTTCAAGAGCAGTGGTTGCGGCAAAAGGGGTAGATTTTCGGGAACCTTTAAATCCACATTGACCTGAGCTGGACCAAGACAAAGTATTGCCTTTGTCATCAGCAACGGTAACTATGGTGTTGTTGAAAGTTGATTGGACGTAAAGTCGAGCATCAGAAATGCTTTTATAAGCTTTTTTATTTTCTTTTTTTGTTGTAGTAGTAGCCATAGATTATTTTTCAGTAGCAGCAGTTTTTTGCTGTGTTTCAATTTTTGCCCAAGCTTCCTTGGTAAGAGAGCCAACTGTTTTCTTTTTACCTTTGCGGGTACGGGCATTGGATTTAGTCCTTTGGCCACGAACGGGGAGAGAAACAATGTGGCGGATACCGCGATAACTTTTAATTGCTTTGAGGCGGTCAATATTTTCGCGGATTTCGCGTTTAAGATCACCTTCAGTTTTAAAATCTTCAAGCGCTTTCATCAAGCTACCGATTTCATCACGGGTAAGATCTTTAATTCTAGTATCAAGAGAAATATTAGCCTTTTTGGCTAAAAGTATGACATTTTTAGGACCAATACCGTAAAAACGAGTTAAGGCCACCTGGGCTCTTTCATGATCTGGGATTTCGATACCTGCGATTCTCATATTTAGCCTTGCTTTTGAGTATGCCTTTTTGTGGAACAAATAACACGTCGAACACCCCGGCGGATAACCACTTTACAATTTTTACAACGACGTTTTATGCTCGATTTGACTTTCATAGAATATGAACTTTGGTATTTTACCCTAAAGGATAACAAAATTCAAAGGGCAAATTGACTTTTTAACCTCGGTAAACGATGCGACCTTTGTTGCCATCTGGAGACAAGACAATTGAAACGGTGTCTCCGGGCAAACAGCGGATATGGTTCATCTTTAATTTGCCCGCTAAATAACAGACAATCTGACGACCATCTTCGAGTTTTACCCGAAATAACTGATCTGGTAAAACTTCAGTAACAGTACCTTTTACTTGTGGTTCTTTCATTTATTTTTAATTAATAATATTTCAATTTTTTTAACAATGTCTTCAAAAATTGGTTTGATGGGGCGATTGCCGTCAATATCAACAAAAAGTCCTTTGGATTCAAAATATTCACGAATGGGAGCGATGCCATCATCATAAAATTGTTGACGGGAAGCGATGGCCTCCGGAGTATTATCGGTTCGGTCTGCATCTTGAAATTCAGCTCCCAATTTTGCTCGACGAGCTGATATTTCTTCAAAAGTAACGCTTAAATGAATCAACATGGAAAATGGTAAATTATTTTTCTTTAAATAATATTCGATATATCTACCTTGATTTAAAACTCGAGGGAAACCGTCGATGATAAAATCCTGGTTATTGATAGCCTTTAATTTTGAAATTAAGATGTCAAAAATCAAATCATCGGGAACCAGTTTACCATTATCAATGTATGATTTGGCTTCGTCGCCAAAACCGCTACCATTGGCAATTTCGTCACGAAGAATTTGACCCATAGAAAGATGGGTTAAGTTGTATTTTTCGGCAATTAATTTGGCCTGGGTGGATTTTCCACAGCCAGAAGGACCAATGATAAAAAGATTTAGTGGCATTTTAATAAGTTAGTTTGTCGTAATTATACATTTGAACTACGTTTTCGATTTTGCGGTGAAGTTCAAGAATAACAGAAACTACGATTAAAACGGAGGTTCCTCCAATGGTAAGCGAAGAAAGTCCGGTAATTTTTTGAATAATTGCAGGCAAAACGGCAATTAAGGCCAAGAAAAAAGCTCCGATAAATACCACCCTATATAAAATGAAAGTTAGCCTTTTTTCGGTGGCAGAACCGGGACGGATACCTGGAATATAACCTCCAGATTTCCTCAATTCTTCAGCAACATCTTTTGGTTTAAAAACAACAGTAGAATAAAAAAATGTAAAAACAATTACTAAAAGAAAATAAACTATTAAATATAAAACACTGTTGCTATTAAAATTTTGAATAAGAAAGCGGGAAATAGCCGCCAAAGTACTTTGACTACTTCGAGCCAAAGCTTGGCCTAAAAGAGAGGGCAAAGAAACCAGAGAAACAGCAAAAATAATAGGCATGACCCCAGAAACATTTACCTTGATAGGTAAATAAGTATTTTGACCTCGTTTGGCATAAGAAACAGGAATCCGATAGACTGCTTCTTCAACCGTCACCACAGCAAGAACAATAGCAAAAATCAAGGCAGCAAAAACTATAATATTAAAAAGTGTTTGGGGATTGGACCAATCAGCAAGGACAAAAGATTGAATAGCAGAGACGGGTAAACGAGAAATAATACCAGCGAAAATTAAGACGGAGATGCCATTACCGATACCATATTCATTGATAAGTTGACCAAAAAAAATCATAATCATTGTACCGGCAAGCATACTAGCTACTAAGGCAATAATTATTAATGGAGACTGATTAATAATAATTTTCTGAGAATTGAGTATGCCATACATGGCAAAGGCCTGAAAAATAGCCAGAGGAATGGTAATAATCCGAGTATAGCGGTCCAATTTTTCCCGACCATATTCACCTTCTTTTTGGAGCTCTTTAAGCTCGGGAACGATAAATGCTAATATCTGGAGCATAATCGAGGCATTGATGTAAGGATTAAGTCCAAGAGCAGCAATAGAAAAATTGGCTAAAGTACCACCGGAAAAAATGTCTAGAAGGGATAAAAACTGATTTTGTGAAAAAAAACTCTTGAGTAAAGTAATATTTACTCCGGGAACAGGAACGTGGGCAATAAATCGAAAGAGGGCCAAAATAAGTATAGTAAAAATAAACTTTTTACGAATTAAAGGTGATTTTAGAGCCTCAGGGTAAAGTGATAAAGCTTTAAAGTGTTGCTTCATGATTCTATCTTACCACCCAGAGATACAATTTTTTGACGAGCAGATTGAGAAAGTTGAATATCTTTTAGTGTTAATTTTTTTGTTAGTTTACCAGCACCTAAAACTTTGATAGTTTTGGTTAAATCTTTGGCGTTGACTTTACCAATTTTTTCAAAAATAGCTTTTTTATCTACGCTTTGACCGTCTTTAAACCAAGATTCCAGTTGACTGAGATTAATTTCATAAGTTTTATTTTTAGGTAAAAGAAGATGTTTACCCCTTAAAAAAGGCAATCTTTTTAACCATGATTTTTTGATTTTAGTACCGTCAAAAGTTAATTTTATTTTACCTCGAGAATTTTGTCCCTTTTGACCGCGGCCGGTGGTATGACCACCTTTGCCGGAACCGATACCGCGACCAATTCTTTTGGCAGATTTGGCGGTAGTTTTGTTTAGTGTAGATAAAATAGCTTCCATATTATTTCTGTAAAGTCTTTAGGGCTTTAAGAGTAGCCCAAACGTTGAGCGACTTATTTTTAGAACCGATAATTTTACTGGTTATATCCTTAATACCGGCAAGTTCGACTACAGATCGGACTGGACCACCGGCAATCAAACCGCTTCCGGTTTTACCTGGACGGAGCAATACCAAAGCACCTTTAAACTTCAAAGTAATGGAATCAGTAATAGTTCCGTTGACGATGGGGACATTGATAAGAGATTTTCGACCACGATTAATAGCTTTTTGAATAGCATCAGACACACTTTTGGCCTTTCCGTGACCAACACCGACTCGACCCTTTTTATCGCCGGTAACAACCACAGCTGTAAAGGAAGCTTGATTGCCACCTTTAGTTTTTTTGGAGACACGTCTGACTTCGACAACTTTGTCGGTAAATTCAGAAACAATTTTTTCTTCTTTTGGAGTATCCATCATAATTAGAATTTTAAGCCAGCTTTACGAGCAGCTTGGGCTAATGCTTTGACACGGCCATGATAACGATAAAGACCGCGGTCAAAACGAACAAAGGTAACTTTTTTATCAAGAGCAGCTTTGGCGAGGGCTTGGCCGACAGCAGAGGCTTGTTCGGTTTTAGTACCCTTAGTTTTTGTAGTTTTGGTGGAAGCTGAGGCTAAAGTTTTGCCATGTTTGTCGTCTATAATCTGAGCCCAGAGATGACAATTGCTTCTAAATACAGAAAGTCGAGGAATATTGGGGTTTTCGGAAAGTTTGCCTCTAATTTTTCTAAGACGTCTTATTTTAGTATCACGAGTGAAGGCCATATTATGCTTTGGCGGTTTTACCGGCTTTTAACTTTATAAACTCATTGACATAACGAATCCCCTTGCCTTTATAAGGTTCGGGAGTGCGGATTTTTCTAATATTGCTGGCAACTTGACCAACAACTTCTTTATTTGCTCCAGAAACGGTAATTTTGGTCTCTTCGGCAACAGAAATAGTAATTCCAACAGGGGCTGTAATATAAACCGGATGAATGTAACCAGCTAAGACAGTTAATTTATTGCCATTAACGGAAGCCTTATAGCCAGTACCGCGAATTTCCAATTCTTTAACCCAGGGTTCCTGGACACCTTTAACCATATTTTGAATATGGGCACGAGCGGAACCATGGTTGGAACGGGTTTGCTTGTCTTCAGAAAGTCGAGAAATTTTTAATTGATTGTCTTTAAATTCGGCTGTAATTTTTAGAGGTAGGGTATATTCGAGAGTGTCCTTAGGACCAGAAATGGTCAATTTTCGATCTTCAATTTTTAATTGAACGGTTTCGGGAATAGTGATACTTTGTCGGCCAATACGTGACATATTACCAAATTTCAGCAACCAGTTCGCCGCCAACTTTTTTGGCAGCGGCTTCTTTTTGAGAAAGAAGGCCACTGGAGGTGGAGATAATGATTAACGAGCGAGGAGTTTTTCCCCAAGGGATAGACGTAGAAGAACAATAAAGACGACGACCGGGACGAGATAAAATTTTAAGATCAAAGATTTGAGGTTTAATGATAGTTATAAGCCGTTTCTCTTTGTCTATCGAATAATCTTCAATAAAATTGTGTTTTTTGAGTTTTTCGAGAATAGAAAGAGAATATTTGGATAAAGGAGAGGTAATGGTATTTTTTTTAGCGCGACTAGCGTTTTTGATTCTAATCAATAGGTCGCAAGAAAGTGAAGTAATCATATATTTACCAGCTAGCTTTTTTAACTCCGGGGAGATTACCGGCATTGGCTAATTTTCTAAAACATAAACGACAAAGACCGAATAAACGAATGTAAGAACGAGGACGGCCACAAATTTGGCAACGGTTGTGATAACGGTGCGCATATTTCAGTTTTTTTGTTTCTCGAACTATTTTTGCGTTAGTAGCCATATTTATTAGGGCTTTTCAAAAGGAAAACCTAGGGTTGATAATAACATTTTTGCGGCTTCAATTGAAGAGGCAGAGATACCAATAGTAACTTGGACTGAGCGGATTTTATTTACAGTGTCGAGATTTACTTCGGAAAAATAAGTTTGATCATGAATAGTGAGATTGTAGTTACCGGCTTTATCAAAAGCATGAAGAGGCATACCTTTAAAATCACGTAAACGAGGTAAAACTAAATTAAAAAGTTTTTGAATAAAATCATACATCCTTTGACCACGGAGAGTGACTTTATAAGCCATAATTTCTCCCTGTCGAAGTTTAAAGGCGGCAATAGATTTTTTGGATTTAATTAATTTTGGTTTTTGCCCAGTGATAGCGGCAATTTCTTTTTCTGCAGTTTCCAATTGTTCTCGATTGTCTCGACTGTCGCTGACACGATAATTGATTACTACTTTTGTCAATCTAGGTAAAGCACTAGGATTTTTCAAACCTAGGGACGCCATTAATTTTTTGTTTATTTCTTGAATATAAGGGGAATTCATAATTATTTTTTAGATAGAGTAATTAATGCTTGGCATTTTTTGCAAATGCGTGATTTAGTACCATTTTCGGAAATTTTATAGGCAACTCGGGTTTTCTTTTGACAATTGGGACAAATTAATATTACTTTTGATACAGCTAGAGGGGCTTCTTTTTCAACGAGTCGACCTTTCTGGCCTTGAGATGGCTTAATGTGTTTTTTGACAATATTTAGACCCTTGACAAAAACTTTGCCTGACTTAGGTAAGGTTTTGAACACCTCGCCACTACGACCTTTATCTTTACCTATAATTATTTCGACTTTATCCCCTTTGATAATTTTCATGGTTAGTAGACCTCCTTTGCCATAGAAGCGATTTTATTAAAACCGGCATCTTTGATTTCCCGAGCAATTGGACCGAAAATACGAGTTCCTCGAGGATTTTTTTGAGAATCGATAATAACGGCGGCATTATCAGAAAAACGGATATATGAACCATCTGGTCGGCCAATTTCCTTTTTAGTTCGGACAATAACTGCTTTTACTTTTTCTTTCTTTTTAACCAATGAATTGGGTAAAGCTTCTTTAACTACTGCTAAAACGGTGTCACCAATTTTGGCTTTTTTGTGTCGAAATCCAACATAAATGTGGACTACTTCGAGAGACTTAGCTCCACAATTGTCGGCTGGTTTGAGGCGGGTTCTAAGTTGAGGCATATTAATTTGAAGATTTTTTAAGAATTTCTAAAGTTGTAAATCTTTTAAGTTTGGATAAAGGTCGAGTTTCCTTTACTTTTACGGTGTCACCAATTTTGGCATTAAGATTATTTTCGGCATAAATTCGTTTGTGTTTTCTAACAATTTTGTGGTAAAGAGGATGGCGGTAAGTGTAGGCAAGTGAGATGACAATAGTGTTGGTCATCTTGTCAGAAGCGACGACGCCTGTAAATATTTTACCTATGTTATCAATTTTATTTTTCATTTTGATGTATAAGAGTTTGCACCAGAGCAATCTCGTGACGAATTTTTTTAAAGACAGAGGTATCTTTTTGATTGCCAAGATATTGTTTACTCTTGGATTCGAAGTAAGTCTTTTTTAAGTCTGCCAGAGCTTTTATGAGTTCTGGTTTACTTTTTTGTTGGTAGGCTATTTTATCAGTTTTTTTCATTGACGTTTAACAACACGAGTAACAATGGGTAATTTAGCAGCAGCTAATTTGAGAGCCTCGCGTGATCCAGCCTCAGAAATACCGGCAACTTCAAAAAGAATTCGTCCAGGGCGAATCACAGAAACATAGCCTTTGACATCACCCTTGCCGGCTCCAAGGGGAGCTCCTGCACCTTTTTGAGTGAAAGGTTTATCGGGAAAAATACGAATCCAGATACGTCCGTTTCTTTTGGTGGCATGAGCAATAGCTCGGCGAGCAGATTCAATTTGGTTGGCAGTAATCCATCCACAAGCCATGGCTTTGAGACCATAATCACCAAAGGCCACTAAATTCCCTTTGGAATTGCCTCTCATCCGACCCCGGAATTGTTTACGATATTTGGTTCGTGAAGGTTGTAACATAGTTTTATTTTATGCTAAACATAGGTAAACTTTAACGCCAATATATCCTGATCTGGTGAGACAGGGTATTTCAGCATAATCAATATTTGCTTTGATGGTTGATAGAGGAACTTGGCCTTGGTGAAATTTTTCCTGACGGCTAATTTCAGCACCGTTTATACGTCCAGAGAGAACTACTTTTATACCTTTAACACCTGCAGTTGTGGCCTTTTCCATGGCATTGAGAACAACTCGGCGATATGGCATACGCTTGGCTAATTGAAAAGAAATTTTTTCAGCAATTAATTTTGCCGAAAGGTCAGCATTTTTAAATTCTTCAACTTGAATATCAATATTGGTTTTATTTTTCTTCCCGATTATTTTTTGGATTTCATTTTTGATATTTTCTAATTCTTTACCGCCACGACCGATAACTAAACCGGGGCGAGAAACAATCAAAATGAGTTTTAATTTTTTAGCAGAACGTTCGATTCGAATAGCTACAATTCCCGCAGAAGCAAGCCTTTTTTGAAGGTTTTGTCTGATTTTGTAATCTTCTAATAGGATGTTTTTATAATTTTTTTGATTGGCAAACCAAGAAGAAGACCACTGTGTGGAATCAGGATGAGTTTTGAGTCTGAATGAAATAGGATTAATTTTTTGTCCCATAAATTTATGCCGTCTGGCCCTTCAAAGTAATGACTAAACGACTGTGACGTTTGATAATAACACCACGGGCAAAACGAGAACCGTGAGATTTATCCATGCGCTTAATCTTTTGACCTTCTCCGACGATAATACTGTCAAACTTTAAGCTGCTTTCGGTGAGATTATAATTGTTTTTAGCCGAAGATACAACAGTTTTAATAGCTTTGGTCAAAATTCTGGCAGCATTGGTATTGGTAAAAGATAATTTGACGAGTACCTCTTGAGGTGGTAATTTCTTGATAGAATTGGTTAAAAGCAATAGTTTTCGCGGAGAAATTTTGAGATTATTGTTGCGATAAACACAGGTTTTAGTTTCGGGAATTTTAGTTTCAGGAATTTTAACTTCAGGAATTTTATTTTTCGCAACTGGAGTAGTGGTTTTTTTGATAGTTTTAGCCATATTTTAGGTCTTTTCAATAACACGTTTAACAACACGACCGTGACCTTTGAAGGTTCGAGTAAAGGCGAATTCGCCAAAACGGTGTCCAACCATGTCTTCGGTAACATATATTTCTATAAATCGACGACCATTGTGAACGGCAAAGCGATGACCGATAAAATCGGGAGAGATTTGGCTTCCCCGAGCATAGGTTTTAATTACCTCGCTACCTTTGTTTTTAGCAAGTTTTTTAATTATGTTTTGGTCAATATAAGGACCTTTTTTCGAAGATCTAGCCATATTATTTACGTCGTTTAACAATTAAACGGTTAGAGGCTTTTTTGGCCTTACGAGTTTTCTTACCCATAGCAACCTTACCCCAGGGGGTTTTTGGATTCATACCGATTGAGGAGCGACCCTCTCCACCACCATGAGCATGAGAACGTGGGTTTTGGGCTACACCCCGAACAGTGGGACGAATACCGCGATGACGGGAGTCTCCGGCTTTTTTCAATTTTATATTAGAATGATCACTATTTCCGACTTGACCAATGGTAGCACAAGCGTTGGCGGGAAAAATACGAAGTTCACCACTGGGTAATTTTACTGTAGCCTTATCGGCATCGATTGATTCGACAAAAGCGGCAGAACCGGCAGATTTTATAAGTTGAGCACCTCGACCCGGTTGAAATTCAAGAGCGTGAATAGGAACACCAACAGGAATATTTTTTAAAGGTAATTTATTGCCTTCTTTAACAGGGGCATGCTCTGAATAGACGACAATATCTTTTTCTTTGAGACCGGAGGGGGCCAAAATATAGCTTTTGCTTCCATCTTGATATGATAAAAAGGCAATGTTGGCGGTACGATTTGGATCGTATTCGATAGCAATTACCTTGGCTTTAATGTCTAATTTATTTCTTTTAAAATCAATAAGACGAAGGAAACGTTTGTGACCACCACCATGGTGACGAACTGAAACATGACCTTGAGAATCCCGTCCCGAGTGTTTCTTTTTAATTTTAAGCAATTTACTTTTCATTTTTTAAAGTTAAAAGATCAATTTTTTGATCTTTTTTAACGGTAATAATGGCTTTTTTTAAATCAGATTTGAAAATAGGTTTCCGGGTTTTCCAATTAGATTTGACCTTACCTTTGGTGTTAAAAATATTGACCGCAAGTGGTTTAATGGCAAATAATTTTTCAAACTCAGAGGCAAGTTGAAATTTAGTAGCTCTTTTATCGACCACAAAAGAATATTTACCAACATTTTGATTGGCAATTGACTTTTCAGTGACTAAAGGGCGTTTGATTAACATATTATTTTCTAAGTTTTTTTACCGAAGCTTCGGTAAGAATTAAATATTTATTGTTGGCTAAAAGGTAACTGTTGAGAGATTTGACCGAAAGGAGATTAACCCGCTTTAGGTTGCCAAAAGCCCTTTTAACCGATTTGTGAGAACGGCTGGTTATGATAGCAAATTTTTTGGCAGAGGCCAAGGACTGATTGTCTTTTTCCAGTTTAGAAATGAAGTTAAGAGCAGTTTTCGTTTTTGGTTCTATGGTGGATATTTTATCGACTAAAATAATAGCCTTATTTTTGGCAAACTTAGACAAAAGAGAATTAAGAGCTGACTGACGAAGTCTTTGAGACATTTTCATTTTAGGAAATTGATTGCCTCGAGGACCATGAGCTGAACCACCTCCCACAAATTGAGGGGCTTTAGCCGTACTGTGACGAGCATTTCCGGTGCCCTTTTGAGCATACATTTTTTTGGTAGTACCGGCAATTTCACCGCGATGCTTGACCACGGCATGAGCTTTACGTTGGTTGTTTTGATAAACCCTGATGGCTTGGGAGATTAAAGTATCGTTGATTTTGGCTTCAAAGATGTCTTTGGGTAAGGTTACTTCTTTAACAAGTTCTCCTTTTAAATTATAAAGATTAGCTTTCATATCAGATTTTTTTGATTAATACCCAAGAATTAAAGTGTCCGGGTATTGATCCGGAAACATATAATAGATTTTTTTCAGCATCAATTTTGGAAACTTTAAGATTTGAAATAGTGATAGATTTATTTCCATAATGTCCAGGCATTTTTTTACCTTTGACTACTTTTCCAGGGGTCTGAGCACCAATAGAACCGGGGGCTCGAACACGATCGGATTGACCACCGGTAACAGGTTGACGATGGAAATTATGACGCTTGATGACACCTGCGAAACCGCGACCCTTACTAACACCAGTGGCAGAAATTTTGTCACCGTCGGCGAAAACAGTGTCTAGTTTTATTTCGGTTTTAAGTTCAGGTGTATTTTCCCCGTTATTTTTGAATTCTTTTAATTTCCCAGAAGAAGTTTTGATTTGAATGGCATCATAACCGTCTTTTTCTTTATTTCTTAAGTAGCTAACATTTACAGGTTTGGCTTCTAAAATGGTGACAGCAATCTGTTTACCCTCGGGAGAAAAGATACTGGTCATTTTCTTTTTTTGAGCTAAAAATCCGGTTATCATAGGTGTAAATTACATTTTAAGCTCGACCTCGACGCCAGAGGGAAGATCCAAATGTTGGAGACTGTCGACAGTACGCAAATTGGTTGAAAAAATATCAATTAAACGTTTGTGGGTTAAAACTTCGTAATGATCACGGGCATTTTTATCAGTATGAGGACTGGTTAAAACGACAATTAGCTTACGAGAAGTAGGTAAAGGAATCGGACCTTGAACTGAAGCACCCGCAGTAACAGCGGCTTCAACAATCTTGACCGCCGCCTCATCGATGAGACGGTGGTCAAAAGATTTAAGTCTAATACGAATACGATTACCTTTCATTTATTTATTTGATTACTTCGGTAATAGCACCAGCGCCAACGGTCAAACCGCCTTCACGAATAGCAAAACGGAAACCTTTTTCCATAGCTACTGGCTTAATTAATTTAATAGTAACGGTGGCATTGTCGCCGGGCATGACCATTTCTACACCTTCGGGAAGAATAACTTCACCTGTAACATCGGCAACTCCGATGAAAACCTGGGGACGATATCCAGCAAAAATAGGGGTATGACGACCACCCTCTTCTTTTTTGAGAAGAACAACTTCAGCTTTGAATTCAGTGTGGGGAGTAATGGTACCGGGTTTGGCCAAGGTTTGGCCGCGTTCGATATCGTCTTTTTCAACCCCCCGGAGAAGTAAACCGACGTTGTCACCTGCCTGACCTTGATCAAGTTGTTTGTGGAACATCTCTACTCCAGTAACAACGACTTTTTTGGTATCACGTAAACCAACAATTTCAACTTCATCGTTGATTTTAACAACACCTCGTTCAATTCTACCGGTGGCTACAGTGCCACGACCTTTGATAGAGAAAACATCTTCAATAGGCATTAAAAATGGTTTGTCTAGATCACGGACAGGTTCGGGAATGAAGGTATCGAGAGCTTCCATCAATTTTTTGATAGATTCGACGCCATCAGCTTCACCATTAAGAGCTTTAAGGGCGGAGCCGCGAATAATGGGAGTGGTATCGCCGGGATAACCATATTTAGTCAAAAGATCGCGGATTTCCATTTCAACAAGGTCAAGGAATTCAGGATCAGAGACTAAATCAACTTTATTGAGGAAGACGACAATGGCGGGTACATTAACTTGTTTGGCGAGCAAAACGTGTTCACGGGTTTGAGGCATAGGGCCATCAGGAGCGGAAACAACCAAAATAGCGCCATCCATCTGAGCGGCACCGGTAATCATGTTTTTGACATAATCTGCGTGTCCGGGACAGTCGATGTGAGCGTAATGACGTTTTTCAGTTTCGTACTCAACGTGAGAGATTGCAATAGTAACAATTTTGCTGGAATCACGGACAGTACCGCCTTTTGCGATATCTGCATATGATTTAGCATTTCCTTGGACTTTAGTAATAGCCGCAGTTAAGGTAGTTTTACCATGATCGACATGACCAATAGTACCGACATTAACGTGAGGCTTGGTTCTTTGATAGACATCTGCCATATTTTTTGTTTTTTTAAAAATACTCCCGCTTTCGCGGAAAATTAATAACAGTTAATTATAGCGAAAAACGCTTTAGAATTGTAGCAAGAAGAGGCCAAGATGGCAAGATAGGAA
>ENA-UOWE01002294-UOWE01002294.1-activated-sludge-metagenome-genome-assembly--contig:-NODE-2294-length-21363-cov-5.128872_pt1 | contig 21363 bp, 22 predicted proteins | sample MGYA00249841_ERZ761562 | MGnify/ENA primary metagenome ERZ761562 (study PRJEB28883, sample SAMN05720200) | activated sludge metagenome | isolation source: Anaerobic digester | place: Japan... | reverse complement strand
CGTATCATCATGTTACCCACACCTACCACTAAAAATAATGCAACCATTACGGTAAGCATTCCTACTAATAATAATAATAAAGCTAATTCCATATTCTACTTTTTTTATGTTTAAAAATTGGGCGAAATTTACTCATTTAATTTGAATTTATAAAATCTTACAAATAAATAGCTTCGCAAGTTTTGCTAAAATACATGACAAAAAAATATAATGAATATCATATTTTTTTGTCTAAACATTGTTATTTTTTGAATTACACTACCCAATATTTGTATTCTATGCAATTCTACTTTTTTTATTTTACAATAATGTGTTTTTTATCACACAATAATAATATTTTTGTAAAAAAAATGATACAATGAGTGGAATTTCGTTGAAACATATAACTAAACAATTTTCGAATACTATTGCTCTTTCCAATGTTTCACTTGAAATACCACAAGGCTCTATATATGGTTTGTTAGGTCCTAATGGTGCCGGAAAAACTACTTGCATTCGAATTATAACTCAAATATTACATGCAGATACCGGTTCAATTGAATTATTTGAAAAGCCTCTAACTCCCAATGATGTTCAGATTATGGGATATTTACCCGAAGAGCGAGGCTTATATAAAAATATGTTTGTTGGCGAACAAATTATGTACTTTGCATCACTCAAAGGAATGAGTAATAATGATGCAAAAAAAGAATGCACAACTTGGTTACAAAAATTCGAGATTGAACATTGGAAGCACAAAAAAGCAAGTGAACTTTCAAAAGGTATGCAGCAAAAAATTCAATTTATTTGCTCAGTTATACATAAACCGCAAGTTCTTATTCTCGACGAACCTTTTAGCGGATTTGACCCCATAAATGCCGAACATATCAAACAAGAAATCTTGGAACTACAAAAACAAGGTGCTACAATTGTGCTTTCAACACACAATATGAATTCAGTTGAAGAGTTGTGCGATTCTATTGCCTTGATTCATAAATCACACAAAATATTAGAAGGTACGGTATCGCATATTCAATCACAATATGCCAAAAATTCATATCGCATTTCGTTTAATGGATATTACGACTCATTTTTGGCTACACTTACCACTTCGTATAAATTAGTAGAACAAACCAAAACTAACGATATTACTACTATTACTATAGAATTAACCGAAGATATCGCCTCCAACGCATTACTCAAACATGTAATGACATTTGGAAATATTATAGAATTTAAACAATTAATACCAAGCATGAACGAAATATTTATTCATGCCGTACAAAACTCATCGACACTGTAATTATGCATATAATTCGATTAATATTTGCCCGTGAATGTAAAGTGCGTATTAGAAAACGTTCATATATTCTTATGAGTATTTTGGGGCCATTACTTCTTGCTGCTATTGTTATTATACCCTTGTTTTTGCAAAAAATAGAAAAACAAACCATTAAACAAGTTGCAATTATTGACGAAAGTTATATTCTAGGAGAAACCATAAAAGATTTCGAAAATTATAGATTTACAATCATTCAAGACACAACGGTAGAAGATTTTCGAAAACAATATCAAGCTTCGGGATACGATGCTGTATTATTTATTCCTAAAAACATCTATAGTTCCAATACCTGCATTTTATATTCACACGTATGGATAGACAATGCACTGAAAGCGTATGTAGGTTATGTATTGCGACGCGATTTGGAATATATGGCTTTACTCAAAGAACAAGTAACCATAGAGACTATCAAACGCGTGTCGACTCCTGTGTTTGTAGGCGTACAAAAATGGACAAAAGAGGGTGAATATATAGATGAAGAAGTATCGATGACAAAAAAATCAAATATTGCTATCATTGCAGCTATTATAATATACATATTTATATTTATGTATGGCGTAATGGTGCTTCGTGCTGTTTTGGAAGAAAAAACCGGTAGAGTTGTCGAAATTTTAGTTTCATCGGTCAAACCATTTCAGCTTATGGCTGGTAAAATTTTAGGAATTGGTACTATTGGGTTATTACAATTTATAGTTTGGATAGGACTTACCTATTCTATTGTATATGGTGCACAAGTTATGTTATTCCCCGAAACATACAATCCTACTCCCCTTCCCGAATTACAAGAATCATTGGAAAATACATCGCAGGGATTGTTGCAATTGCAATCGAATTCGCATATAGACTACGCGGTAAATGTATTTCAAGCATTAGACGGAGTAAATTGGATTGTAATGTTAAGTTCGTTTGTCTTTTTCTTTATTTTTGGGTATTTACTCTACGCTGCATTGTTTGCAGCTATAGGTGCTATGGTCGACCAAGATTCAGAAACACAACAATTTGTAATTCCTGCAACTATACCGCTTATGTTAAGTATATTTTTATTGGGATACATTGTTACCAATCCTTCGGGTAATTTGGCAGTGTGGTTATCGTTTATACCGTTTACTTCGCCTATAGCTATGATGGCTCGATTGCCATTTGGTGTACCATACTGGCATATAGTAATTTCGGCACTTACACTTATTATAACCTGTATTGTAATGGTTTGGATTTCAGCAAAATTATACAAAACCGGAATACTTATGTATGGCAAAAAAATGAGTTTCAAAACTATTCGTTCAGTTATAACATCGAAATAATATGCGAAACTACGTTCTTGTATGTTTTTGTTTAGCTCCGTTGATACTGTTTTCTCAAACATTCACAGGAGGCGTGTGTGCTGGTTTTACTACAAGTCAGATAAATAACGACGATGTAGGCGGATTTTACAAATTTGGTCCCACCGGCGGCATGTATATACAAAAACAACTATCGGAATTATATACATTTCAATTTGAAATGCGATATTCGGGTAAAGGTTCTGGCGATGGTACCGGCGGCTTACGGATACATTTAGGATATATAGAAACTCCTTTAATTTTACATTACAACAAATTTGCTCCATTTAGATTGTATGGAGGATTATCGCCTGCATATAAATTGTTCGAAACCACATCACATTCATCTGTTCCCAATAAAACCGACGATTTTGCTCGATTCGAAATACCCTTTGCTATTGGTACACAATATCAATTATTTTCAAAAATATATGCCGATGTTCGATACACACAAAGCACTTTATCGGCAGGAGCTCGCCATTGGTTTCTTAATCAATGTTTATATTTTACATTGTATAAAAAATTGGGGGAGTAATAGTCTGAATTGAAAAATTAGGTAAAACTGACGGTAATTATTCTACTTTATACAATATTCCATCTAATTTAAAATTCTGATTTTCAATGGTACTTATAAATTTATAAAAATCAATTCCGGTTTCATAAATGTTTGTTATAAGAATGTGTCCCTTAATTCCCTCCATCATATCGCTATCAGTTTTAATCAACTTTAATGAATACCTACACTCATCCAACCATGTAACTTTATACTTTGATGTAATTCCATTGTAATATTCATATTGAAATGTATCATCTCTTACTACTATCATAACAGTACTATCTGGCATTTGATATTTGAATTTTCCTACTTTAAAAGATTCGCAACCTACATGTATTTGTTGCCGATTTCGTGAACTGCGTTCTGTCCGCCTACAACAACTTACCAAGCGTGCGTTACCGCCCAAAGCTAGTAATTTCTATGCATTTTTTTATAGCGGCTGTAGCAACTGCCGTTATTTTCAATCATTTAATCTATTTTCAATATCCATACTTTGATGTAGAATTCTAATAATCTCCAAAAATGTATTCTTTTTGTCAATCCGATAAAAGATAAGGTGTGATTTGATTTTTGAGCGAAAATATCCCTTCCGAATAAAACTAAAGTCTTTTCCGGAATCTGGATTTTGAGCAAGATATTCTATCTCATCTATTATTAAATTAAAATATCTATCAGCCTGTTCATGAGACCAATTTTCAAATGTATATAACCATATATTTTCAAGGTCTTGAACAGCTAATTTACTTATTTTATAATCCATTATTAAACTAAATGTTTCTTGTGAATATTTGTCAAAAATTCATTCCTATTAAAATCTTTAACAAATCCAGATTTCTCTCCATTCTTTAATTCTCTTATCAATTCCGATTTTTTTGATTCTTCATATTCAAATAGTCTTAAAGCAGCTCTAACGACTTCACTAGCTGAAGTAAATTTCCCTGTCACGACTTGATTCTTTATGAAATTATCAAAATAATCTCCAAGTAATATTGATGTATTTTTAGCCATAACTCTTACTATTTTTTTAACAAAAATACCAATTATTGGTATCTATTACAAGTTTTTAGTTGTTTTTTATGGTTATTGCTAGCGTTTTCGCGCTTGGCCTTCGTAGCAGATTTCGTGTGCAGCGTCCTGTCCCGCGAAGGACAGAGATGCAAGCGAGAAATTTGCTACAAGGTTAAGCGAGCCTCTGCTATGAGGCTAAGCGTGTGTTAGGGTATGTTTTTCTAATTTTTTTTATCAGTTTTATCATTTGAGTTGTATCAATAAATAGATTATCATCTGTTTTAGATTTATAATCATACAATAATTCATGTAATTTGTAATAATCATCATTAATTTGTTCGTAATATTTATCAAATTTTAATTTAGCTTCCAACATTCTTAAATATCCTGTTTCATTCATATCAACAATAGAACTTGTCAAAAGAACAGTTTCATAATTTATCCCTGCAATAATTTCTTTATTCATTTTATAGTCCTCTTCATAATAAAATGGTATAAATGAATTAATAAGATTTCTTACTATTGAATCTTTATTATAATTTGAAATTTGGTTTATCTTATTTGAATTCCCTATTCTTGATAGGTTTATATTTATTTTCTTAATCCAATTATTAATTTGAGTTGTATCATTTAATATAACTATGCAAAAAATAAAACGTGAAATTTGTTTTCCAATATTAAAAGATGAAATTGAATCTGAAAAAATAAATTTTGTATTATCTGAGAATTTAATTTTGTCATTTTTTAAATTCTTTTTTATGAAAAGATAAATATCAATTGGATTTTCATTTGCTGCTCGACGTTGTTTTAAATCAAGAATAATTTTTTCTTTTATTGAATTATTTTTATCAGAATTCTCTTTTGTCTTTTCATTACAAGAATAAATAAACAAAAAAGCAATAAAAATTAAAAATATTTTATTTGTAGGTTTCTCCATTTCTTTTTAAAATATACCCTAACTACCAAACAACCATCAAAAAACCTTACATACCCAATAATATTTGCAATTGTTCTTCAAGGGCAGCACCGCGAAGATTTTTCGATACAATTTTACCATCTTTGCCTATGAGTAATGTGTTGGGGATTGATGTTACATTATATAAACTACTGTATGTTTTTTGAGCATCGTATACGGTAATCCAAGGCATATTTTCTTGACTGAGAGCCTGCAACCATGCGTTTTTATCGTTATCTATTGATACAGAATATATCTCAAAGCCTCGTGAGGAGTACCGTGCATGTGCTTGTTTCAAATTGGGAATTTCTTGACGACAGGGACGACACCAACTTGCCCAAAAATCTATAAGTACAACTTTACCTTTGAGCGATGATAACGCTACTTGCTTTCCGGTTTCGTCGAGCAAAACAATATCGGGTGCTACAGAACCTTCTTTTAAAAATAGTGCTTGTTTAAGGTTTGTATGGAAATTTTCTACTATCGGGTTGCCTTTGTGAACAGTCATTAAACTAGAATCGAGAAACTCATAAATGTGCGAATGCATACTTATATCAAGCACTTCTATTACTGCAAGCGATGCCAATGATGTTGGGTTTTGCTTAACAAACGATATTACATAGTCTATCCGTTGTTTTTCTACAGAATCTACAGCTCGTTCGTATTTGCTTTGTAAATCTTGGGTGTTTTTTGAAAATTGCAACAAAGCGGCATTGTTCGAATTCCACAACTGAGTATGCTTAGATCCCTTAATTACATTATCGCCTGCCATATTCGTAAAATTTGCAGTTACCGTAATTTTTTCTTTAGGCGAAAGTATAAGCAAAATAAAATCGTTAGGATTAAAAAATAATTTAGCATAACTGGCAAAAGCTACAGTCAGAGTTTTTGAAAATTCTCCTTGAGTCGAAACCGGAATTGAAATATCCACAGGTGTATTGCTCGAATAAATTAAAAGTTTTAAGGAATCTTTTCCGGAATAATTTGTAATTTTACCTTGTAAATTAACTTCTTGTGCGTAAAGCGTACTAGAACCTAGCAATAAGATTAAAAATAAAAAACGTTGTATCATAAGTAAAAAAATTTAGAGTGGAAATATACAACAATATTCTTATATTCGATACACTAGAATCAACAAACGCTCATGCTTTTAAAATTATTGAGCAACAGCAAACTATCGAAGATTTTACGGTAATTGCTACACTAAATCAAACAGCAGGCAAAGGACAACGAGGCAATACGTGGCTATCTGAACCTCAAAAAAATTGTTTGTTTTCTATAATTCTAAATCCGGTTCATATTCCTGCCAATAATCAGTTTATACTTTCGCAAACTATATCGGTAGCAATACTGCAAACTATACAAAACTACTGTAATAGGGTTCACATAAAATGGCCAAATGATATATATGTAGGATCAAAAAAAATTGCAGGAATACTTATTGAAAATATTATAATGGGTTCGCACATTTCTAAAAGTGTTATTGGTGTTGGGTTAAATTGTAATCAAACAGAATTCGAAACTACTCTTCCAAACCCAACTTCGTTGGCTATAGAAACTAATACCACCTACGATTATTTACACGTAATTACCGAAATTGTAAGCAGAACAAAAGAATTATACAACAAACTATCTAACAATCGATTACATATTGAACAATGCTACGACAATGCCTTGTATCAAAAAAACATTGTAGCTCCTTATATAGATGCCAACGGATTGTTTGAAGCTACAATTATAGGTGTAGAACCAAGCGGAAAACTCATTGTAAAAGATACAAATTCACAAATTCGAAGCTATAATTTTAAAGAAATAGAATTTGTAAAAACGTAAACAAATCTTTGCTCTACCTCCATAACAAAAGCATAAGGCAAAAAAATCCTTCCATACCTTTACTCCCTTATACCTATACACCCTTAAACCCTTATACCTTTATCCCCTTATACCTACCCCCCCATCACACAAACAAAAGTTAATAGTCTATTTAAATAAATTAGCAAAACATTGATAAAAAACCAATTGAAATAGTTATTTTTGTTCCGAATTTTAAGAAAACAATATTTTTATATACTATTATGGATACAAATCAAAAAGGAAACACAAAAATTTATGTATTTTTTATCCTTATAATTTTATTATTATTAGGATGTGTAGGAGTATTATATACCAAATACAACAAAGCATTACAAACTATTACCAATATTGAAAATAACTTAACGGTAGTAAACAGTGAAAAACAAAAATTGCTTACCGAACTTGATTCACTTGAACAAGAAATTCAAATGCACATGGGTCAAAACGCAAAACTTGACTCATTGCTTATGGAAAAACAAGCTGAAATCGAAAAAATTCGTTATACACTTCGTACTCAAAGTGCAGATGTAGCTGAAATAGCAAATTACAAAAAACAAATAGAAATATTACGAGCTACTGCCGATCAATATATTAAAGAAAACGCGTATTTAAAATATAAAGTGGATTCATTAGCAGCAATGAATCAAGAACAAAAAGTGAAAATTGACACTATGGAAGTTGAAAATTTCCAAAAAGCCAAAAAAATTGATGAATTAAACGAAAAAGTGGAAATTGGAGCTCAATTGCGTGTAAGCGACATTAAAGTTAATGCATTTAACAAAAAAGGGAAACTTATAACTCGGGCAAAACGAGTACAAAAATTCGAAGTTTCCGGTACTATGCTTAAAAATATACTAGCTCAACCGGGTAAACGAAATATATTTGTTCGTATTACAGCACCGGGCGGTGTAGTATTAACGCAGTCATCTAACAATCAGTTCGATTATGATGGTAAAACAATAATGTTCAGCGAGAAAAAAGAATTGTTATACAACAACAACGACTCACGATTCGAAGTATATTATGATGCCACAAACGATAATTTAGAAATTGGCGTTTACAAAATTGCAATATTCTGTGATGGTAAAGAAGTAGGAAAATCAGAAATTGAATTAAAATAAATTCGACAAATAATTTCCAATTCTATACTTTTTAGAGTATATTTGCGTAATCAATAAAAATTTATCGGGAATCTTATAAGCATGCTTGTAGGATTCCTTTTGTTTTATATAAAATTCATTACCCTATGGCAAAGATTTCTTATGTTACCGAAGAAGGTTTGAAAAAACTTCAACACGAGTTAGAGCAACTAACTGGTGTAGAACGTCCAAAAATTTCACAACAAATAGCAGAAGCTCGCGACAAAGGTGATTTGTCTGAAAATGCGGAATACGATGCAGCCAAAGAGGCACAAGGGTTATTGGAATTACGTATTTCAAAATTACAAGAAACTATTATGAATTCACGTATTATCGACGAATCTAAACTTGACTCTTCGAGTGTTCAAATATTATCGAAAGTAAAAATTAAAAACACCAAAAACAATGCGGTAATGGAATATACCATTGTAGCAGAATCGGAGGCTGATTTAAAAAGTGGTAAAATATCGATAGACACTCCTATAGCTAAAGGTTTAATGGGTAAAAAAGTAGGCGACACCGTAGAAATTAAAGTACCTGTAGGAGTAATACCGTTTCAAATAATAGATATTTCGAGATAATACTATGGCAACAATTTTTTCAAAAATCGTACAAGGCGAAATTCCGGCACACAAAATTACCGAAACTACCGACTTTTTAGCATTCTTAGATGTGAGCCCTTTAGTTATGGGGCATGTATTGGTAATACCCAAACAAGAAATTGACTATATTTTTGATGTAGACGATGATTTACTTGGACGAATGATGGTGTTTGCAAAACAAGTGGCAATAGCAATAAAAAAAACTGTTCCGTGCAAACGCATTGGAGTAGCTGTAATTGGCTTAGAAGTACCTCATTGTCATATACATTTAGTGCCCATGCAAACTATGTCTGATATAAACTTCATGCAACCAAAGTTACAACCTTCGCAAGAAGATTTAGCAACAATGAGAAATGCTATTGTAAAAAATCTTTAATTTTATTATTATTACTGCATGTAACTATGTATTTTTGCGGCGAAGTATGAATTCATTATTCATAATAAAAGAATAAAGTTACAGGCAGTTTTTCAAAAATAATATGATACGAATATATACAGAACCAGTTTTTTTACCGGAAAAAGAATACGTGTTTACCGTATTATTTAAAGAAATTCTCGGTTTAGATTTTACTATACACACATCCTCAGTAAGTCGTCAGTACAAAATACATTTGCCCGACAATGCTACTATTGAATTTCGCGATGCATTTTTTTCCGGATTTTCTGAATCGGTTGGCTATTGTTCTACCGATAATATTCCTAAAAAAATAACATATTTAAAAGATATATTACCCCAACAAGATATTCCGGTATTATATGGCGATGCATCGTTCAACGAAATTAACGATCAATCACTTTATTGTGGTGTAGATATAATTGCAGCCTCATTTTTTATGCTCAGCCGTTGGGAAGAAACTGCCATTGAAGAACGCGATTCGTTCGGAAGATTCCCGGAACGATTAAGCTTAGCTGTAAAACATGGATTTATTCAAACACCGCTGGTGCATGTATATGCAGAACTATTTAAAACTATGGCAGCAAAACTTGGGACTAAAATTCAAGTTAAACGTATATTTAAAAAAACTCTGACTCACGATGTTGATTTTATGTACAAATGGATGAACAGAGGCGACTTTTTAAAAACATTGTGTGGTGATTTATGCAAACGCGGTTCTGTTCAGTCGTTTAAAACAAGTTGGGCTATACGTAAACAAAAAAAAGACCCATTCGATACGTTCGACAAACTTATGACTATGAGTGAACAATATGGAGTTCAGTCGGTTTTTTATTTTTTACTTACCACACGCAATATCAAAGCACTAAATCAAGAACGTGGCAAACAGGTGCTTTCCGATATTATGAATCGCAGTCATTCATTTGGTATTCACTTCGATGCTTGGACTGAAGAAGAACTCCCTATTATTCAAAAAAACATAAGCGATTTTGAACATATTGTAGGTTCTAAAATTTCTAAAAGTCGGCAACATTTTCTAAAAATTCAAGTACCAGACACACTACGCGTATTAGAACAAGCCGGTATATATCAAGACAGTTCTCTCTATTACAGAAATAATCCGGGATTTAGAACCGGTATGTGTATAGAACATACTCTCTTCGACTTTACACAACGTAAAAAACTGTCGATCCAAGAATTACCACTAATTTTAATGGATGTAAGTTTGCAAAAATACACACGTGTTGAAGACGCACAATTAGCAATACATTCATTGATAGAAACCACAAAAAAATATTCAGGTAATTTTGTGTGTTTGTGGCATAATAGCAGTTTTGACTATCATACATGGAAAATTGCAGACGAGCTGTATTCTTATATTGTTGAGATATAGAAACTGCATTGTTTCAGTTATATGTATGATGCGTTTAGCATAAAACAATACAAATTTGTAGAATAATTTGTGTATGTTTACAAAAAAATAAGTTTAACTAAATTACATACTAATGAAAGGCAAATATTCAAATCTTATAATTATTGGAGTTATTGGAGTTATCATTCTTATACTGTTTGGTGGCAGCATGTTTATAAAACTCGAAGCTACCGAACGTGGTGTTATGTTCCGTCAGTTTACATCGGGTCTCGATACTAGCCAAGTGTATCAACCGGGTTTTCATATAATAGCTCCATGGAACGATATGTATATATTTAATGTAGCTGAGCAAAAAATTGAAGAACCAATGGACGTGTTAGACAGAAATGGTCTATCAATAAACATTGATGTTACGATACGTTTTTATCCGGTATACAACAGAGTTCCATATTTGTACCAAGCATTTAAACTAGATTATGTAAGCGTACTTGTGGTACCCGAAGTTCGTTCGGCAGTTCGACAAATAGCTGGTAGATATTCTGCAGAAGAAATATATTCGACAAAACGAAGTGAAGTAGAACAAAAAATAATTGACGAAGCAGGCAAAAAACTTCGCGACAACAATATAGAAATGAAGGCATTACTTATTCGTTCTATTAATTTACCTCCCGATATTCGTCAAGCTATCGAAAGTAAATTGAAACAAGAACAAGAAGCTCTTGCATATAAATTCCGTTTAGACAAAGAAAATAGCGAGGCTGAACGTAAACGTATAGCTGCCGAAGGTGAGGCTCGTGCCAACAAAATCATTAACAGTAGTTTGACCGACGAATTGTTAAAAATGCGTGGAATAGAAGCTACACTTAAATTAGGTGAGTCGCCAAATTCTAAAGTGGTAATAGTAGGTGGAGGCAAAAGCGGATTACCTATTATATTGAACACCGATAAATAAAAATAATTATAACATATAAAATAGGCAAAGCCCGGAGATATTCTTCGGGCTTTTTTTTGTCGGTAAAAAATTGTATCTATGCATATTAATTACCTCAAATACAATTACTATGAAAAAAATTCTACTCGTATGTTTCAGTTTTTCAATATGCATACAACTCAATGCTCAATTGCATTCAGTTTCGCTTGATTTCTTTTCGCCTATAGTTACTCCCGGTATGTTACAGTTTCACAAAACAGATAATATACTCAAACAAACTAATTCATATTCCCGAGATTATACAGCCTTAGGGTCATCGGCATCAATAAAATTTTTACACAAATCGCTATTGATAGGATATAGATTTGGATTAGTTCAACGAACAATTCACGAATCAAATATTGCAACGATAGAAAATGAGGATGATGAAGGTAATGTTGTTGAGACATTAAAAGTTTATTCTTCATATTCATACAATCAAAAACATATTGTTCAAAGCATATCATATGGAAAACAGCAAACATTTGACAAACTCACTATTGGTATTCAAACCGAAATTCCTGTAATTCTATATGGAAAAGGACATGCCAAGCATTACAATTCGGATGACTATTCTACAGATGAATCTACAGAAATTCAAACTATAGGTTCCGGAGTTGCTTTCGGAGTTGGTGCAGGCATTCAACTAACATATGAAGTAAGCACACATATTAGAATTGGCTTGAGTATATCAGAATATCTATTGTATATGCACTTCACAAATCCTTCAAAAATTGTATATACCAACACCTATTATAATATTTATAATGAAATTATTTCCAATGACACTAAACTTACCCAACTGCAATTCAGCGAAATAAGTCCAAGTTTATCGATTTCGTATGCGTTCAACACTTCAACCAAAGCATTGTTAAGCAGATAAAAATGACGAATATCATACAAAAGAATTCCGCATATATCTACCCAAATTGATACAATATGAATTCTTCATATATACCTTTGCAACATATAACTATAGAATTATTTTTATGAGCACTCTTACAGTAGGACAACAAGCACCTGACTTTACAGGTATCAATCAATATAACGAAACTATTCGTTTACAGGATTTTGCAGGCAAAAAAGTTATACTGTATTTTTACCCTAAAGATAATACCCCGGGGTGTACTGTAGAAGCCAACAATCTGAATGCAAACTTTGAGATTTTAACTCAAAAAGGGTTCGCAATTGTTGGCGTGAGTCCCGACTCGGTACAATCGCATTGTTCGTTTATAGCAAAATACAATTTACAATTTAACCTCATTGCCGATACCGATAAAACCATCTTAAAAACCTACAATGCTTGGGGTGAAAAGAAAATGTACGGAAAATCGTACGAAGGAGTATTACGAACAACATATGTAATAAACGAACAAGGAATTATTTCGGCAATAATTACAAAAGTCGACACTAAAAATCATACTGAGCAGATTTTAAAAGAATTAGAATAAACACGTAGAAACTTTTTTTATTCAAAATTTATATTGTTTCATTTATTTGAATACATTTGCAAAAATAAAATGAATTCAACACATGGCACAAGACAAATCTATTCAACAAGAAAAGCTTAAAGCTCTCCAACTTACTTTAGATAAAATTGACAAAACGTACGGCAAAGGAACCATTATGAAAATGGGGGATCATGCGGTAGAAGATGTTGCTGTTATCCCATCGGGATCTATAGGAATAGATTTAGCTTTAGGTGTTGGCGGATATCCACGTGGACGAATTATTGAAATATATGGTCCGGAATCATCGGGTAAAACTACCTTGGCAATTCATGCTATTGCCGAAAGCCAAAAAAATGGCGGCGTGGCAGCATTTATTGATGCAGAGCATGCATTCGACCGTTTTTATGCCGAAAAATTAGGTGTAGATTTAGAAAATCTTTTGATTTCGCAACCCGACAATGGCGAACAAGCCCTTGAAATTACCGACCATTTAATTCGTTCGGGTGCTATTGATATTATTGTAGTTGACTCGGTTGCGGCACTTACCCCAAAATCGGAAATCGAAGGTGATATGGGCGATTCTAAAATGGGCTTACAAGCTCGTTTAATGTCGCAAGCTTTACGTAAACTAACTGCTACTATAAATAAAACAAGTACTACCGTTGTATTTATTAACCAACTTCGCGACAAAATTGGCGTGATGTTCGGAAATCCTGAAACTACTACCGGTGGTAACGCTCTTAAATTTTATGCATCGGTACGTATCGATGTTCGTAAAATTGGTCAAATTAAAGATGGCGATGCAGTACAAGGTAACAGAACTCGTGTAAAAATAGTAAAAAATAAAGTAGCTCCGCCTTTCCGTAGTGCAGAATTCGATATGATTTTTGGCGAAGGAATTTCGAAAATTGGAGAAATTATAGATATGGGTGTAGAACTCGATATTATTAAAAAAAGCGGCTCATGGTTTAGTTATGGCGAAACCAAACTTGGTCAAGGACGCGATACATTAAAACAACTTTTAAAAGACAATCCCGAATTAACAAACGAAATAGAAACAAAAATCGTTGCGGCACTTTCGCAGTAGAAAGTTTTAAAAAAAAGGCATTACATCAAACAAAAAATATCCGGCATATTTTTTCGCATAATTTCGCTTATTGCATTTGTAATTCCTTTACCGTTAGATTTTGCAGGTAACACTGCGATATATAAGTAATAAATTAACAAATCAATATTGTATGGAATTATTTGAAAATAGCAATTTGTTGCCGGAAGTGCAACAGGCTATTAAAGAAATGGGCTTTGAACGCCCAACGGAAATTCAAAGTCAAGCTATCCCTTTTTTGCTTGCAAACAAACGCGATTTAATTGCGTTGGCTCAAACAGGTACCGGAAAAACAGCAGCATTCGGACTACCTATTATTTCACAAATAGACCTGAATAATGCTATTCCTCAGGCTCTTATTATTTGTCCTACTCGCGAACTTTGTTTGCAAATAGAACGCGATCTTAAAAATTTCGGAAAATATGTGCCTCTTTATACCCTTGCTGTATATGGCGGAGCAAGTATAACCGACCAACTTTCGTCTTTGCGACGTGGTGTTCACATTATTGTTGCCACTCCCGGTCGATTGGTGGATATTATCAACAGAGGTAAAGTTAATCTTTCGCAAGTTTCATATTTGGTACTCGATGAATCAGACGAAATGTTGAATATGGGTTTCCAAGAAGATATCGATACTATTTTGGAACAAACTCCCGAAAACAAACAAACATTGTTATTCTCGGCTACTATGCCGCAAGAAGTTCGTAGAATTGCCAACAATTATATGATAAACCCCGAAGAAATTACCATAGGTACAAAAAATTCGGGTGCAGAAACAGTGTCGCATCATGCATATATTGTTCATTCTAAAGATCGCTATATTGCTCTCAAACGTTTGGCCGATTATTATCCTGATATATATGGAATAGTGTTTTGTCGTACTCGACAAGAAACCAAAGATATTGCTGACAAACTTATGAGCGACGGATATAATGCCGATGCGTTACATGGCGATTTGTCGCAAGCACAACGCGACTATGTGATGAAAAAATTTCGCAACAAAAATCTTCAAATACTTGTGGCTACCGATGTGGCAGCTCGCGGACTCGATGTGCAAAATTTATCGCACGTTATCAATTTTTCTATTCCCGACGATATTGAAACATATACGCACCGAAGTGGTAGAACAGGACGTGCAGGAAAAGAAGGTATTTCAATTGCAATTCTTAATTTAAAGGAAAAAGGAAAATTACGTCAAATCGAACGTCTTATCAAAAAAACATTTGAAGTAAAACAAGTTCCGGGCGGTAAAGAAATTTGCAGTATTAAAATTCTTAATTTAATAGATAAAATAAAATCGGTAGAAGTAAACGATGAAAAAATAGGTTCATTTATGAATTCTATTACCAATGCGTTTGCCGATATGTCGAAAGAAGAAATTATTCAACATTTTGTTTCGTACGAATTCAATCGTATTTTGGAATATTACGAAAATGCTCCTGACATTAATGTAGATTCTTCGCGCGATAGTGGTAGAGAACGCGACCGTGATAGCAGAAACCGACGTGATCGTGATAGAGGAGAACGTGGAGAGCGTGGTGACCGCTCAGAGAGAGACAGAAGTTTTAGAAACGATAGCCCACGCGAAGATAGGAGAGATAGAGGAGAACGCAGAGATAGAGATGATCGTGGAGAGAGAACGGAACGAACCGACCGTGGTGAACGAAGAGAACGACGATACGATGATGTTGATAGAAGTAATTTTACACGCTTCTTTATAAATATTGGTAAAAAAGAAGATTTAGATAAAAGCAAAATGCTTAAATTGTTGAATGAACATGCCAATGACAGAGACATTCAATATGGTGCAATTGATATTCTTAAATCATTCTCGTTTTTCGAAGTTGATGCAAAATATACAAGCAAAATATTAAGCTCGTTTGCTCAGGCTTCGTACGAAGGTAGACCAATATCGGTAGAAGTAGCACAAGCACCTACCGGCAAAGCTGCTCGTGGCAGTAAGAATGACTTTATTAAAGGCGAAAGTTTTACAAGTAAATATTCACGCAGTGATTCAGACCGACGCGATAGAGGAGGTTCTGATAGACGCGACCGTTCGAAAAGTTACGACAGAGGATTCAATTCGAGTGGCAGACGCAATAAAAGTAGCGACGGCGGCGGTAGAAAACGATACTAAAAAATATAAGTAAAAAATGAAGGGTGTCTGAATAGTAATTCAACACCCTTTTTTTATGGTTTTAAACTGTATAGTTTTTGGGGGAGTTTACTTAACAACGATAACTCTGGAACGATTAGTAAAATGTGGGTATGAATCTATGACAGATAACTACACAAAACAGTCCTCCATACCTTATTAAACCGCCGTATACGAGACCCGTACGTACGGTGGTGCGAGAGGCTCTCCGATAGACTTGCCTATTGGCAGAATACTCGATTATCGATTAGGTGATTGGTTCTCAAATATTTCAGCAGGATTAATTTTAAATTGCAGCATTTTTGCGGTGTCTCTTCCACCATCACCACCTTTTCGTTGCATTGTAATTCTGCCTATTTTAAAATTCCCTCTTGCCGTAATTTCAATTTCTCCATTACCAAAATGATTCATGCAATAATTCATTGGTTTTAATATCCATCTAGCATTTTTATTTACTTTTTGAGCAACTAACATCCATTCTGCTGCAAATTTTCCACGTCCTTTTAAAATGTCAGATACAATAAGAGCTTGATTCTTTTTTAACCATTTTAATATTATGGTTTGCTCATTTTCCGTAAATTCATTTGCAAACATTCTTCTTTTATCAGCAGGTTTTTTAATATTCGGGATTTCTTCACCAGTATATCGTTTAAGAATTGAAGTTACATTATTAGGGATTTCCCACATTTCAACATATTTATCAACCCAACGTTTGTCAATTTGATTAAATCCTTTTGGATTGCTAACTAATTTAACTTGTAAATTTTGTACATCCAAAGCTTTTTTTAATTTTATATTCACTTGTACTTGTACATCAGTTTTGTATCCTGATATTTTTATAGCTTCAACAAATACAATCTCTTTAAGCTTATATTTCATTATTGTTAACCATGCTTGAGCATCAAGGTCACTTTCCCAATTATTAAATTTTTCAACAATATCATCTTCATTTTTGAATCCGTTTTTTGCTGTATTAGAACCTATAGTTTGTTTTTCATTCATTTTAACAAATAATTTTAATGATTTCTAAGAGAATATTTTGTAAAACATTAATAGCAACGCTATTTCCAAATTGTTTATATGATTGTGAATCAAATTTGTTTAGGATAAAACTATCTGGAAACCCCTGTATTCTTGCACATTCTCTCGGAGATAATTTTCTTATTTTACCATCAATTAAATATAGTCCGGTTTTAGAACCGACACCTCCACCATATGCTGATAATGTAATTGCATGACCAAGTGGATGGTATATTCGCTCTCCTTGACCTCCTTTATTAACTTTTCCTATTTGAATAGGTTTATTCAATAAAGTCATTTCATTAAAAATATTTTTTTGTGGAATATATTCTTTATAAATTTCAATATCATTCCGTTCAATAATTTTAGCATTAAAAGGACTACTTTCAATTATGTCTAATAAACAAACTGGAGGATTGGGTGGTTTTGGGAAATTAAATTTGTTAGATTTTATATCACTTCTAAAAGCAACAATATAGATTCTTTCTCTATTTTGTGGAAGTCCGAAATTGCTAGCGTTTAGAACTTTATGAAAAACGGTATAATTTAAATCTTTTAAAGTTTTTTCAATAATTTTTAAAGTTTTCCCCCCATCATGTTGAGAAAGGTTTTTAACATTTTCTAAAAATAAAACCTTTGGCTGATGAAATTCAACTAAACGAGCAATATCAAAAAATAGAGTTCCTCTTATATCATCAAAACCTTTTTGTTTGCCGGAAATAGAAAATGCTTGACAAGGAAATCCTCCACATAAAATGTCATGAGGCGGTATTTCATTAGCAGATATTTGTGTAATATCTCCTTTTGGTTTTAATTTAAAGTTTTGCGAATATGTTTCTGCCGCAAATGAATCCCATTCAGATGCAAAAACACATTTTGCTCCCAAAGATGAAAGTGCATAATGAAAACCACCGATTCCAGCAAATAAATCGATAAATTTAAAATTTGTTAGTTTTTTATCTGCAATTTCAATCATTCTGTAAATTTCCTCATTAAAATAAAATCAAAATTAATCTTTTTTCTTTATAAAATTGTTGTAAATGGCTTTTGGGGAATGACCACAACTTACATATATATATGATTATCACAATTCATCTATAAAGTCTCTCATGCTTTATACAATGTTGTGTTTACTCAATATCCTTTACACATCGCACATAAAAACCATTTCGTTTATCGGTTTGTTCGTCCATACCTACATAATTGTTATAGGTAGAAATATTTCTGCTTGTAGCACTGGTTGTATTATATTCTGTAGATGTCCACCAATATACATTGTAATGAAATGAATACGACACGCCATTCGCATCTACATATCCTCCCGGGTATCCGGAAAATCCTGTACTATTATTTTGTAGTGGATTTTTTCCAACATCTCCCTCAATCTCGTTTCCGTATACTTCCCAGCCTGTTTCAGAAGCTATTGCTTTAGCTATTTTATTTTCGGTAGTTGATCCATCGAAATTATATCCTGCTTGTATTAATGCTTGTATCAAATTTTCCCAATCATCTGCCGAAGCCACATGCCAGCCTACCGGACAAAGTTTGCCGGTGTTTACCGCATACCAATTATATACTCTTCCGAAATATTGAATACTATCAACTTCTACTATATTTGAATGAACTCGTTGAGCAGGAGTGCTTAGATTGCTCCATTGGGTAATATCTGTTACTAGAGGAATATCGCTATTGTCATTATATATTGTTGTTCTTAAATTCGAAGCCATCCAAGTTTGATTATTAATAGTAATGGTTGCATATTCATTTCCTTGTTGGTCGGTTGTTGTTCCTGTAAGTATTTCAAAATCTATAACTTCAGTTGTTGTAAAAACTTTTTGCTCACCATATGCTGTTCCTACACTGCTCGTTGCATACGCACGGATATAATAGGTAGTATTTTCTGTTAAGCCATGAATAATACTTGTAAAATTGCCGTCTCCAGTTCCGTCTGTAGTAATACTATCGGAAATAGTAGGATTTTCGTGTTCACTCCAACATACACCACGTGCGGTAATGTCGTTACCTCCGTCCGAACTAACTGTTCCTCCACATACAGCACTAGTTCCAGTTATTTCACTTAAATCATTTGTAGTTACTACCGGTAACGATTCATCTTTTGAACATCCGGTAATTAGTATTACTGCGGTAATAATCCATGTGAGAATTCGTAATTTCATAATTAATTAGTTTTAATGGGTTCTTAAGAAATTATTGTAGAATAATGTAATCCTAACAAAGGTAAAAATTTATTTAGAATTATTGAAAAATTGACAGATTATTTGCAAGTCAATCACACAGAAACCATTAAATTACAACCCCGTACGTCACTCCTATCAAATCTGCCTTCTACGGTAAATGTATTATTGGTAAGTATTCTGCCCACATCTTGTGTTTCTATAAATGCACAAGAATACATATTTGCCAAATCTATGATATTGAGTCCTCCCAACACACCGGGAGCAACATACGAAAACGGGTCGTACATATCGCGCACCATTACTTTCATCCATGGTGCAGGAGTAAATTCTCCATCGCCTTTAGAATATGCCTGACTGAGCAATTCGGTCATACCATATTCGGAGTGAATGTGTGATACACCAAATGCCTTTTGCAATAAACTATGTACCTGCGTACGAACCATTTCTTGCTTTCTACCTTTCATGCCTCCTGTTTCCATTACTATGATAGAAGGATGGCTACATGTGTAACGTTCAGCAAAATCAAGTAAGGCAAATGTTACTCCTATTACAAATATTTTTTTGTGAGTGAGCGAATGTATCGCTGTATATACATCAGCATAATTTGTAAGATAAAATCCACTTTCGGGTTGTTGCGATGCATTGATAAGTGCTTGTGCCATATATACCAACGATGAATTTGTCCGTTCGAGATACGAAGGTAATAATGCTAAAAACACATAATCCTGAGGATTTCCATACATGCGGGTAAACATATTCAAAAAACTTCGCTCATATACATCGAGCGACACTACATGGTGCTTGCTCGATACATCGCCGGTAGTTTTTGAACTTTCAAATACCGTTTGTGCCGGTACTGTTGATGACACTATTGTGTGCGATTTGAAAAATGAAATTGGCAAACATGGTATCTGAGAATAGTGTGTAATAGAATCAATATTTCGTTGTAAGGATGTAACATACGAACGAAATATTGTACAATGGTAAGCTTGATAGCGAAACAATTCTATTGCATATGTATTAAACGAAGCTTCGTCGTGAATAGAAAATATATGTTGTTCGAAATCGGGAGTCATTACAATTCATTTTTCAAACAAATATACTATTTAAAACATAACAAAATATGCTTTGCCCGGTTCAAAATTCGTAATAGAATTGTTTACACCTCCAGGCTGCCAGTAACCATCGAAATTTTTTATTATCCGGCAATTTGTAGTATTAAAATAATTGGATATTGGTGTAGGTGCAAGAGGCAATATGCCCGTACACGGATATCCTATTAATTGCCAACCGGTAGGGGCGTATTGCAATATGCCTGTACAGGGTATGCCCGAAATCGTTAGTGTTCCCGCCGTATTCATGTTCACCAAATATCCTTGTCCGGCCGAAAGTGTAGTCAAAGAATTAAACGCCGCAGGTTGTCCTTTGTACCAAAATGCGGTAGCTGTTTTTATTTCTTGCACATCGTTACTTGCAAAAAGTGTTGCTACAGAAGAATCTGTAGGCACTACAGAAAACGACAATAAATTCCAACCTTGTGTAAGCGAAATTGTTTGTGTAGCACATTGAACTGTTGTTAGATTTGCACTAACACCAATAGCATCAATATTAGGTCCTCCTTCAGCAGAAAGCGAAGTTATGGTTAAAGTATTTACACCTTGTTTTACTTGTATAACAATAGGAACAACCGTCCACGTAGTCCAATTAGCAGTAGGAGTAAAACTTTGATTTGCAACTACAATGTTGGAATTCAAGGAAATTTCGCAATTACGAGTTGCTGTAGAACCATTAGCATAGCGAATATATATAGTTTCCGATTTTGCAGTAGCAGCCTTAAATGAAATGCTTACATATGAACCTATTTGATTGGTAACATTTACAAAACCAGTCCCTGTAAAACCTGCATTATTGCTATCAATTGTACCCACAAAATTACACGTAGTT
>ENA-UOWE01002292-UOWE01002292.1-activated-sludge-metagenome-genome-assembly--contig:-NODE-2292-length-21371-cov-7.936151_pt1 | contig 21371 bp, 18 predicted proteins | sample MGYA00249841_ERZ761562 | MGnify/ENA primary metagenome ERZ761562 (study PRJEB28883, sample SAMN05720200) | activated sludge metagenome | isolation source: Anaerobic digester | place: Japan... | reverse complement strand
AAAAAACAAATGAATTCTTACTTATTTATCTCTTGACATAACACCGCTGGACTCTGATTAAAAATTAAAAAAATCAAAATACCGGCTTAGTGCCGCAATCCTGTTTGTAAAGATGAGTATACCCATTAGTATGAGCAAAACTCCGCTTATAATCGATATGGTATTCAAGTGTCCTGATATTCTCCTGAAATACCCGCTGAAGCTTCCGATAGCATAAGCAGTTAGTATAAATGGTACCGCCAGCCCTAAAGAATATGCTGCAAGCAGCAGTATTCCCATGGTTATTGTTTCCATGCTGCCGGCATATATGAGTATCGATGCCAGTATAGGGCCTACACAGGGAGTCCAGCCTGCTGCAAAGGCCATTCCTATGAATACCGAGCTTATATTCCTGCCCAGCTTTTCAAATGGTACAAGCCTTTTTTCGTAATACAGTGTCTTTATCTTAAAAAGCCCTGTAATGTGTATTCCAAACAGTACTATAAGAGTACCGCCGATTTTCCTGAAAGTATCCATATTTCCGGTAAACAGCCTGCCTATGGAGGTTATTGAGGCTCCCATTGCTATGAATACCAGAGAAAAGCCCAGAACAAACCCCAGGGATTTATACAGGGCATAAAGCCTTGACCTTCCGGTATTAAGATCAGCAATGGCAGACCCGGTAATATAAGTTATATAGGCGGGTACCAGAGGCAGCACGCATGGGGAAAGAAAGGACAGAAGCCCTGCCGAAAAAGCCAATATCAGCGATACGTTGCTCAATTGAATCACCTGCGCTCAAATTTAATATGTACCCCCCATAGGTATGTGTTTATATTATATCATAAATGTGAAGGATTTATGAAGAGGGTATTGATTTATTGCACAAAATAATTGCAAAAATGTTGACAACCGTTAAGTATGGAAATATAATATATGTATACCCCCCGTGGGTATATAAATTAAAGTATATAAATTTATGCATATATGCAGTGCGATATAAAAATACAGGGAGGCATGGATATGAGCAAAAAGGTACTCATAGTAGGAGGAGTTGCAGGGGGAGCCTCTGCAGCCGCAAGGCTCAGGAGAATGGATGAGAAGGCAGAGATAATAATGTTTGAGAAGGGGATGTATATTTCCTTTGCCAATTGCGGCCTTCCCTATTATATAGGAGGGGCAATAAAAGAGAGGAAGAATCTTTTGGTGCAGACTGCAGAAGCTATGAAGGCCCGATTTAATATAGATGTGAAAGAGCTTTCGGAGGTAACAAAAATAGACAGGCATCGAAAGGTAGTTGAAGTCAGGAACATAAAAGACGGAAGCATCTATGAGGAAAGCTATGATGTGCTTGTGCTTTCACCGGGCGCTTCTCCTGTTAAACCGCCTATACCTGGCATAGACAGCCCAAACATATATACCTTGAGAGATATTCCCGACACCGATTCAATCAAGAGCTTTCTTGATGAGAAAAAGCCGCAGAATGCAGTTGTAGTGGGAGGAGGCTTCATAGGCTTGGAGATGGCAGAGAATCTTCATAGTGCAGGCTTGAAGGTTGACATTGTTGAGGCTCTTGACCAGGTCATGGCACCTTTGGATTATGAAATGGCTGCCATAGTTCATAATCATATAAGGAGCAAGGGCTGCGGACTTCACCTTAAGGACGGGGTTAAGGCTTTTGAACCTGAAGGAAACAGGACAGTTGTGGTATTGCAAAGCGGTAAGAGAATACCTGCGGATATGATAATACTCTCTATAGGCGTAAAGCCCAATAACACGCTGGCAAGGGAGGCGGGCCTTGAAATAGGGGTCACCGGAGGGATTAAGGTGAATGAGTATCTGCAGACCTCCGATCCGAATATATACGCTTTGGGAGATGCTGTTGAAGTAACAGACTACATAAGCGGCAACCCGGCATTGATACCCCTTGCAGGACCTGCAAACAAGCAGGGAAGAATAGTTGCGGACAATATTGCGGGACGCAGGGAAACTTATAAAGGAACACAAGGAACGGCAATTGCAAAGGTGTTTGATATGGCTGCGGCATCAACAGGAGTTAATGAGAAGACCCTTAAGAAGCTTGGCAAAGAATTGGGGAAAGACTATATTACTACTATCACACACTCAGCTTCCCACGCAGGCTATTATCCGGGAGGGAGCGCAATGGCGATAAAGCTTATCTATACCCTTCAGGGCAGGGTATTGGGTGCTCAGATAGCAGGATACGACGGCGTGGATAAGAGGATAGATGATATTGCGATAGCAGTAAGGCACAGGATGACGGTACATGATCTGCAGGAGTTTGAGCTTGCTTATGCTCCGCCTTTCTCATCCGCAAAAGATCCTGTAAACATGGCCGGTTATGTCGGAAGCAACGTTTTAAACGGGGATGTCAAGGTGGCTTACTGGTATGAGGCAATGAATGCGGATATGAGCCGGACATTTCTTCTGGATGTGCGGGAGCCTTCCGAATACCAGATGGGACATATCCCCAATGCGGTAAATATTCCCCTGGATCAAATAAGAAGCAGGCTTAAGGAGATACCCAAGGACAAAGAGATTATTGTCAATTGCCGGGTGGGCTTGCGTTCTTATATAGGAGTAAGGATAATGATGCAGAACGGCTTCGATAATGTAAGGAATCTGAGCGGCGGCTATAAGACGTACAGCGCAGTGGAAGCAGATATGAAAAGCATTTGACTATATTTGTTTTTATAGTAAAATTAATGTAATACAATTATTTTGGAAATTTATAATGTTCTTCATGACATGCGGATGGAAATGCTGTAAGAAATGGAGAGAATACCTATGGGCAAAGACATTGATTTTAAAGACAATATTGTAAAAAGAAATAAAATTCCGATACTTATCTACGTACCGGAATGGATACAACTGTTTTCCGGAAATAAGTCCAGGAATATGCAAAAAATTATCTCCGGATTGGAAGTGCTTATTGCCAGAAATAAGGAATGCGATTCCGAGTTATATAATCTGGAAAAAAGAAAAAAAACAGTTATGAATAAAATACTATATCTTTCAAAAGATATAAATGAAAACAACAACAAGACTGCCTTATCCAAAATGGCGGAAGCGGAGAAAGAAATACTTGAAATTAACAAGAAGATCCCGGTACTCTTAGAAGAACTGGAATCTATCCCTGAACGAATTAATGATATGAATACACAGCTTCTGAAGGAAACAATTAAGAAGGCTTATGAGCTTATAAAAGAGAGCCGTTCGGAGGCAGAGAAGTGCCAGGTGCAGGTGAACGATCTCAGACAGAAGCTGGCGGAATTGATACAGAGAAAGGTGGATATGGAGGAAAGGGTAAACAAGCTGTATTTATTTATACATGGAATGATTGGAGCGGACGAGATGGAAAGTCTGGATGAAAGCTTTTTGCCATAGGAGTATATAGGGTTGATTCTGCTGCAGCGGCGGAATTGACCTTTGTTTTTTAATATAATGTACTATCTGCGAGAGGATATAGGATTTTATTGTAGAATATATAAAATTAAAGTGTATTATAAATGTGCTATAATACGGGAGTGATATGATGATATTCGGTATAGGGACTGATATTATTGAAATAAAAAGAATTAAGAAGGCTATATCCAGAAGCCCGAGATTTATTGAAAGATTATTCACTGAACAGGAGCTGGAATTTTACAAAAAAAAAGATATGAAAGCGCAGCATATTGCGGGAGGTTTTTCTGCAAAGGAAGCTGTGCTTAAAGCACTGGGAACGGGATTAAGGGGTTTTAGGTGGAAGGATATCGAAATCCTGAGAGGCCCGATTGGAAAGCCCATAGTTCGTTTTGAGGGCAATGTCAAACAGTTTATAGAGGATAACGGAATCGGGATAATACATGTAACCATATCCCATTCCAAGGACTTTGCTACTGCTACTGCAATAGCGGAAGTTTCCATGGAAAGGGAAGGCATGGTTATTGAGGATTTATTTTTTCAAAGCCGTGAAGAGACAAGGAAGAATATTCATTAATAAAAAAAAATCACATACAATAATGTATAAATAATACGATATGGAATAACAGGAGGGCATTTTGTGTATCGTAGGATTATTTGCGTGCTTATTATTGTATGTGTATGTCTTACCGGCTGCGGAATAATAAAGCAAAAAAAGAACTTCGAGGAAGCCGGCAGGAGGTTCTTGAAGCTGGAAACCTATACCTGCGATGTTGTTATGAAGGTCACAAATAATATAAGTACAATGGAATACAGGCTGAAGCATTCCTATAAAAGCCCGGACAAGTACAGGGTAGAAGTTTTGGCACCGGAAGAGCTTCAAGGACAAGTGACTATATACAACGGCCGCAGCTCTTATATATATCATCCCGGAATAAATCAGTATTTTGTAACTGAAGATTTCTCAGGGTCAATGGAGTATAACAGCTTTATAGGTTCTTTTATGGAACATATCAGAAAAACCGATGAAATAAAAGTCAGCTATGAAAAGTATGGGGATAAGGAGTGCATTGTTGCAGAATTTGAGATTCCTGAGCCGAACAGATACATGCATTTTGAAAAGCTTTGGATAGACAGGTCGGAAATTGTGCCCCTAAGAGCGGAAATATACGGAAGTGACGGCAAAACATACGTAGAGATATCTTATGATAATTTTGTCTATAATCCCAGATTGGAAGACGGGGATTTTGAGATTATACGAGAAAATTCTATGAAATTACAGGAGATGAGTAAAAATGTACGATCTGAAGAAAATCAGAGCTGCATGGGTGGAAGTGGATCTGGATGCTCTTGCCCACAATATGAGGGAAATAAGGAGGCTTGCTAAGAAAGATGCCCTTGTAACCGCAGTAATTAAAGCTGACGGATATGGACACGGAGCAACAAAAATAGCACAGACCCTTTTGGAGAATGGGGCAGACAGATTTGCCGTTGCTGTGCTGGATGAGGGTATCGAGCTTAGGGAAGCAGGCTTTGAAGTGCCTATTCTAATCCTCGGCTTTACCGACAAGGAAAGGGCAGAGGAAATAGTAAGCTACGATTTAGAGCAGGCTGTGTATTCCTGGGAACTGGCAGAAGCAATTTCTAAGGAGGCCGTGAAGCAGAATAAAACTGCAAAAATCCATATAAAAGTTGATACGGGGATGGGAAGAATAGGCTTAAGGCCCGACAAGGACTCCGTACAGCTTATAAAGAAGATCAGCAAACTGCCCAATATTGCTATTGAAGGCATATTTACACATTTTGCAGTGGCTGATACCTTGGATAAAACATATACTGAAGGACAATATGAGAGATTCACGTGGATATGCGGAGAGCTTGAACGTGAGAATGTCAAAATAAATGTAAAACACTGCGGAAACAGTGCTGCAATAATTGACCTTCCGAATATGCATCTTAATATGGTCAGAGCGGGAATAATCCTCTATGGCTTGAAGCCTTCGGACGAGGTAATGCTTGATAAGATTGAGCTTAAACAGGTTATGTCATTGAAGGTCAGAATCACACATGTCAAGGAGATAGAAGCCGGACAGAGCGTAAGCTACGGAAGAAGGTTCATTGCAGAAAAGAAGAGCAAAATCGCATCACTGCCTGTCGGCTATGCCGATGGCTATACGAGAATGCTGTCAGGCAAGGCAGAAGCATTGGTAAAAGGCCGGAGAGTACCTGTGGTGGGAAGAATATGCATGGACCAGTGCATGATTGATGTAACAGGTATCGAAGATGTAAAAGTCGGTGATGAGGTGGTGCTTTTCGGAAAACAGGGAGAAGGCTTTATTCACATTGATGAACTTGCAGAAAAGCTTGATACCATAAATTATGAAATTGTATGCATGATAAGCAGGAGGGTTCCGAGAGTATATGTCAGGAACGGAAAGATAGTCGATGTGTTGAATTATTTATTAGACTAGCTGCTGCCATATATTGTACGTAGGCATAGTGCAAGAATTGGTATATAATATTGTATATGCGGTTAGTATAATCATATATGGTACAATGTGCATTTCCGACACATAATTTTACACTCCTTGCTCATACATATTATTGACGATGCAGAATGTTGCTTACTCTGTGTGGTCTTCAAAAAACTTAGGAGGTGCTAGTGTGGCTGATTTAAAAAAGATTGCCGTTTGCATGCCGGATTCTCTTCTGAAAGAAATTGATGATATGGTATGCCATAAATGTATTAATAGAAGTGAATTCATCAGAGACGCCATGCGTTTTTATATAAGTGAGATAAAGAGGACTAATACAGTGGAAAAGTTAAGGAACGGATATCTGGAGATGTCTGAAATAAATATAACACTAGCAGAAATAGGACTTACAGCAGATTATGAAACAATAATAAGATATGAAACAAGGCTTGCGGAGTGTGAATAATGTGGTTTTAAGAAGAGGGGACATTTTCTATGGAGATTTAAGCCCGGTGATAGGATCGGAACAGGGCGGTGTAAGACCCGTATTGATAATACAAAATGATATAGGAAACAAATATAGTCCCACTGTTATTGTTGCTGCAATAACTTCACAGATTAATAAAGCAAAGCTGCCTACACACGTTGAGTTGGAAGCTTTGAAATACGGCATAACAAAGGACTCGGTCATATTATTGGAACAAATACGGACAATAGACAAGAGAAGGCTGAAGGAAAAAATCGGCCATTTGTCAGAGGAGCTTATGAAGCAGGTGGATATCGCCCTGCAGATAAGCTTTGGATTAATTGAATATACATAGTGATTCATAAAGACCGTGGTGCATTAAAATGCATCACGGTCTTAGTTTGCAGACAAACACGGTTTCAGCCAGAAACGGAAATCGTGTTTGTCTGCAAACTGAGGGTGAAGCATGAAAAATAATATAAAAGATACTGCCGTAACTGCCATGGAAGCCCTGATAAATACAAATATATGCCGATCCCTTAGTAAAAACACCGACATTGCGCCAATAAAGAAAGCTATATTGCATGTCGAGAATTAGAACAGCAAGGGGCACCAACATAAGGGGAAGGCTTTTCAACCTGATACGGTTAAAGTGAAGGCTTTCATAGGTATTCCATAACTTATGCAGCGATGCTAAAAGAGTTTGTACCAATTCATTCAATAATATACCTACATAAAGACATATAAGTTTTCTGAGAAATGTCTGGATATGTTCAGCAAAGAGAAAGTGGATATAACTATTAAATTATGCCATAACTTTACATTGTATTCAACAAGAATATATACCAGGCAATAGATAAAAAGCGTCCGGGTTTGTGTTGATTCATAACCATTACCAAATACAGTGCATAAATCAGATAATAAGCTGCAGGAGATAATGAAGCAGCTGGCACTATATTTTCTTTCTATTGAATAACTCAAGTGGTATAATAAATTTAGCACGAATTTACTGACTGTCTTATATTAGAGGGCATATACATTATCCGAGAGAAGGGAAACGCATGCTAAGACTTTATATAGAGAAGATACTGAAGATTTATAATCTGATAGATGACGTATGTATAGTGGATAAAAACGGAATCATTCAGCATGCAGAATCTTTCGTTGCCGGCGCTTATAGTTATGATCCGAAAGAACTGGTTGGCAAGCATATATTTGAGGTATATACAACCTCCAATGAAAATACAAGCAATCTATATGACGTTTTAAAAACAGGCAAGCCGATATTTAATAGAATTGCTGAATGGAAAACCTATACGGGAGATACAAGGTGCGGTTCCGTTGATACTCTGCCGATAATGAAAGGCCATGAAATAGTCGGTGCAATTGAAATTGCGAGATTTATCGGAGATGAACTGGAAAAACAGAAGATAGTCCTTGATGTTCTGGATAATAAAATAAAGTCTAAAGCAACAAGGTATTATACGTTGGATGACATCATAACACAAGATATACAAATGATTGACATAAAAAATAAAACCAGGAGAATAGCACGGAATAATTCAACTGTTATGATATATGGGAAGACCGGGACCGGCAAGGAACTGGTCGCCCAAGCAATACACAGCTGCGGAAATAAAGAGGAAGCCCCTTTTATTTCTCAAAATTGTGCTGCCATACCTGCATCATTATTGGAAGCAATGCTATTTGGAACGGAAAAAGGGAGCTATACAGGTGCGGAGAAAAGAAAAGGGCTGTTCGAACTTGCAGAGGGCGGGACGCTTTTTCTGGATGAAATAAACTCTATGGAAATAGGCGTACAGGCCAAAATACTTAAGGCGGTAGAAGAGAAAATGATAATGAGGATCGGCGGGCAGCAGCCAATCAGGATTAATACCAGAATAATAACCGGATTAAATGAGGATCCCATTACTGCTGTGAGAGAAAAAAGGCTGCGCGAGGATCTGTTTTATCGATTAAGTACTGTTCAGATTAATCTGCCGGACCTAGTTGACAGAAAAGGTGATATCAAAGTCCTGGTTGACAGTTTTATAAAAGAATACAATGAATCTATGGGTATGAACATTAAAGGAATAAGCAAGGAAGTTGAAAAAGTATTCATGAATTATAAATGGCCGGGAAATGTCAGAGAGCTCAGAAATGTGATAGAAGGCGCATTTAATGTTGCAACAGGAAGCCAAATTGAGATGTGTGACTTGCCAGGGTATATGGTAATATCCGGCAAATCATTTAATACGAATGGGAAGCCGGAGATAAAAGCACTTAAGGATATGATGGAGGATTATGAAAAATCACTGGTTGTGGAGGCAATGAGAATTACCGACAATAAAATGAAAGCGGCAGAATTGCTGGGCATGTCAAAACAATCACTAAATTACAGATTGGATAAGTATAAAATCAGGTGATATAAGAGATTGAGGGGATTTAAAAGGATATTCTATATAATAGTAAAAATTCTTTTTACGTACCAGTAAAAAGTTTTTTTACTTTTTTGCTGCAAACAGAGAAGTACGATAAATGACAAAATATCATTATTCTTCGGTGAACTTTGGAAATAGTTCCCTTAGCCTGTGTGCTGCTTTGACATAAGTTTGTTTGGCAGGTATTCTCAAAACAGAAATTATTGAGTATTAAATGAAATGGCACAGTATTTGCATTATTTTGCAGTTGTTAAAATGTTCAGACATACGTGTTTAATATACATCAAGGTTGTATAATGGATCATTTTGGCAAGAAAATTATAGGAGGAATAAAATGTCAAATATTAGTTCCCTTAAAGAAAAACCTATTGCCGTATTGGGTGCCGGTGCGGTTGGGAAATCCATAGCCGCAGATTGTGCATTGGCAGGTGCCAGGGTCAGAATTTGCGACTTGCCACCTTATTCTGAAAAAACATTGTTCGGAATAGAAAAAAGCGGTATCAAATTATATGGTGAACAGCTGAATCTATATGGTTTTGAAAGGTCCGGCGCAGCAAAAATGGAAATTGTAACCGAAAAAGTGGAAGAGGCGGTAAAAGGAGCGGGAATAATAATAGTAGCCTTGCCCTGCATAGGACACAGGGTATTTTTTGAAAGGCTGATTCCTGTGTTGGAAGACGGGATGGTGATACATATATTTCCCGACAACTATGGCAGCCTGGTTTTAAGAAAAATGATGCGGGAAGCAAATTGTACAAAAAAAGTTATTATAGGCGGATGGTCCAGTTCACCCTTCGGAACACGAGTAGATATTAAGGGCGGAGTTATAATGCCAGCCGTAAAAGTGGACTACAGGGCAATAACATTGAGAGGTGCTTCACTGCCGTCAATTGATCAGGAAGAATTTTTTGAAAGTGCAAAATATATCGGAGCTTTGGATTCGGTCACTAAAGGAGACGGCATTGAAAGCGGAGATACAGTAATGGACATAGGCTTCAGCAATATAAATTCCATATTGCACGCTCCCGGGACCATTCTTGGTGTTGGCGTTATGGAGAATATGGGTGTTATATTCGGTGTCAAAGAAGATTTCTCCATATACTCCCATGCATATTGCCCCTCCATATCAAGGGTCCAGTATGCATTTTATCTTGAAGAGGTAGAACTGGCAAAGGCATTGGGCGTAGGAATACAGCATTATGAGAAAAAGCAGTTTTTCTCAAGAGAAAGCATTCTTGGCTGCGAATATATGGGAATGGATTTTGAGATTCCGTTTGAGGATATCAATCATGTTGCGTGGGGAACGGGGCCCTTTTCAATAGATACGAGATACCTTACCGAGGATATTCCGGTAGGCTGCCATATTTATCATTTGCTCGGGAAAAAGTGCGGCATAAAAACCCCTGTTATTGATTCAATGATTAATATTGCATCCGTTATGCTTGAAAGGGATTTGTATGCTGAAGGGTATACCCTTGATGATATTGGGATTGGACATATGTCATTGGAAGAATTGCATGAATATCTGGACAAGGGCATATGTAAGGAATAATACTGCGGAAGACATCTGCATCAGATTATGCGGATATTGGTGATTTGGCCGGGGATTTGCCAATAGAGTTATAAAAATGTAAAAACAGTAAAAGGAGGAGCATTATGAGTAATGTGCAGTTAAAAGCCGGACTGGATGAGAAGAATGACCAGAATCCATATACAGAATATAGCCTGAAGCGGATATTAAGGTTTGTTATCCCGTCCTTAATTGGAATATTGTTTTTTCTTACGCCTATAAAGGATGGTGACAAGTACAGTATCCTGGTTGCGATATTGTCAGGCAGGTTTTCCGATACTTTCATATCAGTAATGCCATATGTCGTTTACGCAATAATCCTGACCTCCGCAGCAGGGGTTATACTTGCTAAAGCAATAAAGCCGAAATTCATACTGGAAAACGAGTCACTGAATAATTTGTTTAATGTGAGCCCTACATGGAGTGTTATAAGGATTGCCGGAGCTGTCATTACAGTAATGTGTATGCATAAGCTAGGCCCTGAAATGATTATTTCAGCCGATACAGGCATGTTTCTGATAGACGGTCTGCTTGTATACTGGATGGGTACAATTCTTTTCGCAGGTTTTTTCATGACATTCCTCATGGACTACGGATTGCTTGAGTTCACCGGAGTATTTGCTTCAAAAGTATTTCGCCCGCTGTTTACATTACCGGGGCGTTCAGCAGTGGACTGTATGGCATCATGGGTAGGAGACGCTATCGTTGGTGTTCTTCTGACAACCAACCAATTTGAACAAGGGTATTATTCCAGGAGAGAAGCTGCGACTATTGCAACTACATTTTCAGCCGTGAGTATAGCTTTTGCGGTTATTGTAATAACACAAGTAGGTCTGGAGCACATGTTTTTTCAGTTTTTACTTACGACCGCGGCAATTGGAGTAATCTGCGGTATTATCATGCCTAGGATACCGCCCTTGTCTTTAGTAAAGGATGATTACTATAAAACAAACAAACCGGGTTTATTTGATCAGCTTGAAAATCTACCCCTGTTCAAACGGGCGCTTTATACGGCAGTTGAAAAGGCCGGCAGGACAAAAATATCTGCTGTAAAATGGATTAAAAACAGCCTTAGAACAGCTTTTGAAAATGCAATTGCCTGCATGCCGGCAGTAATGTTTATAGGAACCGTATCATTAGTATTATCGACATATACGCCTGTCTTTACATGGCTGGGTTACCCGTTCCTGCCTTTGCTTAAGCTTTTGCAGATACCTGAAGCTGCTGCGGCTTCTCCATGTGTTGTCGTAGGCTTTGGAGATATGTTTATACCGTCAATTTTGGCATCGGCTACGATTGAAAGTGAATTTACCAGATTTGTAATAGCTGTAATTTCAATCACCCAGCTGATATATATGTCTGAAGTCGGCCCGCTGCTGTTAAGCTCAAAGCTGTCCATCAAATTCAAGGACTTGGTTTTCATTTTCCTTGAGAGGACTGTAATCAGCCTTGTTTTTGCAACTTTGATTACCAGATTTATTATACAATTGATGCCTTAAAGGGGATGGTGCTATTGAAACATAAATATATTGCAAAGAGATACTGGAAGGATATTACAACGCCGATGGGGCAGGTTGATGAGCTTTCCAAACAATATGATGATGTTATAAATTTGAGTTTGGGGGATCCTGACCTGGTAACACACGAAATAATCATTGATAATGCTATGAAGGATGCCAGGGCAGGACATACCAAATATACTGATTTCAGGGGAGATCCCGAGCTCAGGGCGGAGATAATAAAATACTATCGGGATGAGTACAGTATAGACATTAAGGATGAAAGCATAATGGTGACGGCAAGCGGCTGCCTGGCTATGTATCTGGCGCTTGAAGCGATACTGGATGACGGGGATGAAGTAATAATACATGCGCCTTATTTTACCCCGTATCCCCAGCAGATAAAGCTTGCGAGAGGAATACCAATAATACTGGATACTTATGAAGAAGAATACTTTCAGGTGAATGTCGGCAGATTGGAAACGCTTATTACCGAAAGAACGAAGGCTATAGTAATAAATACGCCAAATAATCCTTCGGGAAGCTGTTTTACAAGAGATACTATGGAAAACATAGCAAATGCTGCAAAAAAACATGACCTGATGATTATTGCTGATGATATTTACGGCTCCTACAGCTTTGAACAACCTTTTATACCGATGGTAACTCTTAATGATATGCAAGACAGGACTATAACAATAAACAGCTTCTCGAAGGACTTTACCATGACCGGTTGGAGAATAGGTCATATTATTGCTCCTGATTATATTGTCAGGACTATACGGCAAATAAATGAAAATGTTGTATTTACCGCACCTTCCATATCCCAAAGAGCAGCAATACATGCTTTGAGAAACAGGAAAGAGATACAGCCTCCTATGGTGGAAGAGTATAGAAAAAGAGTCGAATATGCAGTAAGCAGAATTAACAATATCCCTAAAATATCAGTGCTTCCCTCAAGAGGGACATTCTATCTGTTTATTAATATTAAAGAGACAGGGCTGACTTCTGTTGAAGCAAGCGATTTAATACTAAGGGAAGCTCATGTTCTTACCATACCCGGAATATCCTTCGGTGACTGCGGCGAAGGCTATATAAGGATTGCCTGCACCGTAGGAATAGAAAAGCTGAAGGAAGCATTTGACAGAATATCAATGTGCTGGGTATAGAACATAGGAACTCGCTAAGGGAAATATATACATTTAATAAACCTTCTGATAATATTAAATCAGAAGGTTTATTATTTCCAAGGAGGGATACATATGGCTCGTTTTATCGCAGCTATGCTTGTATTTGCAATGATATCAGCGGGCGCGACAGGCACTGCCGTTTATGGAGAGGAATACCCTACGGTTGTTTTGCCTGAAGTACCTATAAGGATTGAAGGAGTGGAAGCCTCAGTTTCGGGGTTCCTGGGAGAAACGGAAAGAGGCCCTGCAGAACCCCGGCTGGTGACAAGCTGGGACGAGTACAGTATATTGTACGGAGGGAATAAAAATACCTCATCTTATTTACCTCATTCTGTCAGGGGATTTTTCGAAAACGGAGGAAAGAAGCTTTATGTGGCCAGAGTAATTGATAGCGAAGCCGCTTCAGCCGCAGTTAAGCTTCTTGCAGGAAAAGCTCCGGCACTAACCTTGAGGGCTATAGGAGAGGGCAGTTGGGGGAACCGGATTCAAATTAGGGTTTCTGAAGCATCGGGGAGCAGTGAGTACAATCCCATGTTCAGGCTGGAAATCAGTTATTGGGATGCCAAACCTTTTGATATAATGAGGAATCCAAAGCTGAGTAAGCTCAAGACATATCCTTCCGTGACGGAAGTATTTGACAACCTGTCTATGAATCATGAAGACAAAAATTTCTATAAAGACAAAATTAACCGGAATTCCAGGCTCATAACTGCCGATAAGGAGGCAGGGGACTTAGGATTAATACCGGACTCTTTTAAGGAACCTGTATTTTTAAATGGGGGCAATGACGGCGGAAATATTGATTTGGAAGATTACCTGGGATATAACAAGAGCCCTGCTGCAGTCAGAGGGCTGGCTGCCTTGGATGCTATTGATGAGATTTCCCTGCTGTACTGTCCCGATGCCCTAAGTGTTGCAGGTTTGGGCCAGGAGCTTATACATAGTTGTGAGAAGCTTGAGGATCGTATTGTAATCCTGGATTCAAAAAAAGGTGATACAGGCCCAATGGGGGATGAGGATTTTAACAGTTCCTATGCTGCATTATATTATCCATGGATTATGATTGACGAGGGTTTGGAAACACAGCGTACCGTTCCTCCGGGGGGCCATATTGCAGGTATTTATGCATTGACGGAAGCTCAATACGGTATCAGCAAGGCTCCTGCAGGAATGGTGATAAAAGGCGCAAAGGGGCTTGAATTCAGTATTGATGAACATGATACGGACATCTTGAATTCAAGAGGCGTTAACAGTATACGTGATTTCCCGGGAAGAGGGATAACTGTTTGGGGAGCAAGGACTTTAGCTTTGGAAGCTGACGAGGAATACAGATATGTTAATTTAAGGAGGATGAAAAATTATATAGAAGAATCCATACGGGAAGGACTTTCTTACACAAGTGATTGCTACAACAATCAGGAGCTTTGGGCGAGAGTCAAATCCGCCGTTACGGATTTTCTTACTCAGGAATGGAGGAAGGGTTGCTTTGCGGGCACCACTGCCAGGGATGCTTTCTATGTAATGGTTGATCGCTCTACCATGAATCAGGCCGATATAGAAGAGGGGCGGCTCATAATAGATATTGGAGCAGCTTTTTTGAGACCTGCGGAATTCTATATTATTAGGATAATGCTGCCGGTCTGGGGGAGCAATTAGGTGCCGGTCTGAAACCTGAGTAATACTTGGGTTTCTTTTTATTGTATAGTAAAGTATACTTTCCTATACAATGGGGGATGCAAGGGGGAGAAGCTCCCTGACGTTCAAGGAGGGCGCAAAAAAGGCGTCGTGAGACGCGTTTTTTATTTCGGGCAAAATGACCAGGCGGTCATTGACAATTGGATAAATATGCTATATAATGACCATGTGGTCATTTTATTTTTCGTTGGGGGGTTGACTTGATGAAGCCAATCATTGCCGTAAAAAACATAGTAAAGGAATATGTAATGGGCGAGGTAATAATAAGGGCTGTTGACGGTATATCCTTTGAGGTTGATGTCGGTGAACTGGTGGTTGTGCTGGGGCCCAGCGGAGCGGGAAAAAGTACGGTGCTGAATATTCTCGGGGGCATGGACTTTCCCACCTCGGGAGAGGTATGGGTAAACGGGAAGGATATATCAAAATTCAGTCGAAATGAGCTGACAATGTACAGAAGAAAGAATATAGGGTTCGTTTTTCAATTCTATAATCTGATGCCCAATCTTACAGCTTTGGAGAATGTGGAAATTGCAGCCCAGATATGTGATGAGCCCCTGGATCCGGTATCGGTGCTGAAGGAGGTAGGATTGTATGAAAGAATGGGTAATTTTCCCGCACAGCTTTCAGGCGGTGAGCAGCAGAGGGTGTCCATAGCTAGGGCCGTTGCCAAGAACCCTACCTTGCTTTTATGTGATGAGCCCACCGGCGCTCTGGATTATATGACCGGCAAATCCATTCTCAAACTGCTTCGGGATGTAAATCGTGAATTTAAAAAAACGATAATGATAATTACCCATAACAGTCCTTTGGCACAAATGGCGGATAAGGTGGTCAGGATAAAAAACGGGAAGGGGGAGTCGGTGGAATTGAATGACAGCCCGCTGCCTATAGAAAGGATTGAATGGTAGTAATGTGGATATTTTTAAAGAAATTTTACAGAGACCTGAGAGAATCCAAGGGGCAGTTCATATCTGTTCTGGCTGTCGTTATTATCGGAGTAATGTTCTATACAGCCCTGTATTCTGCATTGGAGGGCCTTGCCGGTGCCGGCAGAAGATACTTCGAAGAATACCGTTTGGGGGACTTGTGGGGCAGCCTGTACCGTGCACCGGAGGAAGTGGTCAAGCGTATTGAGGGGATACCCGGGATAAAAATGGTTACCGGCAGAGTAGTTCGGGATGTGCGGATAAGCATGGAGAAAAGGGATGCGATGGTAAGGCTTATCTCCCTTCCCGATAAAAGAACGAAGGTGGTCAATGATATTCAGCTAAAGTCCGGCAGCTATTTTTCCGGGGACGCAGGTAATCAATGCATAGTATCCGAGGACTTTTTCAAGGCTCACCGGCTGAAAATGGGGCAGACAATTGAACCTATTGTAAACGGAGACAGAGTGAAGCTGAAGGTTGTAGGCACGGCAAAAAGCCCGGAATATACATATGAGGTTCGTGAAGCCAGCGAATTGATACCTGACTCCGAAAGGTTCGGAGTGGTTTACGTGAAAAAGTCATATTTGCAGTCTGTCCTTGATTTTAGAGGCTCAATTAATGATGTAAGCGCGCTTCTGGAGCAGGAGGCTGATATAAAAAAAGTCAAGTATCAAATGGAAAAGCTGCTGGCACCCTACGGACTCAGCGGCATCGTTGAGAAAAAAGATCAGCTTAGCTACAGCCTGTTCAGTGCGGATGTAAGATCCCTGGAATCGTTGGCCGCAGTTTTTCCAATGCTTTTTTTCATCGCTTCGGCGGTGATAATTTATATAACCATGACAAGAATGATAGAAAACCAGCGTATGCTTATGGGAGTGCTTAAAGCCCTTGGCTACGGCAATATGGATATTATGCTGCATTATCAGACCTATCCTTTGCTGGTGGGGATATTGGGAAGCATTATAGGGGCGCTTTTAGGGGTATTTATTGTAGGAGAAGCGTTACTGGATATGTTTAATATGATGTATAATATCCCCACCGGAGAGGCTGCCGTTCGCCCGGGTATTGTTCTTCCTGCCTCTATTCTGGCGCTGACCTTCTGCGTTGCCGCAGGCTGGAATGCCTGCAGGAAGGAACTTAATCTGGTGCCTTCCGAATCCATGAGGCCAAAACCCCCGGCTTTCGGGAAAAAGCTGTTACTGGAGAACATCAGGCTGCTCTGGCAGAATATCAACTTCAGCTGGAAAATGATACTGCGGAACCTTTTCCGGTATAAGAAGCGTTCTGCAATGGCTTCCGTCGGAATAATATTTTCAACTATTTTACTGCTTATTGCACTGGGATTTCAAAATTCGATGGATTACCTGATGCATGAACAATTTTATGAAATACAAAGATTTGATATAAAAATAAATCTTTCCGGAATGGTAAATGCCGACGAACTGAACTATATAAGGAGCATCGACCACATCAAATCGGTAGAGCCTGTAATGGAAAGCGGAATTGAGATAGAGAACGGATGGAGAAGGAAAAACATAGGCATCATGTCGTTGAACAGTGAATCAGAGCTGTATGGAGTTTTTGACAGGGCCGGAAATCCTGTTATGCCTCCCGATGACGGAATTCTGATTCCTTATAAACTGATGAATAACTTAGGTATTCAGCCGGGAAATAAAGTGTATCTCAAATTCTTTTACCCGGGAAAGAATGAGGATAAAGACAAGAAATCAGTTACGGTAAAGGGAGCAACGTCACAGTTCATAGGAGAAAGTGCAATTTGCAGCACTGATTATATTAATTACCTGCTGAGGGAAGGGGTTGTGGCCAATGCAGCCTATATCGAACTGGAAGGCCCTCAATATGAGAAAAAAGTAATGGAAAGGCTGAAAGAGATTCTGACCGTCAGTACCATTCAGTCAAAATCCGAGATAATGGCCAATACGGAAAAAACACTTAATTCCATGAAAAGTATAATTCTGTATATGGTGCTCGGGGCCGGGATACTGGCCTTTGCGGTTATTTACAACATTACCAGCATCAATATTTTTGAGCGCCGAAGGGAAATAGCAACTCTCTCGGTGTTGGGGTTCACCAGCCGCGAGTTGAAGAGCCTGGTATTCAATGAAAACTTTTTTTTAAGTATTTTCGGAGCATTGGTGGGCATTATTCCGGGAAGGTTTGCCGCATATTCTGTTATAATGATGCAGGCCAGCGACACTATGTATATTCCGGCAGTCTTGAATCCTTCAAGTTACTTTATTGCCGTATTTATGATTATTGTTTTTACTGTAACGGCAAATTTGCTGCTTACGGGGAAAATTTTATCTGTTAATATGGTTGAATCGCTGAAAAGTGCAGAGTAATGCATAGCATTATTTCATGGGAGGTCACGGATATGAAAAAGAAAAAACTGTGGATATTGGTTATCGCAATCATAGCGGTATCATTAACGGTGTTTATGGTGTTCTCAAATCAGGGGGAGGATGTGGAATTAACCATTGCGGAAAAAGGAGACATAAAGGAGTACGTGGAGGATATAGGAACTGTCAGATGCAAGGAGCAGAAAGCAGCGAGCATCGAAGGCAGCGGATTGATACAGGAGGTTAATGCAGAAATAGGGCAGAAGGTGAAGAAGGGGGACCTGCTTCTGAGCATGGATAAGGAACTGCTCCGGATACAGCTGAAGGATGCGGAGGAGAAAATCAAGGAAATTGAAGCAAGTATCCAGGGAAGTGAAATAAAGAACTATGCAAGCACTGTGGATAAGGCGCGGATTGCGGTCAACCGTGCAAAGGATACCTATGAGGCGGCCCTGGATGACTTTAATAAGGCCAAGGTGCTTTCGGAGGCGGGAGCTGTAAGCGCCGCGGAACTTAAGCAGAGGGAGGAGGCACTGAAGGCGGCAAAGGCACTTATGGATACCGCAGAAATAGACTTGCAGCAGATCGAAGCAAATACCCCCGACAGTGTCAAAGCAGTATATAAAGCCCGGCTGGAGCAGATTATGCTTAGCAGGGAAAGCATTTTACGTAGTTTGGAGAAGCAGGATCTGACAGCTCCGATAGACGGAGTAATCCTGGAAAGAAATGCAGAGGTGAATACTGTGGGGGTCCCCGGGACCATTGCCTTTGTGGTAGGAAATCTGGATAATGTTGAGATAGAGGCCGGCATACTTGCGGACGAGGTTACGGATATCAAGCTGGGAGACGAGGCGGAAATCATAGAAAGATCCGGCAGAAAGCAGGTTATTGCCGGAAAGGTGGTAAAGATAGCGCCAAGTGCAGTGGCTGTGACTTCTTCCCTGGGAGTAAATCAGAAAAGAGTCTCTGTCATCATTGAACCGGAGGAGCAATCCGGATTGCTCCGCCCGGGATACGAAGTCGATGTTAGGATAATAACAAAAAGCAAGAAGGATATTCTTAAGGTGCCCTTAAGCTCAATATTTGATTATAAGGGCAAGGACCATGTTTTTGCGGTGGTTGAGGGCAAAGCTGTTCTGAGAGCCGTAAAAAAAGGCATACAGGATGAGGATTTTGTGGAAATACTTGAGGGGCTGAAAGAAGGAGAACTGGTTCTGTCGGAGCCTGACATCAATACAAAGGAAGGCATGCGGATAAAGCTTGGGAACCGTAAGTAACAGTGGTATAATAGGCTTGTGAAAGGAAGTGCATTGGGCATGTATGAAACCTTTGAAAATTTGCCTGAAAGTAAGAGAGAGCATATTCTGCAGGTATGCATAGAGGAATTTGCCCGAAACGGCTATATAAATACTTCTACGAATACTATTGTAAAGAGGCTGGGAATCTCAAAAGGGCTGCTTTTTCTTTATTTCAAAAGCAAGAAGAACTTGTTTTTATATATTACCGACTATCTTATGGATATGCTTACAATTGATTTTTTTGAGCGGTTTTCAATTAATCAGCAGTTAGAGTTTTTGGATATTTTTGACTTCATGGGAGAATTTTACAATATGCTGCTGAAGGAAAAGCCGCATGTTGCAATGATATTTTTGGAAGCGCTCTTAAATGCTCCGGAGGAACTCAGAGAAGAAGCTGAGGCAAAGCATGAACTTCTCCATGAAAAGGTGTGGGGAAGGATAAGAATCAGTAATATGCGGAAGGATATCGATATCCGAACGGTTATAGATTTGATGCATATGGCTTCCTATCATGTGGGGCGGATGATATTCAAGGAACATGGAAGGGAAACGGAGCATTTTAAAGAGAATGCGGATAAGTATATAAAAATATTCAACCAGTATGTAGATATAATAAAACATGGAGTGTGTGAATAGGTAAGAAAGGGGAGGTGCAGGAATGTATCCGGGATATATAACTGATGTAAAGGGTATTATAGTAGGGCACAGTCAATCTGAGAAAGGCATGACCGGCTGTACGGCGGTTATCTGTGAAAAGGGTGCCGTAGGAGGAGTGGACGTGAGAGGCTCTGCCCCGGGAACCAGGGAAACGGACTTACTGAAGCCGGACAAGCTGGTGGACAGGATTCATGCGGTAGTATTGTCCGGAGGCAGCGCCTTTGGCCTTGAAGCTGCTTCCGGGGTGATGAGGTATTTGGAAGAGAAGGGAATCGGATTTGATGTCGGGGTTGCCAAAGTGCCCATTGTGGCTTCTGCAGTTATTTTTGACCTGAACATCGGTGACCACAGAATCAGACCGGATTTGAATATGGGTTACGATGCCGCAAGGAGTGCATCTGCGGAAGAAAGCAGACAAGGAAATACCGGCTGCGGATTGGGTGCTACCGTAGGTAAGGCCTTTGGCCCCGAGCATGCCATGAAATCCGGGCTGGGAAGTGCCTCTGTCAAGTCAGGGGAACTGATAGTGTCTGCAATAGTATCGGTAAACAGCTTTGGAGATATTTTTGACTATGAAACCGGCAGGCAGCTGGCAGGGATATATGACTATGAAAAAAGGGAAATGCTGAATACATATGAAATAATAAAAAGGGAAGGCAGGGCGTTGGGCTTTCCCATGAGGAATACAACCATAGGAGTAGTTGCCGCAAATGCCGTATTAACTAAAGCTGAAGCAAATAAAATTGCGGCCATGGCGCAGAACGGTTTTGCCAGATCAATCAATCCGGTGCATACAATGATGGATGGAGATACAATATTTACTATGGCTACCAACGAGATAAAAGCGGATATCAACCTTGTGGGCACTATGGCCGCTGAGGCGGTTTCACGGGCAGTAACCAATGCAGTTGTATATGCAAAGTCATGCCATGGGCTGATTGCCTGCAGTGATATATTAAAAATATAACTTATTGTTTTTTTTTATTATTTTTATTATAATATTCTTGTTGCCAGCATCCGTAAGGAGTTGGACCGGATATAGTTATAAACATTATGTTTTACGACTGGTATCCAAAATATGGAACTAGAGCGGAGGTATTAAAATGGAAGCAGTAAAGAGATTTGACGTAAGAAAATTAGTTATTGTCGGGGTATTGGGAGGTGTATCCGCAATTCTGGGCATGACGCCCCTGGGATTCATACCCGTAGGACCGACAAGGGCAACTATAATGCACATTCCTGTAATAATAGGTGCTATTATGGAAGGCCCGGTAGTTGGCGCACTTGTAGGGCTTATATTTGGACTCTTCAGTGTTTTCCAGGCATTAACCAATCCCACACCGGTATCCTTTGTTTTCCTTAATCCATTGGTTTCCGTAGTGCCAAGAGT
>ENA-UOWE01002277-UOWE01002277.1-activated-sludge-metagenome-genome-assembly--contig:-NODE-2277-length-21487-cov-6.928331_pt1 | contig 21487 bp, 17 predicted proteins | sample MGYA00249841_ERZ761562 | MGnify/ENA primary metagenome ERZ761562 (study PRJEB28883, sample SAMN05720200) | activated sludge metagenome | isolation source: Anaerobic digester | place: Japan... | reverse complement strand
CTCTCTCCGGCACTGGACAACCAAAAGACCGTAGCGCCCATACCACTGACATGCCGTCAATATGAACCAGATCGGCATTATTGATTGTATCCCTGAACTCGTCATTTCTAACAATATCATTTATAGTGGCTGAGTTAACACCAAACTGTGCAATCTGCCTCCTGTTCTTAATACCATGCTCAATGATCGACAAAAATTCGCACCGTCTCAAGGGATTAATCCTGATGTTGAAGATGAATACCTCATCCGGCCCTTCCCCTATAACAACATCTGTAAAATCTGGTGACATTATTCTTGAATACTATATTACTTTGTCTTAATACTACCAGAAACTCACTTCTTCTCCATTCCCGGTGAGCCCTGTCCCTGTTTTATCATTGTCTGGCATCCATTAATACGGTTTAACCTTTAAATAAGCTGCCAGTGATTTAAAATATCTTCCTTCAACCTGTCAGTGGAATACCGTGTAACATGATCGTTTTTCACTGGTTTCTGCAGTTGAGCTGCCTTTAGCATCCCTTTCGCAAACTGTTGTTCGTCGCGGTCTCTGATAATATAACCATTAACTCCTTCAATTATGATTTCATCCACGGAACTGAAATCAGTAGCACATACCGGCACTCCGCATGCAACTGCCTCCATAAGAGCTGTAGGCCATCCCTCTTTGTACGATCCCATTATATACAAGTCCGAAGCATTGAGATATGAAGCTATTTCTTCCCCGCCTTTTTTCCCTGTCAATAAGATTTTATCAGCCAATTTATTCTCTGAAATATACAATTTTATTTTGTCATAATCCTCACCTTCGCCCACCATTATGAACAGCGCATTGTGCAACTGCTTAAGGAATTCCATAAAGCTGTCAATCATGAATTTCCAGCCTTTCCACCAGGCCAGCCGACCCGTAGTTAATACTATAAATGCTCCCTCCGGAAGGTTTAGTTTCAGACGGGCTTTATCCCTGTCACATGGCTTGAAGATAGTTGTATCTATCCTTGTCGGGAATTTAATGACCTCGCGCCCGGCCATTGATCCATTACTTCTCAACAGCATATTCTGAATTGCCTTCTCATCTCCCCTTCCCAGGATTAGACTGGCTACACCAATTTTCTTAAAGAATCTGTCCTCAAACCAGTGCGCCATCAAACCTCCATAACTATATTTGGAATTAACAAGCGGGTTATCCAGTCCTGCAAAAGAATAACAAATATTCCTTTTGCAGTCAGAAAGTGCAAGCAGAGATTCCTGTCTCTGAAGAAAGATATTGTTGATTCCAATGTCCAAAATTCTTTTCCTGTAATATTTGATAAGCAGATAGTTCACAAGCCTGTCAGGAATGATTTTCTTGGTTTTGGTACTATCATATCTTGCCATAGCAAAGAAATCGAACTCGACATTGTTAATTTTCTTTTTAAACCATCTTCCAACAGGGTCATTTCTGGAAGTAGTAATCCCTGCCAGGGCAAGATCACTTCCAAAAGAGGAAATCATATTTCTGGCAAAGGTCAGATAGCCTCCTATCGGAAAATCCTCATAGTTTGAAAAGTCAATTATCAATATTCTATCCTTTGTTCCCATGAACCGGTTTTGCTTGTTATTTAATTATTAACTACCTGACTATAAAGATTGAGGTAATCACTTACCATCCGGTCAATTGAGAAGTGGTTTTCAATTCTTTCTCTGCCCATGTTGCCGAAATGCTTTCTCAGGTTAACATCATCAATCAGCATCTCAATTTTATCCGCCAGGACATCAGGGTCAGAAGGCCTGACCAGAAATCCTGTCAAACCTGCCTTTACAAGCTCTTCGGTACCTCCTCCCGTCGTTGCTACAACCGGCTTCCCAAGAGCCATATATTCAATCAACGAGTTTGAAATTCCCTCAGTAAAAGTTGCCAGGACACATATATCCATGGCATTTATGTATGATTCCACTGCATTTTTCTTTCCTAGGAACCTGAAGTACAGTTTCAAACTTTCATCTACAAGGCTGATAGATCCTTGCGAATCTGTTCCGGTACCAATTGCCACGAAGGTAATATCACGTCTTTTGGCGAGCAGTTGCTGAGCTGCCCTGTAGTATGTCGGGTAATCCTTATGTTTACAGAATGAAGCCACCATACCCACCATATATTCAGTTTTGATACCCAGCTCCTGTCTGACATCATTGGCCGATGTAATCCCGTCGAGCCTGGAGAAATCGAATCCGTTGTATATGACAATACCCTTGCACTTTGGTGCCATATATGCTTTTAATCCGGCCTGCGAATTGCTGACGATAACCTTTGAAAACGGGAATGTCAGCCTGGCTCTGAGCCAGTGATGATTCAGGATCTTCCATTTCAGCGGGACATTGGTGACCATACCATTTATAAGGGGGCAACCGGTCATTCTGCAGACAGGAGCCAGGTAAACAGCGGTCATGCTTTCCCAGCAATGAACCACGTCAGGTTGCTCTTGTTCGATGAGTCTTTTAAACTGCCTGAATACTGAAAGATCCTTACGGGTTTTTCTGATGATTTTAATGATCTCAATACCCAGATCATTGATCTCAGTATAATGGATGGTATTGCTCATAACCACCAGCCTGATTTCAATCCAGGTCATGTGGCTCAAGGCTTTCATAAGCTCCGTGAACCGCCTCTCCTTGCCTCCGGCTCCTAATGTATCTATGACAGAAAGTAATTTCATCTTACACTCATAACAGGATTATGCCGGTTGGCTCATTTTTTTTCGGTTACTAAAAAAGAAATCATCATATACTTGTGTAAACAATCTGAGGTCAAGTCTTTCCCGTACAGTAATGTGTGCGTTTTTTACAATTTCCTGCGCCCTGTCATTATAACTGAGGATAATTTCTTCCAGCTTCCCTGCAATGGCATCTGCAGATCCAGGGGGGATAATATATCCATTGTAATTATCCTTTATAAACATGGCATTATCACTGACATCAGTTAACAGAACAGGGATTCCTGACACCAGATATTCCGACAGTTTGGTAGAAAAGCCGTAGATCGTTCTTTTGTTTATTGGTCTGGGTAGAATCAGCAGGTGGTATTTAAGGAATTCACGCTTCAAATCCTCAGGCTCGATATTCCCTTTATAGTAGACCTTCTCTTTCAGATCAAATTTTTCTGATAATTGCCGGAGTCGTATTTTATCTTCTTCCTCTAATATTCCATATAGATAAAGTTCAATATTGTACCTTGTACTCAGCCTTGAAAGAGCTTCATAGACCAACCCGAATCCTTCCTTCTCGCATTTAATATAGCCTGCAAAACAAATTTTAAAGGTATCGCCATCAAATATGGGCGGATCTCCCATGCCGGCTATCTCTTCAGCATCACACAATATTGGCACCCTGATTATTTTACTTGTATACTTTGAGAAGTACTTTTCAAGACTTGTTGATATAACTGTAATCCCATCGTAGAATACAACCTGAATCTCATTTAAACTAAAGACAATAAGATCTTTCGACGCCTTTAGAAAATATCTAATTACGGGACCCGGTCCCTTTGGCGGTTGTGAAGAGAATGAGATTGCTCTTCTGAGTTCATTGATCTCACAGAAGAATCTGTGCCGTTTCAATAATTTGAAATAAATCAGGTAAATGAAATCCTTCAGAACAAATGTTGTCGGGTAGAGGTAAATGACCTTATCTGCCTCTCCCCGTGAGAGAAATCTGTTTACAGCTACAAGAAAATCCTTGAGGGAATACTTCCGGGGGTTCTTCTTATTGGCAGTTTTCAATGCAAAGACTCCGTTGCGTATCCTCTCCATATCTGAAGGTTCACCTTTAAACTCGGCAAAGGAGCAGAGGTACACGGTAATACCTCCGGCTGTAAGAGATTTTGCAATATTCTGCATTCTCCTTGAACCGGCTGTCTTGCCATTAAGGATCTCTCCAGTTGATATTATGAATACCTCTCGCATTACTTACTAAAACCCGGAATCCTGTTTTCTTTTGATTACCCCGGCATCAGCCCATATACTCCATTATCAGATCACGGGTTTCCTGAATATGAGCTTTCGATGATGCACCAAATAATACCGATTCAATTTTCGGGAATCCGGCCAGATATTCAATGGCTTCCTTTGGCCTAAGAGCACCTGCGGCGAGAACCTGCATGGCGATCGGTCTGAATGTCTTTTCATTCAGGTATCTTTCATAGACCTCTTTTCCACCTGACATCCTGAATCCAATTTTGTTGATAGAACTGGCAATGATCGGATTATGAATACCAACAGAATTCAGAGCATCCAGCAGAGCTGGCAAATTCATTGTAATATAGCCGGGCTCCGCATTATACTTCTTCCTGATATAAGCATCATACTTTTTAAAAACCTCATTTAAACCCAGGCCAAGGATCAGGTCCACGACAACATTCTGGATGAATATGACAGGGGTGTCTATTCCCTTAAACATCTTCATCTCGGCATCAACAAATATCTCCATAAGCTTGATGAAGTCCTTATTCAGATATGCAACTCCCCCTTTGGTGAATGTGCTGAATATGTTGCCTGGTACGTATTGTTTAACGGTCCCAATTATGCCAAGTTCAGTGACTGCATTTGCATACTTATGTGCATATGGCATACACGGGTAGATCTTAAAATTTCTGTATTTGTCAGGATTGGCACGTAAATGATTACAGATGTTGCCAATGCGGTCATGAGTCGTACACATGAATGTATTGATCCCTGTCTCAATAGCCTGATCAAGCACCCTTATTATGGAGGCGTCATCTTTGAAACGTATCGCCTGTTCTCTCGACTTCTCGTCTGACAGGTGGTTTACAGCAAAAAACTGGTTGTCACCGAACAAAACCTTTTCCATCTGTATTTTTACCTTTTTGAATCTTCAATTATTAAATCAATTGTCTCGTCGGTCTTAAGAGCCTGTGCAAAGGAGTTAATCTCTGACTGTTTATTCTTCAGGACGCATTGAATAAAATGGTCAATCTGGGCACTGTACTCCTCGCCTCTCAGATAGAAATTGACCGGAATTGCCAGATCAGTTATATATTTGATCGTCCAGCCCTTCTCCAGATTCTCCCTTTCATTTGCCTCCTTCAAATATATCTTCAACTCTGTTGCATCACAAATGATTTTGCCTTTCTTTCCCATGACCATAAGAGACGTCGACATCTTTCTGTAGGTCTCATCACTCCAATTGGCTGAAAGTACACCGGTTACTCCGCTGTCCAGCGTAAGGATTGAATAAACAGCATCTTCAACTTTCTTTGAATAGATCTTTTTGAGCTGAGATCCGCTGGCCGTGACCGGGAGTCCGATTATTTCCTGAATCAGGTTAATGACATGAGATGCATAGTCGAACAAACATCCCCCGCCTTCCTTTGGGTCTGAGCGCCAGGTCTCTCCCTTTTCACGAACCACCACAGGACCGTAAGCTTCGCCTGTAAAGTGGACAAGCTCACCCAAAATTCCGGCTTTAAGCAGCCTTTTCAGCTCCCTGAATGTTCCGATAAAGTGGTTGTGGAATCCCACCTGGTTAACCACCCCTTTATCTGCTGCTTTATTGACCAGGTCACGCCCCTCCCGGGTAGTCAGACTGAACGGTTTCTCACAGAAAGTGTGAATACCTCGGTCCAGAGCATAACTGACCATTTCATAATGATACTTCGTCGGGGAAGCCACTATCAGGAGATCCGGCTTTTCTGTATCGATCATCTTTTTATAATCATCGTATACCCTGATCGTACTGAATTTTTTGAAGGCTTCCAGCACAATTGATGATGTATCACAAACTCCCACAAGTTCTACGTCCGGATGTGGATTCAATATGGCAGCATGGGACAAACCCATCTTGCCCAGGCCTATTATTCCTGCGTGTAACATATCTGTTTATTAGGTTGTTTTAATAAATTACTTCCCAAAAGTACATGCTTTATAGTCATGCCGGTCATTGAATGCCACATGCCCAACATACAAATTAGTCTAATTAGAAACGGAAATGAAAGGGGAAAAAGTACGCGAGAGATAAAACAGAAATTGATTCTCCTGAGGAATTTCATTGAAACTCTCTTAATCTTTTGTATGTCATTCCTAGATAAGCAGAGACAGGTAGGTTAAAAGACTTTTTTTCCGAAAAACCGGGTGATTGGCTATTATTCGCGTCTGGAATTAAGTTGAAGCTCCTTCTCAAAGATAACTTCGTACAGATAGAGGAAAAAGATATAATATACCATGATTTCAGAGAATTCTCCGATATTAACCCCGAAACCACCATCTTCCAAAATGTTGAAATCTACCAGTAATCGTGGTACTGCGTATGAAAAAATGGTAATTATAGCAGTAACCACGATCCATTTGTTTGGGAAAAGATATTTAAAAACCGGATTTTTAAATTTATGGATAAAAAGTGGTGTAATAATAAATAATACCAGCATCAAGGGATATATTGATCGTTTGAACAGCCTGGCATTGTTTCCGAGGTTATGCACATTGGCTTTACCGGTCAAGTCTCTAAAAAGAGTATCTGAACGGCCTTTAAAATACCTGAGGAAGTGAGCGCCGTAATCAATCTCTTCAAGGAGAACAAACAGTGCAAAGACCGAAAGAAAAGTAAATATGACTTTCTCAATCCTGTTTTTCTTCCTGAAGACCGCCATTACGCATATTACCAGAATTATAATCAGGAGTAATATCTGCAAATTCTCTACAATACCCAGTTCCCAGTTAACTGAAGGACAAACGAGCTCCTGTGTCCATTTCACTCCGGAAAAGTACATTACCAGAAGCGGGATGAGGACCAGAAATGGTATTATCCAATACCTCAAGTGATAACCAGTTTTATTTTGTGATATCAAAGTAAGTATTTTTTAGTTTTTATTATCGGCTACTTCCATGATAACATTAAAAACTTCCCTAGTTTGAAGTGATTGCTTTTCCCAGCTTATACTATCAATAAATGATTGCGCTATTAAAACAGATTCTTCCGGCAATGGTCCCGTTCTCATATGGTCCTTTATTGCAGAGACCACCTTCTCAGGATCATTTACAGGTACTACCGTTATTGCAGCTGTTCGTTCAGCCAAATATTCGGTATCCCCCACCGGAGTGGCAATAACCGGAACGCCAACCGACACCGACTCAAGGTACGCAACCGGGAACACTTCATGATAAGAGGTACGTATGGAAAGATCAACATTCCGGATAAGGAACTGTTTGTCAGGGCCTCTTATTACCCCAAGGAGCGAGACTTTGTCATCCAGCTTTTCTTTTTCTATAAATCCGGAAATCTGTTTCTCCAGATTGCCATTGCCGGCAAAGTACAGCTTAAAGTCCTCGCTTTTCATCCTTCGTATTGCCTCAAGAAGGTCTTTGACACCGTTTTCTTCAATCAACCTCCCCATAAACAGTATCTTGTATGCATCTACTTTTAACTTTTCGCGCAGATCATTGCTCACGTTTGTTTCATCGAAACCTACTACATCCATACCCGGATGGACTACCATAACATGACCATCCTTGAAATTGTATCTTTTATCCAGGTATTTTTTTAACTCATAACCTGCAGAAAGTACCTTATCTGCATTACGTAACACCAGTTTTTCAACATGCCCGTAAATTTTGGCTGCCCATCCAACATGAGCCGGTGTGGCTGCAAAAATATGGACTGTCACGATATAGGGGATACCAAACATTTTTTTCAGAACATATCCGACAAAACCACTTAATGGTGTTTGGGCATTTACCAGGTCGTATCTGGTTCCTCTGATAACCTGCCATAAAGCAATGAAAAAAGAATAAAAGGAAAGTGAGATAGGCTGGAGTGCAAATTCCCCTATAAGAGGTACACTTTTGACCCTGACATTTTCATCATCACTGTGAGAATAACCAGCAATGACCGTAAAGCGGAAATCCTTTTTCAAATAGCTTATTATTTCAGTTACATAAACCTCCATGCCTCCTGAAATAACCCTACCTGATGAGAATGCAGGATAATTCTTACAACCCAGGATAAGTATGTGCTTTTTCATTTACGGTAACCTGTTTTTGGGTTAATAAGCTTGTATATTGACCTATTAACTGTAAGTATCCGGTCAAGAGCTTCTCCTCGTTGAAACTCTCAGATATTAATTCTAAACTGTTCATCCCAAAAGTATTCCTTAACTCTGAGGATTTCACCAGGGTTTCCAGCCTCAGAGTTATCTGCTCAACATCCTTTACGGGCAGAAGATATCCATTATAGCCATCTTTGACCAGGAATCTGTTATCTCCAACGTTGGTAGCTACAATCGGAAGCCCTTCAACCATAGCCTCCATCAGGGAATTAGACAGACCCTCAAAAAGGGAGGTGCTCAGATAAATATCGGAACTTTTGAGAAAATCACCTACATTGGGCGGGTTTATTACAAGGTCCACCTTCTTGCCAAGACCAAGCGAGCTGATTAATGACCTGATTCGAGGCTCCTCCGGGCCATATCCAACTATAATATACCTGATTGATTGATCGGGATTCCTGGTTATCAATTGACTGAAAGCGAGCAGCGAGGTCTTAAAGTCCTTCGCTTTAACAAAACGAGCAACCGTAATTATGTTTAAGTTATCACCGTTCTTTAAAGAGGCGGGTGAATCTGGCCTTGTAATGGAATTATGTATCACATAGCCCTTCCCGGGATCAAAGCCACGTCGTTCGAATTTACTCTTAGCAGAATGATTATTGAAAATTGTAGCGTTATTAAGGTGATTGTGCACAAATCTCTCAGACAAAAATTTACAAACAGGAAATTTCTCGGAACGGATACCGCCAAAAGTCACCAGGTCTTTATTAAAGACCTTGCTGAATCCGGCTACTATATTGGCGAGGGTAAGATAAGAGAATACAACGGCTGCATTTTCTTTTTTCAGGATCCGGTTGAATTGCACAAATCTCATCAACCGTGATCCATGAAGTCCGTAATGTTTAAGTGAATTCTCGGTTATAAATTTCTTGTTTTGAGTATCTACCTTTCTCCTGCTCCAGCTAACAACTACAACATCCTCCCCTCTTTCAGCCAATAGACTGGCAAGAGATAAAGCCTGCTTCTCCGCTCCTCCCTTTACCAGTGTTTTACAGAAGATGACTACTGATGACATAGGGAATGATTTCTTTTCTCAGGTTACTTCTATTATTGGATGTAAATAATTTCTCATTTATGAAAACCTCCGTGATCAAAGTGATATTCGCCTGTGGAACTTGTACGTATCAATTATGATCATGTCTTTATCACTATTAATTGTGTGTAGTCCTTTTAGTTTGGGATCCCAGTCCGGCTTTATCTCTTTAAGCAGGACTTCATTATACTCTTGCTCGTTAAGTTTTGTAATATGATTAATATTCAGACCTCTGCCATACCTTATTGAGCAATCCTGTGACGGGCGATAGATCTTGCCACCGTCTACGAATATTTTCCCTGCACATCTTGCCCTGCTTTCATCAGAGACTACCGGATTAAGCGGATGGCTAACCCATTTTCCCATGATAGGATCATCACTATAGAAAAGAAACAACTCAGTGCTACAACTGGAGACACCTCCGGTTTGGTCTATAGTGGTGAACAGCCACCACTTGTTTTCATAATGGAATAATGTGGTATCTGTAGCACTTATATTCTCCATTATATACTTTTCAAATTTCCATATATATGGAAAATCGCAGCATTTATAAAGCTCTATTGTTTTGTTCTGATTTGTTTCCGGTATCATATAGTATGTGCTATCTATCTTAAAAACGAATGGATACGATAAATGGTATGGTCTCTCGAGTATCTTTTTGGACTTAAAAAGATGACCATCGCAGTCAAGCTGAAGTACTGACAGATGAGCCTTATTAGTCTTATAAATGAATTCCTCAACAAAAACATAATAGTTGTTTTCATCGGCAATGATGAAAGGGTCTGCCCAGAACAGTTTTCGAGGAGGATTTATGGCTTTGAATGTACTGAAGTCATCCTCACAATATTTGCTATCCCTGATGTTGTTGATTCTCAACTGCCAGCTGAATGCATCAGTATGGCAAGCTTTGTAAATGCCAAGACGTAAAACATAGCCTATATGTGCCACTAAATCCCTAAGGACCGACAGAAATGAATCGGAGTGCGAGGATCTGCCAATGTCAGGAATGAAAGCTCTATGTCTTTCTTTAATTTGATTCAGGTAGGCCTCACCGTGTCTGAAAATTCCCTCAATTAACCTTGGCAGGACGACTGTGGCACGCCAGAATACTTTGTTCCTGTTTTCGGTAACGGAATAGTGGTATGTTGACTCACGGGAAAAGTAGACAACGTCGTTTGGTGAACGGTCAGCCGTTAATATCTCAAGCCACATGTCTGTGAGAGGCTGATGTTTAATGACCTCCCAAAAGCCATGAGCAGGCATGCCGTGGATTTTGCTATCATCAATTGAAAAAGTCCAGACACCGTATTTTGGAATATCAAGAATAGTATCCTCAATGATATGACTGCCAAATAAAATTATCACATCCGGGTTGAGATCTGCTATGGCATTTGCCTTGCCTGTTTCTTGCGTAAGGCCAGCTGAATTGTTAAGGCTGATAAAAGATTTTACACCTGTCAGAGACGCAATGTCAGTATCCAGGTGAGAATAGTGTTTGCTTCGGAATAGTAATCTGTCTATGGATTCAAACAATCTTATGAGAAATGCACTTCCGTGAGAAATCTTGTGTTCCCGGGTTTCGTTTGCAGGCTCCCGGTTGATTATCACTGTGACATATGCAAATCCGGAAAGAGTTAGGTTTTCTATTGTCCTATGAACCCACAGTGGCACTGTGGTTTCATTTATCAGGACGCAAATATTCAGCCTCTTATCCATTATTGGTTCCTAAGCTTTATTCTTAAGCCGGTTAATGAAATAGTCGAATGACCTCGAGAACTCATCCTCCAGATTGGAGCTGCCCTCGAACTTGACCCACTGCCCGTTCTGATATTCATGCCAGAATTTTGATCTCTGAAGGGCTGATGTACCGATATCAATCATCTGGAATTCTATCAGATGATAAGATTTACCGTCAAATCCAATGTCCATACCAATTATGGGAAAGTCTATTTCAAGGGTAAGCATGCGGGCAAAGTCAAGGACACCTTCCAATTCATTGTCCGGAACCTGAAAGAACATTCCGCTGCCACTGGCTCTGAAATCGTTCCGCCTGTTTTTCCTGTACATGCAGTAGAACTTACCACCGAAGTAGAGTACTTTGTAGTCACCGCTGAGGCCGGGGATAAAATTCTGCACCACGAGGGCACTGCTGACAGGAGAAGTATCCAGCTGCACATAACCTTTTCGTGAAGGGTAAAGAAACTTGATAGTCTTCTTGACAAGGTTTTTGAAGGAGGTTATTACCAGATCTCTCAGTCCGGAGGCAATTATGGTACGTCCAGCTTTTTTTATATATTTTTTGTATTCTTTCCTGTTGTGCGCCAGGTATACACCAGCACCCGCTGAGCTTGAAGCATGTTTTATTACGGCCGGAAAACCTTTGTTATATGTCAGTGCATCCACCCACGATCCGTAACAGGTGCTTTTAATTGTTTTCAGAGCGTCATCACCAAATCTCATCCTCATGAACTCCATAAAGACCTTGTTGTGATGAGCTTTAAGGTATTCATGGCATGGCATCACAAGAGCCCCCTGTTTCTCCAGAAAATAGACAAGGTCTTCAACGTACCTCTTGTAAAAGGCACCAGGTGCTTCAGATGTCTGATATAAGAAATAGAAGTCCTGATAGTTAACGGACAGATCCAGCTCACTGAATTTGCATACTCTTACATTGTAGTCCCTCTCCCTGAACCATTTGCTGATTTTCAGAACATCCATTGAGGTAAAATTCCTGAAATCTGCTTTGGAGACCAGGAAGGCAGAGGACTCATCTGTTAGAATAATAAGTTTTCTCATAGGTAACGATGACAATTAAACATACATAACCATAACTCCACCCATCAGGCTTTCCTGTCCTTAAGGATCTTAATGTATCTTAACATTATTTCCCTGTGTGTCTCACATTCGAAATGGTTTTGTATCGTGTTCAGCTTTCGTTTTGAGTAAATAAGTCTGGTTAAAGGACGGTTGAGTACTTTGTCGATCCTTCTGATTGTTTTTCCCAAACCGGCGAGTGTGGCCAGGTAGTATTGGCCATTTACAAGGCAATACTCATCGAATTGGCGTTCAACAAATTCTGGATTTTTGATTTCTTCTGATCGTTTATAAAAGTCAGCCAGGATTCTGGCATTAAAATCAGGCTCAGGGATCTTAACGCCATTGCCATCTTTCTGTATCGGAATGAAATCAATTTCCATTTCACTACCCAGCTTCACATTAACGAGCAGGCCTGTCTGGTAGAACTCATCATTATGTCTGTCGAAGAGAAAGTTACCCTGTCCATACACGATAATACCATTACCATACTTTTCGTAGGCGCCTATGCAATGGCTATGCTGACATATTACAAGATCAGCACCACTGCTTGCCATCTTTCTGCATGTCTTCTGTAGTTCGGGTGTGGGATATCTGTAGTATTCCTTTCCGCCATGAAACAATACGATAACCAGGTCACAACCAGACTTCAGATTGGAAATATGGCTGAAACTTTCAAGCAGGTCAATAGGATTTGCTCCTGAATGGTTCTCACCAGCTATCGAGAATTCATGCTCAGCGCAGGCATACAGCCCAATTCTATGACCCTGTTTATCCAGTATTAACGGACGGGATGCAACACTAAGGTTTTCTCCTGCGCCCACATATTCTATTCTTTGTTGCAAAAGCTGTTCAATGGTACTAAGCAACCCCTCTTTACCATGATCCATAATGTGGTTATTTGCCAGGGTAAAGAGTGTAGGATCAAGCTTTTTAATGCCCTGAATAGTTGATGCGGGAGCACTCAGAACCGGTCCGTCCTTTTTTATTGGATTACTCTTTTGAATCAAAGGGACTTCAAGATTAAATATCCGGATGTCAGCAGACATCAGAATATCAAGAAGGTTCTGATCGATTATTTCTTCGATTGTCCCTGACGAAAAATGAGAATAGTTTGACTTTGTTGGTCCCAGGTCTCCACCGATTAGAATACTTATTTGATTCATTAGTTGTCTTTGATAGTGATAATTTCACATTGTGTTAAATCCAATTAAAAATGCAAATTTACATAGCAGGATTAACTATAGGTTTTTCAGTAGATCAATTAATATTTTACCGTTGGACTCAGGAGAGAAATACATTTGATATTTACTGAATCCATTTAATCCAATTCTTCTTGCCTTCACAGTATCTTCTGCAATGCTTTTTAAGGCATCTGCAATTCCTTCAGGGCTTTCAAAATCTACATAATAAACATCATCCGAAGAAAGATAGTCACAGACATCACTGGCTTTGGTTGAGATGACCGGATTTCCGGTTGCCAGGTATTCTCCTAATTTGAATGGGAATCCGGCATTTGAAAAACCCGAATTGGTTCTGCACATACAAAGCACATCTGCATCTCTTAATAATTCATAAAACTGCTCATCAGGAATGTATCCCGTAAACACAACATCCCTACATTCCTCATATTCATTTTGATACTTTCTTTGTTGATCGCTCTTCCCTGCCAGAATCAACTCAGCTTCCCTATAATCCCTGTTGAACATCAGGAAGCCTTCAATTATCATCTTTACTCCATCTTTGAGATCGAATGTGCCTGCATATACTACTTTTAATCCCTTTCCATTCGACACTTTCTCAGAGTTGAAGTTCTGTGCTGCGGTTACAGGAATCAATACTACTGGCTTATTTGTAAGTTTCTGATACTTATTTCTAAGATGACTGGAGACAACGGTAAAAGCATCTGCCCATTTGTGAGTCAGGATATCAAGTTTATTTGTTGTTTTAATCTTTAACCTGGATATTAGTTTGACATCGTCTTCGAAAAGAGAATAGTCTTCATTAATATCGAATAATATCTTGTAATGCAATAGTTTCGCCCATAAGACAAAAAGAATGTTTTCTACATTCAGTGGTCCTATGCAAAAGAAGACATTTTTGAATCCTTTTTCTCTTCCGGCACTAATATTCTTCAGCCCCTTGATAAAATAAGATATTGTTTTATGCAGATGCAATAGCTTCAGATCATTTCCAATACTGACATAGGGAATATCATTTTTATCAATCTTCCAGTCAGGCTGTTTGAATTTGCTCCTATATGACAAAACATTTATTTCAACATTATGCTGATGCAGGTAATGTATCAAATTATGTATCTTCTTTGTGACTGCCAATCCAACAGGATAATCTCTAATAAGAACAAACAAGTTGATTCTAACGGATGTCATAGCAGAATTATGGTTGTTATTTATGGATTTCTTCCAGGACTTTTTTCAACACAGGGTGAGCCAGATACCCTCCATATGCCAGATCATTGCCTCTAATGCCATAATCAGAATTACCTTCAATAATTACGGGACCCTCTTCTGATATTGCTACGTCCCATCCAATTATTCTTAAGCCAGGCATCAATAAAGCAGCTCTAGTAACCAGGTCTATTGTTTCATTTATATAAGGTAGCTTAAATCCTTCAAATACAGTTTCTGTCATCGGATGGCGGGTAAAACGTTTAGTCCCATCATAATTCAAATCTGAGTAACCATATTTTTGTAGTACACCTGTTTCCAAATCTAACCCGACCATGCACCCACCACTACCAATATTATCTACAAAATGATTGTGAAGGCTCATTCGGATATATGCCGATAAGACATTCACTTTACCCTCATCATCAAAGAGAGTATCTATTCTGATCGTATTTACTGAAGAGGGATTAAGGGCATTCAATTTTGGATGCTGGATTATCGTTTCCTGGAAGATGAACTCTGACTGAATAATACTAAGGTAAATATCCCTGATACTATGATTATTACTCAATACATCCTCTTTTCTAATCTTATAAATATCAGCTCCTTTTGAACTTGCGTATATCTTCTTCACAATAATTGAAGTCAAAGAAGAGTATAGCTCGAATAACTCTTTTAACCTCTGGTTAAACTCTTCTACCGAATTAATCTGAAACACTTCGCTTCCGCGACAGAAGTTTTTCCCATGATTATACATTACTACAAGCGGTATTTCAATATTGAATTGTCTGTAGAACAGATCAAAGTATAACTTGTTATCCAGAACCTCTTTCAGTCTTTGGTCGTTTAATCGGGGTACAATTCTGGCAGCAAATTTTATTGGCAGATAATCCTCAACACAGGTAGCCCCATCCTTAAACAGATAATTGGTAAAATAATGACCTGGAAACTCTTTATGAATAAATGTAAGTACTATCAGCTCCTTAAGAATCCTAAGCATTCGCTTTCGTTCCGGATCCTTTATGATTTCCAACAAGAGTCTTCCTCTACTTAATTTGGGAGTTGTTTTCATTTCATTCTCTCAGTTATAATTCGCAATATTCTCTACATTTTAAGCGATACTTCTTATAGGAAGAACGTATGAAACCTTCAAGTATTAGAAGTTGATCGCCGTGAAAACAATTCTCTGAATTCATCTCTTACTTTACTATCATCACAACGAGAAAAGGCAATATTGATTGCATTGGTACCAGGCATTTGCTAATCTCCATAACCATGCATACTTATGTCCATTTTTGATGCATTCCTGTTTCACAAAAACAAAGTATATTTGCTTTTTGCTTTACTCAGCCATGAGTAGAGAAGACTTTCTCATAAAAAGTACAATTATTTGATAACAATAATATATTATGCAAATAACTGTTCTTAATCTAATATAACTAACTGTTGCCTCTCATGACTTTAAAATTTGATAAAAGTTATTTCAAGGACTATTTAATAAAGAATGTTTCGATCTCAAAGCTACTGATTGGTACCGGAGGTTTATTAGCCATATTAATACTGGACATTTTCTTGTGGAGGAGGGGGTTAATCCAGGAAGGATTGCCTGATCTTACTCCCGGTTATTTGCTCAGAAGTATAATCATCGGATTATCTGTTCTTATGATCGTGGTGGGATGTCTAAAAACCAGGCCCTCACTAATGCTTACCAAAGCCAACGGTAAGCAGCTCCAGGTGTTTTCAATAATTGGAATTCAACTCCTTTCAATTTTTATTCTATGGCTCTTCTTCTATAGCCCATCTATTTTCAATGCAATCTCCGTAGAAGACTCTATTCTGGAATGGGGCTCCTTTTTAGTATGGTTCTTAGGTTGTATTATTTTGCTTATAACTTTTGTAAAACTCCAGAAATCCTATAATGTAAAAAAAATAACCAGCTTTTTTCTTGTGGGTCTCATTCTGGTTTTTTTTATCCTGGCAATGGAAGAGGTGTCATGGTTTCAGCGCGTTTTGGGCATAAAGCGCTATTTTTTCATATTCAGATGGAACCAGCAGGGTGAAATAAATATTCACAATTTTGCTACCAATGTAAGCGAAGTAATCTTCTATTTTGGTTCATTTTTACTTATGGTTGTCCTGCCATTTCTTTGCATCTTATTCTGTAATCAATATCAGAATTACTCCTGGCATCTGTTTATTCCAAGGCCATTCATGATAATCATTGGAGCTTTTGCCTGTGCTTATAATTTTGATATGTGGGACATAATCTTTATTCAGATTGCCTTTTGGGGAGCATTAATCATTTTGTTAGTCATCTTCCTGTTCTCGCAAAAGAGAGGAGACAAACTGTTAGCCTTGGTATCTGCTGTTATTCTGTTAGTATCACAACTCTCATTCTTGCTGAATGGTCAGAATTTTATACGCAATATTTTTGTAATTACTGAATATAAGGAGTTTTTAATTGGCCTGGCTGCCTTGATCTATGCTCTGGATGTCTCTTTCATTCTTGAAAGCAAACTAGGGAAAAATCATCTGACAAAAGAATCCCCTACTATTTGAAGATCATATAGTTTTAAAATATTCTTAACAACTATTACTATTATTCAACTGCAGTGGTTGATAGCCACAAAAGCAATTCTCTGAATTCATTTCTTACTTTAGTGGCATCAAAACGAGAAAAAGCAATTTTGATTGCATTTGTACTAAGCATCTGCCTATAATCTTCATTATTAATAAGTGTTTTAATCGCCTCTTTAATTTTTTCAGGATCAATATCAGTAACACAGTGACCACAATTATTTTGAGTGCAAAACTTTACTATTGCTGTTTGTTGTGGAGCATAAACCAAAATAGGGGTGCCTGATGCCATATATTCTGAAGCCTTAGTTGGGATTGAATACTGTGCATACTTCTCACCATCGCGGGTAAAATCAAGTGGTAGTAATAATAAGTCAAAATCATTCAGCAGTGCTGGTACAGCCTCGTGTTCTATTGGAGGATTGATTTTAACGGATTTAAACTTACTTAATCTAGCTGAAAAAGGTTTATTATAATCAGAAGTATAAATTTCAAACTCAATAGTTATACCTTCAATGTCTAATCTAGAAATAACCTCTGCGAAATGTTTGATAGTCTCTTTGTTTGCCAGGCCGATTCGACCCATATAGAGAATTCTAAACATGTCACGGGTATTGTTACTGATAGTCTTATTATAGTTGTATTTGTAAGTTTCTATTGGATTATGAAAAGGAATGAAAGATATGTTATATCTTTTTAAATAAGCTTCTGACATAGCATCACTAATACTTAGAGCTAAGCTGACTTTCTTCAGTAGGAATCCAAATTCTTTGTCAATCCTTCTCGACCAGTACTTTTTAAATATGCCTCTAGTACTTACAGTAGAAGGCCAATCATCCATATTATGGATAACAGCAGGAATTCCCAAATAATCAACCAGTTTTGTTGCGTAAACAACTGTATCCCGTGTAGATACTTGTAAGTATAAAACTTCTGGTTTAAACTCAGAAAGCCATATCTTTAACTCAGGCGAAAGCCTTGTTTTAAAGAGACAATGAAAAAGGCCCAGCCATTCAAGCATAGGATAAAATAGTTGATTGACTGTAAAAGATCTTATTCTGTTCTTCTTTTTTGCATCCTTTATTGAGTCCGTACTTGAATTGAAAGTCAATCGTCCTGACCTGAACTGCCGTTGAATAAGGTTAAAAGGGAAAATCCATCTTACCTCATTCTTTCCTAATTGATAATAATTATTACAGATATCTGTCGTGACGCTATACATTGTATGACCGCCTGCGACAACAGCAATCTTATCTTTCTCCCAGCCACTGAAAAGATTTGACAAAGTAATCCCTCCTCCATACCTCCTATTGAAAGGCTGGCCAAAAATCAGAACTCGTGGCAGTTGCATAAATAGTCATTTTTCATACTCAGAATTCAGAATTGAATTCTAGTTATCAACGGAAAACACTTTGAATTAATTTTGAGTCATCTCTTTTTTCGAATTTTTCTTTGAAGCCAGGACCTCTATGACTGCTGATTGTGACAAACTTATTTTAAAGCCTATTATAGGCGCGAATTATAAGTGAATTCCTCTCGATTTGTTATAAAGATAGTGGCAATTTGTCACAATGAATTATCATTTTTTCTTTATCGTTTGATAAATCTCTAACATCCTTGAAGTAATAGTTATTTTGTGATGCCTTTCTGAGGCAGCTTTTATTCCATTTTTAGAGATATGCTTGGCAAGTTCATAATTCTCAAAGATCTTCATAATTTTAAAGGCCAGCATTACATGATCATCAAATCGATATAATAGTCCTGTTTCTCCATCATCTACCATATCCGGCACACCACCAACAAATGAAGAAATACAAGGTGTGCCTAACAATTGAGCTTCTCCCAGAGAATTGGGGCTGTTCTCAATCGCCGAAGGACAAACATAAACATGAGCAATCCTGAGCTCTTCGGCCATTTCTGTTTCATTAAGCTTCCCCAGAAAAACCACATTCTCTTCTAAGCCAGACTTTTTAAGTAATGCCCTCATATAGGCCCCATATGTGATTGTTCTCTGAATCCATTTGTGTCCACCGGTCACGTCAATCCCGGCTATTCTTAATTGAATTCCAGGATAATATTCTTTGACTATTGAAAGTGCTTTGAGGACTTGATGCAAACCCTTTCTTGGAGAATTTGCCTGGCTTAAGAATACTGAGTAATCTTTTTTGGCTTCAATAGACCATTTGTCCGAATCATAAAAACTGGAACGTAAAACCTCATTGCAGAAATAGTAATTACATTTCGGATTTATTGCCTTCACATGAGAATAATCCCAATCAGTCCTTCCAATGATATTTGTGCACAGTTTAAGATATCTTAGCTCAATTTCAGCACGTTGTTTTAATTCATTTAAATTGTGCGGAATGGTCTCTCTGTTCTTTAAATCACTTAACGTAGTATGCTTTAATAAATCAAGTGGCTTTACTCCAGCAAAAAAATACTTTCTATAGACGCTCAGCAAGCCCTGAATTGAAATAACATAGGTTTGTTTTGGACATGCAGTGATGCATGCCATACCATGAGCATACTCTGTACCATGAATATGGATTATATCAGGTTTAAACTCATTAATTACTTCTACCCAATATTTCTCCAATGATTTATCATAATATTTCTTCGTTTTCCTGGCAGGAAGAAGGTAATAGATGACATCGGCCTCCTCATACCTTTTTAATTTGTTCGCAGCATAAGTGGTGCTTACCGCTAAGGTAACTTGCGTGTTAGTGGAAAGCTCACCTGCTAGTGAGAACATCCATCCGCCGACTACCTCAGCAGGCAGGCCAAGCTTTTCCCGAACAGCAGGAAACTGAATATTTGTGATCCATAATATATTCATAATAATTTTTCTTTAAAGGTCTCTTTTAGTCGTCACTGATCTAGCACCTAAGGTCATTTACCAGACTTAAAAGTAACGCCTTCCAGCTTCATAATAGGCTTCAATAAATTAGTCCAAAATCTCTCTATTTAAGAGCAGCAAGATTTTACTCATAGTCTTTGATTCGCCGATCGCTTAGATTCTACAATATATGGTTTACGAAATAGGTCATAAATTTCCTTGTCATTTAGTTCTCTTAATGCCTTGGAGTGGCACATGCCTACCACAATCCAAGTAATTACATTAAGTAAATTATATGCAATCTGGTTTTCAATAAAAATCATAATCAGATAACTTGCCAAAAGTAACCCCAGAGATTTTAAAAACACATTTTTTGAAGAACTTAATGCTTTAAATATTGCTGATATTATTATAGATATATATAAAAGGAAACCGACAATTCCCGTTTTAAGTAGTATCTGAAGAAAAGCAACCTCAACGACCGGTCTATTATAGGTTTCAAAGGCTTCTGACATATACCCGGCATTCAATCCTTTACCGAGAAGAAATGCATCATTGTGCTTCAAGTCCTGAAAAACTTCATAATATAAAAAGGTCCTTGTATCTGCGTATGGATCAAGCTGACTATACTGCCTATCATCATCCCCTGACATCATTTGAAAGACACTCTGACCTTTTATTCCAAGATATAATGACCCAAATGGAATTAACAGGACACAAAAAACAATTACATTAAGTAATATCTTATTCACCTTTACATATTTAATTACGTAATATGCAATGACTACAGAAAATCCAATAAATATTCTTAGTATGCCTGATCTATTTGTCACTGAAACAACTACTATTAAAACTGCGATTAAAAGAATAACCAGCTTCTGCCATCCTGATCTTAATGGTATAGTTACGATTACATAAAATATTGGATATAACAGAAAAATTTGAAGTTCAAAATAATCAAGGAAGAAAATGGAAACCAATGTCACCGACACAAGGTAAATGAATAGAAGTTTGTTTGTAATATGAAAATATTTTGGACTAATTCCTGCGATTAAGAAAAATACAGGAAAAAGTGATATCCCCATGTAATTGTTAGCAATAAAATCCAGAAATTCGCTAAAAGACCTAAATTCAAGAAGACTACGTGTGAAGCAGATGAACATCCATACGATAAATAAGTCGTACAGCCTCAATGAGACCTTATCTATGAAATCCAGTCTCCAATATGTCCCAAAATAAATAAACAATATCAGAATTAATGAAGCTAATGCGAATACATACTGGAATTTATTATGTAAAAAACCTATACCTGGCCCATATGCATTGAAATAAAAAACGAAATGAAAAAGAAGAGCAAAGAGCAGGCTTGTAATTAATATCTGTTTCTTACTGAACATAAAGTTCTTGATTAGATTCCGGAGAATGCAATTATTTGATCCAGATCCCCTTTCTTTTTTTATTAATGACCATATGATACTGCAAAGGAGCTAAGATTAAACCATTAAAATTAGCTATCGCAGAGGCGATAAATAATGAATGAACCCCAACATGTAGCTGCTTAATTAACAACATAGCAATGCCAAGATACAGAATTGGACTGATTATACTGGCAATAAATTGAACTCTTAATGCACTGATTCCATTCAGGAGCTGGACATATTTCCCTCCAAACATCTTACATTAAAATAAACAAAGCCCCAAAGTGAAAGAGAGAAGGATATGGAAACCTT
>ENA-UOWE01002265-UOWE01002265.1-activated-sludge-metagenome-genome-assembly--contig:-NODE-2265-length-21527-cov-5.522168_pt1 | contig 21527 bp, 20 predicted proteins | sample MGYA00249841_ERZ761562 | MGnify/ENA primary metagenome ERZ761562 (study PRJEB28883, sample SAMN05720200) | activated sludge metagenome | isolation source: Anaerobic digester | place: Japan... | reverse complement strand
ATTTTGAAACTACCGCTGCCGAAATTGCCATCGAAAAAAAATACAGCTATGTCGTTTGTGGCCACATTCATATGCCACAAAAAAAAGTGGTAAAAAACCAGCACGGAGAAGTTTTGTATTTGAACAGTGGTGATTGGATCGAAAACCTGACCGCATTGGAATACAAGAAAGAAAAATGGAAAATTTATCAGTATAAAAAATCAGATTTCTCGCAATTGGAACCAAAAGAAGAAGTGGTTTATAATGATATTGTTTCCAAAATTTTATCCTAAAAGTTTAGTGTTTATAAAAATGTAAACCGCAAATTCGCAAATTAAAAGAACAAAAACAGGAAAAAAAGTTTGCGAATTTGCGGTAAAATCTAAATGATATGAAAATATTTTATGCCATACAAGCCACAGGCAACGGACATATTAGCAGAGCGACTCAATTGTATCCTTATTTACAGCAATTTGGTGAAGTAGATTTCTTTTTGAGCGGCAACAATGCGAGTTTGGATATTAATTTGCCCATAAAATTCAGAAGTGCGGGTTGCAGCTTGCATTACAGCAAATGTGGCGGTTTGAATTATTGGGATATTGTAAAAAACATTCGCCCTCACCAAATCTACAAAGATGCTACTGCCTTGCCTTTGAAAAATTATGATATAATTATCAACGACTTTGATTCGGTTACTGCTTTGGCGTGCAAAATGCAAAAAGTGCATTCGGTGCAATTTGGTCATCAAGCCAGTTTTGTTTCAGAACACACACCAAGACCCGAAAAACGTAGCCTAATGGGAGAAATGATTCTCAAACATTATGCGCCTTCTCCCAAACACATCGGCTTGCATTTCGAAAATTATGATTCCTTTATTCATCCGCCTGTTATCAAAGATGAAATCACACAAGCCGAACCCAAAGATTTAAAACACATCACGGTTTATTTGCCTTCATTCCAAAAAGATTGTTTGGAAAAAGCGTTTCATAAACTCTCGGATGTGGAATTTCATTGGTTTTTGAATGATGTTCAAACCAAACATAAAGTGGGAAACATTACTTATTTCCCTGTCAATCAAAAGTTGTTTAACGAGAGCTTAATTAATTGTCACGGAATAATTACGGGTGGTGGATTTGAAACTCCTGCCGAAGCTTTATTCCTTCGAAAAAAAGTATTGAGCATTCCTATTCGAGATCATTATGAACAAGAATGCAATGCGGCTGCCTTAAAGAAAATGGGCGTTCCTGTGGTATATGAAGTGGGTAATGATTTTGATTTAATTATAGAAAACTGGTTGAATTCTGTAGTTATTTACCCAAAAATGAAAGCTAATACTATCAATGAAACCTTGCAGTTTTTGTTTGATACTTATCGGGATTAGAGTGGTGTTTGGAGAAAAACACTCATAAATACTCTTTCTCCGAGGAAGATAAAAAACCCAAAAGCGATTAAATTCCCACTAAAAAAACTTATTTCTTATTAATTTAATTTCCATAAAAAAATGCCCTCAAATAGCAGCTTACTTTTTGAGGGCAGTTTAAAATATATGTTGGTTTTAACTTTATTTCAAGTTTTCTCCCGCAATGGTCATTTCGTCAACGATGTGTTTTGCACCTGCATATTTGTCTATCAGCCAAAGCACATACCGAATATCAACACTGATGGTTCTTTGTAATTTTTTGTCAAAAATAACATCTCCAGCCATAGCTTCAATGTTTCCATCAAAGGCAATTCCTATCAATTCCCCTTTTCCATTGAGTACTGGAGAACCTGAATTTCCTCCTGTAATGTCATTATCGGTCAAGAAATTTATTGGCATATATCCATCTTTATCGGCATATTTCCCAAAATCTTTTGCCTTATTTAATTCTAATAATCGAGCTGGCAAATCAAATTCTTCGTCTCCTGCTTTATACTTTTTGACCAATCCTGTCATAGTTGTATAATTATTAACCTTGGCATCGTTGCGTGGATCTTTAGGCAAAGCATTTACTTTTCCGTATGACAATCTCAAAGTAGAATTGGCATCAGGATATTGAATAGAATTTATTTTAGATTCTCGCAAACCTTCTACCAAGTTGCGGTAGGCTTTCTCGAAATTATCATCCATTTGCTGCTGATCTTCTGATTTTGCTCTTACTTTTGTAAGTAAATCATTGGAGAGCACATAAAGTGGATCAGCACTAATTGCCTCTGGCTTTGGGTTATTCAAAAAAGCCAAAACAGTTTCTTTTGATGTAAAAATACTTTTGAAAACTGCCTCATTAACCACTGTGGCAAAATCGCCTTTATTGTCTTCTTTCAATTTTGAAATCATTGGCGAAAGTCCGAATTCAGCCCCTTTCGAAGTGTATAAATTCAGTTGAGCTATCAAAACATCTTTCTCTAATGGAGCATAAAACTTTCCGTAAACCGACTCAATCAAAGCATTAATTTTCGGAAGTACCTCAGCTCTTTTGGCTTCATTTTCATTAAAATAATACAGTAATGAGTTTCCTAAATTAGCTGGAGCAGAGCCATAAGTAGCTGTTCGCATCAATTGCGAAAGGTAATTATCGTGACGTGCTTTCAAATTGGTTTTGGCATAATAGTCATTTATTGTCGCCACCACTTGACCATATTTAGCTTTATTCTCCGATTTATTGGCCCAATCATTAAATTTAGATTCCTCTATAGTTTTAGTTTCTACCGTTCCTGATTTAGTCAAAGCATCAATCATTCCTTGACGATTTTTCCAATAATTGGCAGTCGAAGCATATTTTGAGGCATATTGCAAACTTACTGTTTCGTCCTTATCCATATAAACTTTCATCCTGTCCATTCCCATTTTTGCTCCTTCAACCCAAGCAGGATATGCAAAATTCACATTTTGATTAATTCCATTGGCTGGCATCCAACGATTAGTTCTGCCTGGATAACCCAAAATCATTGCGAAATCATTTTCTTCAACACCTTTCAAACTTATTGGTAAATAATGTTTGGGTTTCAAAGGCAAATTGTCTTTTGAATATTCGGCTGGATTTCCGTTTTTATCGGCATACACTCTAAACATCGAAAAATCGCCAGTATGACGTGGCCATTCCCAATTGTCAGTGTCGCCACCAAACTTTCCGATGCTTTCTGGAGGTGTTCCTACTAATCGCACATCTTTATAATCTTGGTAAACAAAATAATAGTATTCATTTCCTTGAAAGAAAGGACGAACCGAAACGGTGTATTTTCCACCTTCGCTGTTTTCTTTTTCAATCAGCGCTATCTCTTGTTGGATTACTTTATTTCGATCTGTTTCAGACATTTTATCATTGACTTTTAACAAAATTCTTTTCGAAACATCATCCATTCGAACGAAAAAACGAACGTATAAGGACTTGGGTTTCATTTCTGCACTTTTGTCTTTTGCCCAAAAACCGTCTTTCAAATAGTTTTGTTCGGCTGTAGAAAGTTCTGCAATTGCACTATATCCGCAATGATGATTGGTCAAAACCAAACCTTCTTTCGAAACGATTTCGGCTGTACATCCGCCATTAAATTGTACTATAGCGTCTTTCAAACTACTGTGGTTAATGCTGTAAATTTCTTCGGATGTCAATTGCAATCCCATTTTTTCCATATCACGGTGGTTCAAACGTTCGATAAACATTAAAAACCACATTCCCTCATCGGCTTTAACTGAATTTGGTAACAGCAATATTCCAGCGATTAAGGCAAAAATAAATTTTTTCATTTTTTAATTTATAAAGGGTTACTTGAAAACTGGCTGAACCTATAAAAAAATGTTTTTTTATTCAAAACCAGAATATTCACTAAAAATAGTATCGCAAAAGTAATGATGTTTAAGGATTTGATAAAATATTTGAAGAAATATTCCAAAAAATTTAAGACAAAACAGCTTTTTAAAATAAAAAAAGGTACCCTATTTCTAGAACACCTTATTATATAAAAAAGATAAACCTTTAATCATTCAACATTTTCCAAAGCTTGTCTTTCAAATCTTGTAAACCTTGTTGAGCAACTGAGGAAATAAACATATATGGAATGTCTTTAAACTCTTTGTCCAATTGTATTTTCAATTCGGCTTTGAGTTCGTCGTCTAGCATATCACATTTTGAAATCACCAACAAACGCTCTTTATCCAACATTTCGGGATTGTATTTTGTCAATTCGTTGACCAAAATATCGTATTCTTCTTTGATATTTGGAGTATCAACAGGAACCAAAAATAGCAAAGTCGAATTACGCTCGATATGTCTCAAGAAATAATGTCCCAACCCTTTTCCTTCGGCTGCACCTTCAATAATTCCAGGGATATCGGCGATTACAAATGATTGAAAATCTCGGTAAGCTACAATCCCCAAATTGGGTTTTAAAGTGGTAAACGGATAATCGGCAATTTTGGGTTTTGCTGAAGTCAAAACCGACAATAAAGTTGATTTCCCTGCATTTGGGAAACCTACTAATCCTACGTCAGCCAAAACTTTAAGTTCTAAAATCACGTCCATTTCTAAACCGGGCAAACCGGGCTGAGCATATCTTGGTGTTTGATTAGTAGAACTACGAAAATGCCAGTTTCCTAAACCTCCTTTTCCTCCTTGACACAGAATCTTTTTCTCACCGTCTTCGGTAATTTCGAATAATGTTTCTCCGGTTTCTTTGTCTTTTACAACAGTTCCTAATGGCACTTCGATGTATTTGTCTTCTCCATCGGCACCCGTACTTCTGTCTCCTCCTCCATCGCCACCATGACCTGCCTTGACGTGACGGGCAAATTTCAAATGAAATAAGGTCCACAGTCCTTTGTTTCCAACCAAAACAACGTGTCCTCCACGACCTCCATCTCCTCCATCAGGACCTCCATACTGGATAAACTTTTCTCTATGCAAATGCGTAGATCCTTTTCCGCCTTTACCGGAAGAAACAAATATTTTTACGTAATCTACGAAGTTCCCCTCTGTCATTTTTTTTAGGTTTTTGGTCTTGGGTTCTAGGTATTGGGCAAACTAAAACCCAGAACCCAAGACCCAAAACCTTTTTATTTTATGGCTTTTACCATTACTTTATCAATCTTCACCCCATCCATATCTAGGACTTCTAATTCAAATTTTTGCCAAACTAATTTTTCTCCTTCTTTTGGTATATGAGAAAGTTCAGTCATTATTAATCCGCTTACAGTGGTTACTTCATAATCACTAATTAGATCATCTAATTCGAAATAAGTCAAGAAATCGTGTAAGGAATAATGTCCATCAACTAACCAACTTCCATCTTCTCTTTCGATTAACTGAAAATCGTCTTTATAAAAATCGGATGCATCTCCTACTAAAGCTTCCAAAATATCATTCAAAGTGATAATTCCTTGAAAAAAACCATATTCATCCGAAACAAAAGCATAGTGAACGCCCGAGTCTTTGAATTGCTCTAATGCCTTGTATGCCGTGGTATATTCCATCATAAAAGGCGCTTCGGTCATAATGTCGCCCAAATTAAAATCGGCTTTGTCTATAGTTGCAAATATATTTTTCAAATTGACAACACCCAGAATATCATCATGATTTTCGCCAAAAACGGGGTAAATACTATGCAATTCTTTAAGCATAAATTCCTTAACCTGTTCTTTGTTTGCATGCACCGGCAGAATAACCACTGATTTTCTGTGGGTCATCAATGAATTTATCTTGCGGTCACCAATATGAAAAACACGTTCCACGATGTCTTGTTCAATTTCTTGAACTTCGCCGCCTTCAGTTCCTTCTTTGATAATTGCTTTAATTTCTTCTTCGGTAACTTTGCCATCAGCAGTAGGTTTTATATGCAAAACGTTCAATAAAAACTCGGTCGAATGGGTTAACAACCATATAAATGGAGCGGTTACAATCGAAATTACTTTCATTGGTAGAGCTACTGCTTTTGCAATAGCTTCTGGGTGATTTAATCCAATTCTTTTAGGCAATAACTCTCCTAAAACCAAAGAGAAAAAAGTTAAAACAACCACTACAATTCCGACTCCAAGTGAAGCTGCAAAGGGTTTCAAAACTTCAAAACCGCCAACAAAATCTTGAACATCGTGTGTAATTTTATCTCCTGAATAAATACCCGTAAGAATGCCTATTAGCGTGATTCCTATTTGAACTGTGGATAAAAATTTATTGGGAGAATTGGCTAAATCTAATGCAACTTGGGCATTTTTATTTCCTTTTTTTGCAGCCGTTTCTAGTCGATTTTTTCGCGCCGAAATCAATGCGATTTCCGACATCGAGAAAACGCCGTTGAGGATGATTAAAAAAAGAATGATTAAAATTTCCATTGGTTTGTTTATTGTTTGTTGTTTATGTTTTGCTGATACATTGGATATTACCAACTATAAACTATAAACTATAAACTTTTTATAAATTATCGATCACTTTACTTAATCGCTCCGTAATATCGGCAATAGAACCAATTCCATCTACAGCATAAAATTTATTCTGCTTAGTGTAATAGTCCATCAAAGGAGCTGTTTTTTCGTTGTATTCTTGGTAACGATTTCTAATTTTTTCTTCATCTTGATCATCAGGTCTTCCACTAGTTTTGCCTCTTTCTAGCAAACGAGCTACTAAAATTTCGTCGTTGGCTTCTAATGCAACTGTTGCGGTAATTTTGTCGTTTTTGGTAGCCAAAAAAGCATCTAAAGCTTCGGCTTGAGCAATTGTTCTTGGAAAACCATCAAATAAAAATCCTGCTGCATCTTGATTTTTTTCCACTTCGCTTTGCAACATTTTGATGGTTACTTCATCTGGAACTAAATCGCCTTTGTCCATATAAGTTCTGGCTAATTTACCCAATTCGGTTTCATTTTTGATGTTAAATCTAAAAATATCTCCTGTTGAAAGATGTACTAAATTGTATTTTCCTTTTAAAAACTCGGCCTGAGTTCCTTTTCCTGCTCCTGGTTTCCCAAATAAAACTATGTTAATCATTTTAAAATTCTAAATTGTGAGTTATGTTATTGTTTTTTTTCTATATTATTACTTCAATTGATAAACTTCTGGTAAATTTCTACCCAAACCATCATAGTCTAAACCGAATCCTACTATAAATTTATTAGGTATTCTGATACCAACATAATCAATTTTAATATCATTTTTTAAAGCTTCGGGCTTGAAGAAAAGGGTTGCTACTTTGAAATGCTTTACATTTTGCTTTTTGAACAAGTCTTTTAGAGCTACCAAAGTATTGCCTGTATCCACAATATCTTCTATAATAACTACGCTTCTTCCAGACAAATCGCGGTCTAAACCTATTAATTGCTTAACTTCATTGGTTGATGTAGTTCCTTCGTAGGATGCCATTTTAATGAAACTTACTTCGCAAGGTGATTTATAATGTTTCATAAAATCAGAAACTACCATAAAAGCACCGTTCAAAACGCCTACAAAAACTGGAACTTCGTCGGCAAAATCATCCTCAACTAAAGCAGCAATTTTTGCTATAGCGAAATCTATTTCCTGAGCAGAAATAAATGGAACAAATTGTTTATCGTGTAGTTGTATCACTTTTTTCGTTTTAAAAATAATTTGCAAATATAGGGATTTCGAAATTGAGAATTGACAATTGATTTCTACTTTTCAATCAAAATTAAAAAAACCAAATAAATCATTCTACTTTCTAGAAAGTCGTTGGAAAGTAAATCTTGAAGAAAATAAAATAGCATTTTCCTATTCGGTCATTATAAAGTATCTTTGCCACATCAAACTACAACTCAATGAATTATTTTTCTTCCGATTTTAAATTAGGCATATTAGGTGGCGGGCAATTGGGCAAAATGCTTTTGTCTGACACCAGAAAATTCGATATTCAAACCTACATTTTGGATCCAAGTGATGAAGCGCCTTGCAAAATCGCCTGCAATCAATTCTTCAAAGGCGATTTGATGGATTTTGACACCGTTTATAATTTTGGTAAAAAAGTCGATATTTTGACTTTTGAAATTGAATTGGTCAATTTAGAAGCGTTGGAAAAATTAGAAAACGAAGGTTTGCCTGTATATCCATCACCAAAAACGCTCCGTTTGATTCAGAACAAAGGTGTTCAAAAAGAATTTTACTCCCAACATAATATTCCGACCGCTCCATTTCAAAAATTTTCTAATTTAGAAAATCTGAAATCTGAATTCAGCAATCTAAAATTACCATTCGTATGGAAATGCACCGAATTTGGTTATGACGGCAATGGTGTAAAAATTGTTCGAACACTGCAAGATTTAGATAATTTACCGAACGTAGAATGCATTGCCGAAGAAATGGTTCCTTTCAAAAATGAATTGGCGGTTATCGTTTGTCGCAATCCTTCGGGCGAAATCAAAACTTATCCTGTGGTAGAAATGGAATTTCATCCTGAAGCCAATCAAGTGGAATATGTAATTTGTCCCGCTCGAATTGACGACAAAGTAGCCTTGAAAGCTAGAGAAATAGCTCTTGATGTTTCCGAAAAATTCAATCACGTGGGACTTTTGGCAGTCGAAATGTTCCAAACCCAAGACGATGAAATATTGGTAAACGAGGTCGCTCCTCGCCCACACAATTCAGGTCATTATTCTATAGAAGCCAGTTATACTTCGCAATTCGAAAACCATTTGCGTGCTGTTCTCGATTTACCTTTAGGAAACACCGACAGCAAAGTCGCAGGAATTATGGTAAATCTAGTAGGTGCTGAAGGTTTTTCGGGAGATGTAATTTACGAAAACATAGAAACTATTTTAGGATGGAACGGTGTTACACCTCACATCTATGGAAAAAAACAAACACGTCCTTTTAGAAAAATGGGACACGTTACCATAGTGAATGAAGACATTACTGTAGCGAGAAAAATTGCAGAGGATGTAAAGAATACAATAAGAGTGATTGCATAAATGGATATATTAGATTTTATTATAAATTTATTGAATCTTACTGATTCAGAAAATCTTGTAAAAAAAAATTGGAATATTTTCTCTGATAAAAATGAATATTTAGGAGAAAGAATAATTAGCTTTTTTTCTTTCATTTTATTAATTGCACTTTATCTATTTCTAATAACATTTACATTTTATATAATCTATTATTTATTTTTCAAATAAAAACAATAAAAACAAATGAGCAAAGTAGCCATCATAATGGGAAGCATATCGGATATGCCCATAATGCAAGAAGCCATCGACATCCTAAAAGGATTTGACATAGAAACAGAAGTTGATATCGTTTCGGCACACAGAACACCCGAAAAATTATTTGATTTTAGCAAAAATGCCCACACTCGTGGCATTTCGGTAATTATTGCCGGAGCTGGTGGGGCTGCACATTTACCAGGAATGGTGGCATCGATGTCGCCACTACCTGTGATTGGAGTTCCTGTAAAATCAAGCAATTCTATTGATGGTTGGGATTCGGTTTTGTCTATTTTGCAAATGCCAGGTGGTGTTCCTGTTGCCACTGTGGCTTTGAACGGCTCAAAAAATGCAGGGATTTTAGCAGCTCAAATTATTGGCAGCTCGGACAAATGTGTTTTAGACAAAATCATTGCCTATAAGGAAGGATTGAAAATGGCTGTAAATAAAGCAGCCGAAGGATTGAAAAAATAAAAACATTTCACGGAGATTCACAAAGAACACACCAAGATTCGCAAAGAATAAAATAGAACTTATTTAAAAAAACTTTGTGTGCCTCTGTGATTTTCTTTGTGAATCTTTGCGTAACAAAACAATATAATATGAGCATCTTAACTCAAAAATTCAACACCAAACACAATACTGCACCCTTTTCGCAGATAAAATTAGCCGATTACCAACCTGCTTTTATCGAAAACATCGCTGCAGCAAAAGCAGAAATTGATGCTATCATCAATAATCCTGAAGCTCCGACTTTCAAAAACACCATCGAAGCTTTGGAATTTTCGGGTAATGCTTTGGATCGTTTGTCGTCTATTTTCTTTAATTTGAATTCGGCTGAAACGAGTGACGAAATGCAAAAAATTGCTCAAGAAGTTTCGCCATTATTGACTGAATTTAGTAATGACATTACGCTCAACGAAGATTTATTTCAAAGGATAAAAACGGTTTACGAACAAAAAGAAAGCCTGAATTTATCTCCAGAACAAGCTACATTATTGGATAAAAAATTCAAAAGTTTTTCCAGAAACGGTGCTTTACTTTCGGAAGATAAAAAATTAAAATTGCGTGAAATTGACACAGAATTAGCCAAACTGAAACTGACTTTTGGCGAAAATGTTTTGGCTGAAACCAACAACTATCAATTGCATATTACGAATGAAAGTGATTTGGCAGGTTTGCCAGAAGGAACGGTTGAAGCCGCTAAATCATTGGCAAAAAGCAAAGAGCTGGACGGCTGGATTTTTACTCTGGATTTCCCAAGTTATATTCCGTTTGTGACTTATGCAGATAATCGTGAATTGAGAAAAGAAATAGCAATTGCAGCTGGTAAAAAAGCATTTCAAGGAAACGAATTCGACAACAAGGAAATCACTTTAAAAATTGTGAAATTGCGTTTCGAAAGAGCCAATTTATTAGGTTATGAAACCCATTCGCATTTTGTTTTAGAAGAAAGAATGGCGCAAAACCCTGATAAAGTAAAATCGTTTTTGAATGATTTATTAACCAAAGCCAAACCTGCAGCTGAGAAAGAATTTGCAGAATTAACGGCTTTCGCCAAAGAAATAGACGGAATTGATCAGCTAGAAAAATGGGATGGCGCTTATTATTCTGAAAAATTGAAACAAAAATTATTCAATTTGGATGATGAAAAGTTGAAACCTTACTTTCAGTTAGAAAACGTTTTGAATGGTGCTTTTACTATTGCTGGAAAATTATACGGATTGACTTTTACCGAAGTGTTTGACATTGAAAAATACCACGAAGAAGTAACTACTTATGAAGTGAAAGACGAATTTGGCGAACTGGTTTCTATTTTTTATGCCGATTTCTTTCCAAGAAAAGGAAAACGAAATGGCGCTTGGATGACTTCTTTCAAATCGCAATCTATAAAAGATGGTGTAAACGAAAGACCGCATATTTCTAACGTTTGTAATTTTACGAAACCTACCGAAACCAAACCGTCTTTGCTGACTTTTAACGAAGTAACAACGCTGTTCCACGAATTTGGTCACGGATTGCATGGAATGTTGGCGAATACGACTTACCCAAGTTTATCTGGAACATCGGTTTATTGGGACTTTGTAGAATTGCCAAGCCAGGTAATGGAAAACTGGTGCTACGAACCGGAAGCTTTGGCATTATTTGCGAAACATTATCAAACGGGTGAAATTATACCGCAGGAATATGTAGAAAAAATCAAAGAAAGTGCCAGTTTTCAGGAAGGAATGGCGACTTTGCGTCAATTGAGTTTTGGCTTATTGGATATGGCTTTCCATAGCAACAATCCAACCGAAATAAAAGACATCAAAGCGTTTGAAAAAACCGCTTTTGAAGGAACAACTTTATATCCTGATGTGGCCGAAAATTGCATGTCGGTTTCGTTTTCGCATATTTTTCAAGGTGGTTATTCTTCTGGCTATTACAGCTACAAATGGGCTGAAGTTCTCGATGCCGATGCTTTTGAATATTTTCAACAAGAAGGCATTTTCAATAAAAAAGTGGCTACCAAATTCAAAGACAACATCCTTTCAAAAGGAGGGACTGAATTGCCGATGGAATTGTACAAACGTTTTAGAGGACAAGAACCAAAACCAGATGCTTTATTGAAAAGAGCTGGGTTAATATAAAAAGATTTTAGAATGCCGATAGAAACCGAAGTAGCAATGCTTCGGTTTTTTTATATCTAAAATATTTCTTATTTTTTTGTAACAATTAATAAGTGTTTCCGTATAATAAGAGATTTTATACCATAACGATATTCTAAAATAAAACAAAGCTGTTGTAACTTCAGGAGGAATTTAAAATTTCATATACAAATTTGAATTCATAAACTTAACAAAAGGAAATTACGCTATTTTTCTATGGTCATTATTTATAAAAATCAAACACATTAACAATCAATAAACTATTTAATAATGACAACAATTCTAGATTTTTGGTGGGTAATTTTACTTGTACTATCCATTGTTCTTTACAAATTTGTTTTAAGAGTTTTCTTTGGGATGGTAATTGTTCCTGAAGACAGAATTGGTTTAGTAACCAAAAAATTTGTGCTTTTTGGATCAGATAAATCCTTACCTGACGGAAGGATTATAGCGACCAAAGGGGAAGCTGGTTTCCAAGCTAAAACACTAGCCCCTGGGTTGTATTGGGCTATGTGGCCTTGGCAATATTCTGTAAATATGACCCCTTTTACAATTATTCCAGAAGGAAATATCGGATTGATATTAAGCAAAGATGGAGTCGAAATTCCAACAGGTCGAATTTTAGCTCAAAAAGTAAACTCAGACAATTTTCAAGATGCCACTTTGTTTCTAGATAATGGCGGACAAAAAGGGCGACAATCTGCCTTTATCACAACGGGATCTTATCGTATTAATACTTATTTATTTGAAGTTGTAGTAGCTCCACAAATAGTCATCTCAGAAAATATGGTGGGAATTGTAACCGCAATGGATGGCGAACCTATTCCAATTGGACAAATTGCAGGGAAATTTGCTGAAAATCATAACAATTTTCAAGATTTTGACCAATTTTTGAAAAATGGAGGAAATCGTGGATTGCAGCCACAAGTAATGTTGGCAGGTTCCTATTACATCAACTCTTGGGCAATTCAAATCGAGCAAACCCCTATGACCGATGTACCTATTGGTTATGTAGGAGTTGTGATTTCTTATATTGGCGAAGACGGAAAAGATGTAACTGGAGATACTTTCAAACACGGAAATATTGTTTCAAAAGGGCAACGTGGCGTTTGGATGGAACCTTTCGGTCCAGGAAAATATGCGCTTAATAAATACACTACAAAACTAGAACCTGTTCCTACAACGAACTTGGTTTTGAATTGGGCTAACGCACGCAGCGAATCTCACGATTTAGATAAAAATCTATCCACGATTACAGTTCGTTCTAAAGATGGTTTCCCTTTTAATTTAGATGTTGCACAAATTATACACGTCCCAGCTAATGAGGCTCCAAAAGTAATTGCTCGTTTTGGAAGTATGACCAATCTAGTATCACAAGTTTTGGAACCAACCATTGGTAACTATTTTAGAAACTCGGCACAAGATAGTGATGTAATTTCATTCTTAAGCACTCGAAAAGAACGTCAAGAATCAGCAAAAAAACACATCAAAGCAGTTTTAGACGAATATAACGTGAATGCTGTTGACACCTTAATTGGTGATATCGTGCCACCAGATTCTTTAATGAAGACATTGACCGATAGAAAAATTGCCGAGGAAGAACAAAAAACCTATCAAACACAAAGAATGGCACAAGAACAACGCCAAGGTGTTGAAAAAGAAACCGCCATTGCCGATATGCAAAAGGAAATTGTAAAAGCCTCTCAAAGTGTAGAAATTGCTCAACGAACTGCCGACGCAACCGTTAAAAAAGCCGAAGGAGATGCAACCAGTTTAAAATTGAATGTAAATGCAGAAGCCGAAGCTACTAAAATGCGTGCCAATGCCGAGGCAGAAGCAACCAAAGCTCGAGCAGGAGCCCAAGCCGAAGCAACCAAACTGAATGCCAGTGCAGAAGCTGAAAAAATTTCAAAAACAGGTTTGGCCGAAGCTGAGAAAATTATGGCAATTGGTAAATCTACTGCCGAAGCTTATCAGTTGCAAGTTTCTGCAATGGGTGGCGATAACTTTACCAAATATAAAATTACAGAAGAAATTGGAAAGGGCAACATTAAAGTGATTCCAGATGTTTTAATTTCAGGAAATTCAGGCTCCGATGGTGGAATTAGTGGTCTTTTAGGGATGAAACTAATGGAAATGATGGATACCAAAAACGAAAAACAAGAACCTAAAAAATAATTTTTTTAGAATTTAGTCCCGAATTTCGGGAGCAGATGTAAAACCGAAGTAGCAATGCTTCGGTTTTTTTAAAACAAACTTTCATTTATTTTTGAAAGTTTAAAAACTTTTACTTACATTTGCTATATGGAATTCAAAGAAGCAAAAAATAAGTTTGTACAAACCTGGGGAGCATTAGGCTCGCAATGGGGCATTAACAAAACTATGGCGCAAATTCACGCTTTGTTGATGGTGTCTAACGAAGCTGTTTCTATGGAAGAAGTAATGGAAGAATTGCAAATTTCCCGTGGCAATGCCAGTATGAATTTGAGAGCTTTGATGGATTGGGGCATTGTCTATAAAGAATATAAAGCAGGCGAAAGAAGAGAGTTTTTTACAGCCGAAAAAGATTTAGACGAATTGGCCGTAAAAATCGCCAGAGAAAGAAGCAAAAGAGAAATTAAACCAGCGCTAAAAATTTTAAAAGAAGTTTCATCGATTCAGTCTAATAATACTGCTGAAGAAACTCAGTTTATTGAGCAAACTACCAAACTTTACGATTTTGTTTTGAAAGCTGATAATGTTTTGGATAAAATTACCGAATACAAAGACAATTGGCTTACCAAATTAGTGGTTAAGTTTATGAAATAGAATTAAAAAAATTTAACCAAAACTTTCATTTTTTTCTGAAAGTTTAAAACATAAAGAACTATGAGCTTTTTAACCGCCGAATGGAAAAACCTAGCCTTAATCAATTATGAAATTGATGCTAAACTATTAAAAACACCTCCCAAAAGGAACAGAAATTGATTTATGGAATAACAAATGTTATGTAAGTTTAGTTGGTTTTATGTTTAACAATGTGAAATTAATCGGGTTTAAAATTCCGTTTCACAGCAATTTTGAAGAAGTAAATTTGAGATTCTATGTAAAACGCTTCGAGAATGGAGAATGGAAACGCGGTGTTGCTTTTATTAAAGAAATTGTGCCGAAGCCAGCCTTAACTTTTGTAGCAAATACTATTTACAAAGAGCATTATCAAACGATGCCTATGAAACATTCTGCCACTGAAAATAAAAATTCAATTGATTTTGTTTATCAATGGAAAAACAATAATGAGTGGAATTCAATTTTAGTAGCAACAGAAAAAAACAGCATTGAAATTGATCATAATTCTGAAGCTGAATTCATCACAGAGCACTATTTTGGTTATACAAAAACAAATAAAAACATCACTTTTGAATATGAAGTAAAACACCCAAGATGGCAACAATTACAAGTCGTCAGCTACAAAATTGATGTTGACTTTGAAAATGTGTACGGTAATGACTTTGTTTTTCTTCAAAACCTGGAACCAACTTCTGTCATCCTTGCAAAAGGCTCTACCGTAACAGTTGAAAATAAAAAGAAATTATTATGAACCTCAACATCATCGGCTATTTCATTTACCTAGCCATCACGGTTTTCATTATTCTAAAAGTGGGTAAAATCTGCTACACTAATGGCAATGTTTATGTAGCTGAATTAATCCCAAATCACAAAGAAATCTGCCAAAAAATAAATCAGGTTTTGTTACTGGCGTATTATCTACTCAACATTGGGTATTGCGCAATGACTTTGATTTCGTGGGAGAAAATAATTTCGATTAATCAACTCATTGAAACCATTGCAATAAAAACAGCAATTATCATTTTTATCATTTCGATATTACATTACGGGAACATTATAATCATTACCAAATACATTCAAAAATTAATCAAATAATATTAAAAATAACATTATGGAAACTACAAAAATTCTTATCGGCTACGCCATCTATTTACCAATTGCATTATTACTAACCTATTATGTTTCTAAAACACTTTTCAAAAACGGAAAAATATTTATGCTCGACATTTTCAAAGGCAGAGAAGATATAGCACAAGCCACCAACAAACTCTTCGAAACTGGGTTTTATTTACTCAACATTGGGTTTGCTTTGATGATTCTCGAAATTCAATTATACAATAACAACTATCAGGAATTAATCGAAAAATTAAGTTACAAAATTGGCGGATTTTCTATTTATCTTGGACTGATGTTGTTCTTTAATTTATACTTTTTTTTTAGAGGAAAAAGAAAAGCCAAAGAAACTCAAACCACAGATAGATTAGTATTTAAAGCCTAATTGCCTAACAAACCAATCAGGTTTCAAAAACCTGTTAGGTTTAACATCCGACAAAATGAACAAACTCATTATCGCAGCAGGAACTGGATTTTTAGGTCAAAGTCTGCTGGATCACTTTAAAGATAAATTTGACAAAATCGTCATTCTTACTCGTGGAAAGAACAGAACGGAGGGCAGTATAAAATACGTCAATTGGAATGCAAAAACGCTAACCGGCTGGGAAACTGAATTAGAAAATGCGACAGTTTTAGTAAACCTTGCAGGAAAATCAGTTGATTGTCGCTATACCAAAGAGAATAAAAAAGAGATTTTATTATCTCGAATTCAAAGTACCAAAATTTTAAACCAAGCCGTTTTAAAATGCTTAAATCCCCCAAAACATTGGCTGAATTCATCAACATCTACCATTTATAGGTTTTCATTAGACAAAGAAATGGATGAAGTTAATGGCGAAATTGGCAATGATTTCTCGATGAATGTGGCTCAATCTTGGGAGAAAGCTTTTTTTAAAACTGAAACTCCCAAAACCTTAAAAACAGCTTTGCGAACTTCTATCGTTTTAGGGAAAAAAGGAGGTGCTTTTATTCCGTTAAAGGCTTTGGCAAAGTTGGGCTTTGGCGGCAAACAAGGAAAAGGCAATCAATTTATAAGCTGGATTCACGAAAAGGATTTTGCAAGAGCAGTTGATTTTATTATCGAAAAAGAAATGACTGGAGTTGTAAATGTAGTTTCTCCAAAACCAATTCTAAATTTTAATTTTATGAAAAAACTACGAAAAGCAGTTGGTTTTCCTTTTGGTATTCCAATTAATACTTTTTTGTTGAAAATTGGATCTTTTTTCATTCGAACAGAAGCCGAATTGGTTCTAAAAAGTAGAAATGTGATTCCGAAAAGACTTTTAGAAAATGGATTCCAATTCAAGTTCGGAAATATTGATACTGCTTTTCAAAATTTATTAAAAAAATGACAACCATAAACCTAACCACAAAAATAAAAGCCACAAAACAAATCGTTTTTGATGTTTCCAGAAACATTGATATTCATCAGCAATCTGCAAGCAAATCAAATGAAATCGCCATTGCTGGTGTAACTTCTGGATTGATAAATCTAAACGAAACCGTAACTTGGAAAGGAAAACACTTTGGATTTTATTTAACTCATAAAAGCCGAATTACAGCAATGGATTTATACAGCTATTTTGTGGATGAAATGGAAGAAGGAAAATTCAAAACCTTCAAACATCAGCATTTTTTTGAAGAAACAAACGGAGTTACCACAATGACAGATCAACTGCACTATGAAACTCCGTTTGGTATTTTTGGGAAATTATTTGATTATTTGTTTTTGAAAAAACATTTGACACAATTTATTTTGGAAAGAAATAAAATATTGAAAGTTATAGCGGAAAATAGTTGAAAATTTAAAAAACTAAAACCAACCACCACCACAAAATAGGCACACTTTCTACCCAAAAAGAAGTGTAATATTTCGATCGGTTTTCGTTGACAAAAGCCAAAAACAAAGCCACAATAATCGCAATGGCAAAAACCAATAGCAATTGTAATGAAAAAAAATGAAAATTAAATTTGCTATTAAAAAATTCTAATACACAAAAAATTAGCAACAAAATATAGCCTAAATTTTTAGTTCGCCTTACTCCTATTTGCTGCGGAACGGTTTGCAAATGAGGATCATCATTAGCTAAATCAATGATTTCAAAAATCAATATTAGCACAAAGATTAAGATAAATCGCTGCATACATTTTAAGTAAAAATCCATCGTAATAGAAATGCCTGCATCCAAAATTGGTAATATCAAAGTAACTCCAACCCAACAGAAAGACACAATATAGATTTTTACACCAGCCCAATTTCGAGCATTTTTTCGGTTTGGGAAGAATGGAAGCGTGTATAATAATGTCAGAATAAAAACCGCAACAGAAACCATTTGAGTAAGACGTTGCAGCTGAAAAAAGTAGAAACCAACTGCCAAAAAACTCAAAAAACTCAAAACAGCAATAGATTTAAGCTTGTCTCTTTTTCGATGGCTCTTGGCTCTGGCTAAAGCTTCATATTTTACAAAATTATAGCCCACGATAGTTCCAAAAAAAGCAAAATTAGCCACTGGTTTAATATTTGGAATAGGAAACATAAAATGAGTCATTTGTACCAAAGAATAAGCCGACAAAGCAACGTGAATACTACTCTGAATATAAAAATCAAAAACTCTTTTTAAAACTTTCATCTCACAAAAATAAACAACGTTGTTAACAACTAGCCACTTTAGTTGAAAGATTCCTAAAAATCAAATCCTTGAAGTCCTTTTCTTTTGAATATTCTGCGTAAATTTGCGCCTTTAAAAAACAATCCTTTTTTTATTTCTATGAAAACAGATGCTTTTGCTTTAAGACATATTGGGCCAAGAGAAAATGACATTCAACAAATGTTGAAAACAATTGGAGTAAAATCCATCGAACAACTCATTTATGAAACACTTCCAGATGATATTCGTTTAAAAGAACCCCTAAATTTAGATCCAGCAATGACCGAATATGAGTATTCCAATCATATTCAACAATTGGGCAATAAAAATAAAATGTTCCAATCCTATATTGGTTTAGGCTACAATCAGGCTATTGTTCCTGCTGTTATTCAGAGAAATATTTTTGAAAATCCGGGTTGGTACACCGCTTACACACCCTATCAAGCCGAAATTGCACAAGGTCGATTAGAAGCTATTTTGAATTTCCAAACGATGGTTATTGAATTGACAGGAATGGAAATTGCCAACGCTTCTTTATTGGACGAAGGAACAGCTGCAGCCGAAGCTATGGCGTTGTTATTTGACGTTCGTTCTCGTGATCAAAAGAAAAATAACATCAATAAATTCTTCGTATCAGAAGAGATTTTACCACAAACTTTATCGGTTTTAGAAACTCGTTCAACTCCAATCGGAATAGAATTGGTTGTTGGAAACCACGAAACTTTTGATTTTTCTTCAGAGTTTTTTGGAGCCATCCTTCAATATCCGGGCAAATTTGGACAAGTTCACGACTATACTAATTTTATTGCCAATGCAAAAAACAACGAAATAAAAGTAGCCGTTGCTGCCGATATTTTAAGTCTAGCAAAACTAACTCCTCCAGGAGAAATGGGAGCAGCTGTTGTAGTAGGAACCACGCAACGTTTCGGAATTCCGTTGGGTTATGGCGGACCACATGCTGCTTATTTTGCCACAAAAGACGAATACAAAAGAAGTATGCCAGGAAGAATTATTGGCGTAACAATAGATACCGACGGAAATCGTGCGCTTCGAATGGCTTTAGGAACACGTGAACAACACATAAAACGAGAAAAAGCAACTTCAAATATCTGTACAGCCCAAGTTTTATTAGCCGTAATGGCTGGAATGTATGTAGTGTATCACGGACCAAAAGGCTTGAGATATATTGCCAATAAAATCCATTCATTGGCTGCAACTTTGTCAAACGAATTAGGAAAATTAGGTTTCGAGCAAACCAACTCCGCTTTCTTTGACACCATTGTTGTAAAAGCCGATGCCAAAAAAGTAAAAACAATAGCAGAACAAAACGAAATTAATTTCTACTATATTGACGAAAATACAGTTTCCATTTCTTTGAACGAAACTACAAGTATTCCCGATTTGAATAAAATTATTTCTGTTTTCGCTTCTGCAAATAATACTCAGGCAACAGCAATAGAAACTTTAACAGAAACCAATCATTTTCCTGCTAATTTAGAAAGAACTTCTACATTTTTGGAATATGATATTTTCAACAAACACCATTCCGAAACCGATTTGATGCGTTATATCAAAAAACTAGAACGCAAAGATTTATCCCTAAATCACTCGATGATTTCGTTAGGTTCTTGTACCATGAAATTGAATGCTGCAGCCGAAATGTTGCCATTAAGCAATGCCAATTGGAACAACATTCACCCTTTTGCTCCATTAGATCAAGTGCAAGGGTATCAAGAAATGTTGTCAAAACTCGAACAACAATTAAACGTAATTACTGGTTTTGCAGGAACTACTTTGCAACCCAATTCTGGAGCACAAGGAGAATATGCAGGATTGATGGTAATTCGTGCATATCATCAATCTCGTGGTGACCATCATAGAAATGTTGCTCTTATTCCTTCATCAGCACACGGAACCAATCCTGCTTCGGCAGCAATGGCAGGAATGAAAATAATTGTAACTAAAACACTAGAAAACGGAAATATCGACGTGGAAGATTTACGTCAAAAAGCTATCGAACACAAAGACGATTTGTCGTGTTTAATGGTTACTTATCCTTCGACTCACGGTGTTTTTGAAAGTGCTATCCAAGAAATTACAAAAATTATTCACGAAAACGGTGGTCAAGTCTATATGGACGGAGCCAATATGAATGCACAAGTTGGATTAACAAATCCAGCAACCATTGGAGCTGACGTTTGCCACTTGAATTTACATAAAACATTCGCCATTCCTCACGGTGGTGGTGGACCAGGTGTTGGACCAATCTGTGTAGCTAAACATTTAGTTCCGTTTTTACCAACAAATCCAGTAGTTTCAACTGGTGGCGAAAATGCTATTTCTGCTATTTCTGCTGCTCCTTGGGGTTCGGCTTTGGTTTGCTTAATTTCTTACGGTTATATTTCGATGTTGGGTGCCGAAGGTTTAAAAAGCTCTACTGAACACGCCATTTTGAATGCCAATTATATTAAAGAAAAATTAAACGGACATTACGACACTCTATATTCTGGAGAAATGGGTCGTGCAGCTCACGAAATGATCTTAGAATGTCGCCCTTTCAAACAAAAAGGTATCGAAGTAACTGATATTGCTAAACGTTTGATGGATTATGGTTTCCACGCACCAACGGTATCTTTCCCAGTTGCTGGAACCTTGATGATTGAACCAACTGAAAGCGAAAATCTAGAAGAATTAGACCGTTTTTGTGATGCAATGATTTCTATCAGAGAAGAAATTGAAGCTTCAACATTAGAAAACAAAAACAATGTTTTGAAAAACGCTCCGCATACTTTAGCAATGCTTACAGCTGATGTTTGGAACTTTCCATACACCAGAGAACAAGCCGCTTTCCCATTAGATTATATTGCAGAAAACAAATTCTGGCCAACCGTTCGTAGAGCCGATGACGCTTATGGAGACAGAAACTTGGTTTGTAGTTGCGCGCCGATTGAGGCTTACGTAGAAAATTAAAATACAACTGAAATGTCTCGAGAAATCGAGACATTTTTATTTAAAAAACTATGACAGACATTCAAACACGCGAGGATTTGCATTTATTGATGAGTGAATTCTATTTGAAATTACTTGCCAATAGCAAAATCAGTTATATTTTTATCAAAACAGCAAAAATAGATTTAGGACCACATTTATTGGAACTGGTTGATTTTTGGGAACAAATCCTTTTTGACAGAGGTA
>ENA-UOWE01002264-UOWE01002264.1-activated-sludge-metagenome-genome-assembly--contig:-NODE-2264-length-21527-cov-7.749395_pt1 | contig 21527 bp, 19 predicted proteins | sample MGYA00249841_ERZ761562 | MGnify/ENA primary metagenome ERZ761562 (study PRJEB28883, sample SAMN05720200) | activated sludge metagenome | isolation source: Anaerobic digester | place: Japan... | reverse complement strand
AGTCGTCCCGCGCTGACCAGGATGGGGTTGCGGGCAGAGATCCATGCCCTCCTCGAAGCCCGAAAGGACGCATACCTGGCGGCGGCGGACTATTGTATCGACACCAGCGCCCGGAGTGCAAACGAGGTTGCCATTGGTATCAAGCGCCTCCTGATGGAAGGGGGGACGAAAGAGGGGGCGAGGAGGGAGGCCCTTCTCGCAGTCGCAGGATCAGGTATCCCGCGTCCGGAGGTTGAGGAGCTCGCAGCCAGGGTTGACGCGCTCGCCGGGAACCCTGTCCTCCGGATCTTCGGTGTCGCGGGGTACCCGAGCCTTCACAGCAGAAGCCCTTCCTTATTTCAGCACCTCTTCACCTACTTCGAGGTCAATGCGTATTATACGAGGTTCCATGACCCGGCACTGACCCGCATACTGGGAATCGCAAGGGACCTTGACGTGCGCGGTCTCTCGGTCACGATCCCGTTCAAGCAGGAGATCCTCAGGCACCTTGACCACATAGATGCCCACAGCAGGGCAATCGGTGCATGTAACACCGTGGTCTTCTGCGGGGGCGAATCCCACGGCTATAACACTGACTGGATAGGTATCAGGGATCCTCTGGGACCCTCACGCGGAAGCAGGGCAGTGATCCTTGGTGCCGGGGGTGCCGCGGCTGCAGCGGCCTATGCCCTCCTGTCGCTTGACATGGAAGTCACGCTTCTGAACCGGACGGTCGAGCGGGCCGAGAGGCTTGCTGGGCGCCTGGGCTGCCATTATGGCTCGATCCGCGACTTCGGCAGAATAAAACCTGAAGTGGTGGTGAATGCGACCCCCGTAGGCATGGAGCCCGATACGGCGAGCCCGCTTTCGAAGTCAGATCTTGCCCCTGGCATGACGGTCTTCGATCTCGTCTACACCCCTCCCGAGACACCACTGATAAGGGCCGCAAGGGGCGCTGGCTGCACCGTGATCCCTGGGAGGGAGATGTTCGTCCGGCAGGCAAAGGCCCAGTTCCGCCAGTTCACCGGCATCGATGCCCCGCTCGGCATGATAAGGGAGATCCTGGGATGAATACGTTCGGCCGCTCATTCCGGATCACCACCTTCGGAGAGAGCCACGGCCCCGCACTTGGTGTCGTGATTGACGGGTGCCCTCCCGGGATCGAACTCTCCGGAGACGATATTCAGCCGTTCCTCGACAGGAGGAGACCGGGGAAAGGCCCGCTCATGTCGACGCGCCGGGAAGAGGACCGGGTTGAGATACTTTCAGGCGTTTTTTTGGGGCGGACCACCGGAGCCCCTGTTGCCATCGTCGTGAGGAATGCCGATTTCCGCGCGGAAGATTACGAGGCGCTCAGGGAGGTGTTCAGGCCCGGCCACGCGGATTATACCTGGTGGAAGAAGTTCGGAATACGTGACCACCGGGGCGGCGGAAGGAGTTCGGGACGCGAGACGGTTGCCCGGGTTGCATCAGGCGCAGTAGCGGCAAAGATGCTTGGGATACGGGGTATCAGGATCGGGAGCAGGATCCTTGAGATTCACGGCTGCACCAGCCCGCAAGATATGGAGAAAGAAATAGAGCATGCCATGGAAATCGGAGACTCTGTGGGTGGAATTGTTGAGGTTACTGCGAGTGGCTGCCCCCCAGGCCTCGGGGACCCGGTCTTTGGGAAGCTCGACGCCATGATCGGGATGGCAATGCTCTCCATCGGCGCTGTCAAGGGCGTGGAGATTGGGGAAGGGTTTGCCGCGGCAAGGATGCGGGGCAGCGAACAGAATGACCAGATGGATGAGGATGGCTTCCTCTCCAACCATGCGGGAGGGATCCTGGGAGGTATCAGCACTGGCGAAGATATCGTGGTGCGGATAGCGGTAAAACCGACCCCTTCGATCTCCCGGGAGCAGCGGACCGTTGACACCGGCGGGAAAGGGCGAGTGATCTCAGTTCGCGGAAGGCATGACCCCTGCATCGTCCCCCGGCTGGCCCCTGTTGCGGAGGCGATGCTTGCCCTTGTACTTGCCGATGCGCTGCTTCAGCAGGAAGGGACAAGGGCCTGGGTATCTCAGGGATGAAAGGCTTTATCCTGGCCCTGCACACCATTCCTGCAGCCATGACACAACTTCTTGAACACTGCCTTTTTCCAGGGAGACACAGCCTGGACGAGGAGAGAGGGGTATTATGAAGGCAAAACGATCAGGAATGAGTCTCCTCCTTGCATTCCTGGTGTGCGGAAGCATCCTTGCCGGAGGGTGCATCTCGGTCCTCTCGCAATCCGCGCCCGATGGCACGGGAGAGGAGAATTCTGCTCTGCGGGCGACCCTCGTTGACCAGGATGCCGACTGGGGCTTTTCAAGGGGTTGCACCTGGACTGTGGTACTCCAGGTCGTAAATCCCGGCAGTAGTGAGGAGAAGAACGTGCACCTGCATGTAGAACTTGTAAATGCCAGGACAGGGGCGGTGAGGGATGCAAAGGACCTGTTCCTGGGAACGATTGGGCCAGGGGAGGAGAAGACAGCCAGAGTCGTTTTGGACGGTGAATGCCTCGACGAGTATACTATCAGGGCAATCCCTGTGGTCAGAGGTCCCTGACAAGGCGGCAGAACTCCTTCCACTCACGGACGTGATATTGCCCGGGAGAGGCAACGGTGCCGCAGTGGCAGAATACCAGGTACGACCCAAACAGCGGGAGCAGGAGGCGGGCATAACGGAACCTGGTTCCCATGATGCTGGTAATGACAGGTTTTCTTGCCTGCCTTGTGAAGGAGAGGAGTGCGATGACATCGTCCTCTGAACGGGGGCTGACAACAATTTTCGGGATATCGCCAAAGGACCGCAGACTTGATTCCCGGAGAGCAAGTGCATGAGAGTCCGGCATGGAGGGAGTGTGATACGAAGAGATCAGGGTCTTTCCCATGCCTTTTAGAAGAGGGGCAAAGGATGCGAACCGCTCTTCGATGTCAATATACGTAGCATAGAAGAGGTATGGCTGGAGCATCTCCCACCATTCAGCGGGTCCTCCATGAAACGATCCCCCCTCATTGGTGCTCCTGAGGGTGAATATCAGGGGGATTGGAATATCAGAAAATACTTCCTGTGCATTCTGCTCTGGTATCCTGCCGGTAAGGTCCAGCCTGACTTCTATTATGTCTGCTCCTGCAGAGAGGGCATGAGAAATGAGGGCCGTGTCCGGGACCGATACCGCGCATCGCATTCCAACGAATCTTAGCCGGGCGAGTATTTAATCTCCATCCGGGCGACCTCTCACCCCACATGAGGCATCCCGGATCTCTCCCCGGCAAAAAACGCCACTGTCCCGAACTGCTTGCCCCGGCAGGATCAAAGGAGGCGTTGCAGGCAGCGGTAGCTGCCGGAGCCGATGCGGTATACCTGGGAGGCAGGAAGTTTGGGGCAAGGCACTTTGCGGCCAATTTCAGCGGAGGAGAGATACGGGATGCGGTGGAGTACGCACATCTCCGCGGCGTGCGAGTATATATCACGGTCAACACGCTCATCCAGGACCGTGAACTGCAGGATGCGATGGAGTATCTCCTGTCGCTCCATGAGATGGGTGTCGATGCAGTCCTTATCCAGGACCCCGGCCTCCTTGCTCTTGCGCGGGAGATGATACCTGGTCTTGACCTTCACGCGTCCACCCAGTGTACGATATCCACGAGAGAGGGAGTGGAATGGGCATGGAAGGCCGGTTTCACCCGCGTGGTAATAGCGCGCGAAACGCCACTCTCCGAGATCGACCGGATCATGGCGACCCCCAGTGAGGACAGGCCTGAGATCGAGATCTTCGTCCATGGGGCACTCTGCTACTCGTATTCCGGGCAGTGCCTCCTCTCTTCGGTGATCGGGGGCAGGAGCGGGAACCGGGGGATGTGCGCCCAGCCCTGCCGGAAGCCCTATACTTTGCTGCATGGTGTTCTTGACAATTTTGGCCGATTGACGGATGTATCCGCGGTCTCCTGTCGTGACCGCTACCTTCTCTCCACCAGGGATCTCTGCTGCTATGACGGACTGCGCGAGATTGTTGCGCGGGGAGTTGAAGCCCTGAAGATCGAAGGCAGGATGCGGTCCCCGGAGTATGTGGCAGCAGTTGTGGGTGCGTACCGGAGAGCCCTCGATGCATTGACGAACGGGAATGAATGGCACTCGCAGGATGATATAGACGAGATGGCAAGAGCGTTCAACAGGGGTTTTACGGGAGGCTATCTCCTGGGCGACAGAGGCCCCTCACTCATGGGGAGGGATCGGCCCGACCATCGGGGGCTCTTCCTCGGGACGGTAGTGCGCGTACCGAAGGGTGGGGGGATTCTGATCAGTCCCTCTTCGCGATACCTGCCGGTTTCGGGAGACGGGATCCTCGTTGTTGATCCCACGGGGGAAATCAGGACTGGACAATCGCTTCAAAGGAATTCCGAACGCCGAGGGAATATGCTCTTTTTACCTATGCAGGTGAGCGGGGTGAGACAAGGTTCGGCCGTCTCCGTCACAAGGAGCCTGGACCTTTCTGGCAGGCTCAAGGAGGCGCTCCATGAGGATCCGAAGCGGTCCCGAACTCCTGTAGTGATCCGGGTCCGTATCGCAGAAGGGGAACCGCTGGAGGGGACCGCCACATGCCCCGGACCCCTGGGGAGAGAAATTGTGGTCAGCAGTGTGGTGGATTTTATTCCCAAACACGCAGAGACTGCACGTCTCTCGGTGGAGGCCGCATCCCGGCAACTGCAAAAGACAGGGGAGTCCCCTTTCAGAGTGGATAAAGTGTTCATCGACCGCCATGGCGATCCGTTCGTCCCGCTTGGCGTGCTGAACCACATCAGACGTGAACTTCTCACCGGTCTAGAGAAAGAATGGCTTCGTGGATTTCTCCCTGAAAGTACGGCCATTGGAGATGCCGGCACACGTCTCCAAAAATTTTTTCAAAGGGATGTCCCGGGAATCCTGCCTGGAAACTTGATTGAACGGGAGGCCCCGCGCCCGGTATTGAACATTTATTGCGCAACACCCGGGGAACTCGAATCAGCCTGCATTGCAGGGTGCGATGCGATCTGCTATGATCCATCAGTCCCTGGCTGGGAAAATTATTTCAGGGATCTCTGCACCGGGTCCAGGTACTGCAGCAAGCGCAATGTATCGTGTACCTGGAAATGGCCCCGAATCACCGGCCGCCCGTTCCTCGAAAAGGCCCTCCCGATGATTCCTGAACTTTTCGGCGCCGGGGTCCGCCGCGTCATGGTCGATGAGGCGGGGATGGCGGAAGCGATCCTCTCGTACGAGCCCCGCGTGGAAGTCATTGGAGGACAGGGCATGAACATTTACAATGCCTGCGCAGCACGTGCATTTCACCCCCCTATATCCCAATTCACCCTCTCCCCAGAGCTCTCATCTTCCCAGGTGGAGAGGCTCCTCGCCCTATCATCCAGAGCGAAGCCGCAAATCAGGTACGAGATCATCTGCCAGGGAAATCTGGACGCGATCGTCAGTGAGGACCGTCTCCTGTCCACCCTGGTTGGGAATCGTCCTCATTCGGGGTCGGATGCATTCGGACTCAGGGATGAGACGGGCAGGGTCTTCCCGGTCCACGAGGATCGCCTGGGGCGAACCCACGTCCTTAATGCGGTGGAGACAACGCTTATTGACCGCATACCGGGACTGGTTTCAATGGGAGTCCATTCCCTTGCCGTCGATGCCCGGGGGAGGGGGGAGCGGTACGCAGCAGGCATGGCCTCCCTCTACCGCGAGGGCATTGAGGCGGTGTTCAGGGCACACACTCCCCGGTCATATTGGGCGCACCTCGTGGACCGGGTGCGGACGATGTCCAGGGGCGGAATCACTTCGGGACACTTTGACAGGGGGGTGGCAGGATATGGCGATACTGGAGCAGAATAGGTTTTCCCCTTGCGTAGCCATATCATTGACTGAGAGATCTGTATGGGAATGCCATTCATCCTTCTCAACCTGAAGACCTACACCGAGGGCAGCGGTCAGCGCGCCCACCATATTGCAGAAGCCGCCCAGCAGGTGGCAGAGGAATCCGGAGTGGAGATCGGGATCGCCCCCAGTTACATGAACATCCACCCGATGTCAATGCACTACTCCCTCCCCGTATACGCCCAGCACGTGGACGCAGCTGCCCCGGGTGCCCATACGGGCTCGGTGACAGTCGAGGCGCTCCGTTCCGCGGGGGCGACAGGTTCCCTCGTAAACCATTCCGAACGCCGCCTCACCCTTGCGGACATTGATGCCGCGGTCACGCAACTCCGGTCGGCGGGTCTTATCTCGGTGGTATGCTCAAATAACATTGCAACGAGCGCTGCAGCTGCAGCCCTTGGCCCTGATTTTGTCGCAATTGAGCCACCGGAACTGATCGGCGGCACCGTTTCTGTCTCCCAGGCCAATCCCGAGATCATCACCGGAACGGTCGATGCGGTGCAGAGGGTCAATCCCTCCGTGAAGATCCTGACAGGTGCGGGTATCCACTCCGGCGAGTGTGTGAAGGTCGCAGTCGATCTCGGGACAGCGGGAGTGCTCCTGGCATCAAGCGTGGTCAAGGCAAAAGCGCCCATCAGCGTGCTGCGGGACCTGGTCTCGAAACTCTAGCGGTCCATGATAAGTGGGATGAGGTCATGCTTTGTGATGACACCCCTCACCCTTCCCCCTTCGGTCACCAGCACAGCATGGTGGTGCTGGAGTATCCTGATCACCGTTTCGATATCCATATCATGGGGGACGGTGGGAAACCCTGACTCCATGTAATGCTTCACCTGCTCACCCTGCGTGCGGTGGGCTCCCTGGTCCTCGATCGCGTTCACGATTGCCGATTCCGAGATGCAACCCACGGGGATACCCTCCTCGATGACGGGGACCTGGGAGATGCTGTATCTCTCCATGATGTCCACCGCATGGGTGATGGTGTCATCGACCCCCACGCTAATGACCGGTGAGTGCATGACACGCCCGGCGGTGATCCTTGGCCTTGCCATGGTATTGAGTACATGGACGATCTTTGCTAGGGTGCTTGCCCTTGGGTCTACGCTCCCCGATTCGATTCGTGCCACCATAGACTGACTGATACCTGCACGCTCGGCAAGGTCAGCCTGCTTCATTCCCAGGAGTTCTCTCTTTGCCTTGATCTCCGCAGGTGTTGGAATATGCATGTGTTGTATTACCCTGGTGCATAGAGAAGGATAAAATTATTGCACAAAGTGCATACAGGAATGGAGTGGGAGGAGTAAGCCCCCTTCTGTTCGGTGCGGCATTCAGCTATGCGCCATACCCGGGCAGGCACTGAGCAGCCTGCATGCCCTGTTCTGGCTTGCACCCGCAGGGATTCACCGTTTCATCGATTCCTGCCCTTACGCATCAACGAGACATACGCGCCCCGGTAGAGGCGCGACGCATTGCCCCTCTTTAGGGCTCGATCGCATCATCGCTGGGGGCAGGCCGTGTCGTTTCTGTGCCATTGCCGTGACTCTCGCCACCCGTACTTGCATACGGCTGCGCGCTCAGCAGGTGGGGGGACTTTCCTCAGCAGCACCGTGTGCCACCGTCAGCCGCACTCTCCCTCTCACTATATAATAGGAAGACACCTTATTTACACCTGATGGATGCGCTCACGCCAGAAGAGGGAGCACTCGCGTTGCGACTGGCACGCTCAGTCCTTGATCATGCCATTGGCGGAAAACCAGAGTCAGTTCTCGAACTGCCGCCTGTATTCAGGGAAAAGAGGGGGGTATTTGTGACTCTCACGGTGCATGGGGAACTCAGGGGGTGTATCGGGTTCCCCTACCCCCACATGGCCCTGGAAAAGGCCCTTCGGGATGCTGCTTATGCTGCAGCGAGGGAGGACCCGAGGTTTCCCCCCGTTGAGAAGGCGGAACTGGCACGAATCAGGATAGAAGTGACTGTACTCACCGTTCCCATGCTGCTGGGTGCCGAACCCTTGGATCGTCCACAGGCTGTCCAGGTCGGCAGGCATGGACTGATCGTCAGGGGATTTGGCCGGAGTGGACTCCTCCTTCCTCAGGTAGCGGTGGAATGGAAATGGGACAGCAGGGAGTTCCTTGACCACACCTGTATGAAGGCAGGGTTGCCGGCAGGGTGCTGGAAGCAGAAGGGGGTCGAGGTCTTCACCTTTGAAGGGCAGATATTCCATGAACCTCCCCGGGACGAGGGTAGGTGAGAGTGGTGATCTGCTCCCTCATTTGCAGCCGGATAGGCATGGCTGAAAAGGTCTTCAAAATGGATCTCCTGCACACGTTTTTCCACTATCCCCGCCCGTGAGAGGCCCCAGAGGAGGAGTCGGCGGGTCAGGAAAACTGGTCAGGGAACATTTAAATAGTCGCTGGCGGAAGGCTTGGATGGAAAATTGATATCGCCCAGGTGGCGTCTCCCCCCAAGCATTGCTTGTGGGGCGCGCTGCCGGCATCACCCGCCGTGGTGCAGGTTTGAATACTTGTATTCCCAGGGGTATCTGCCTCTCTTTGGGATATACCGGGGTTCCTGCAGGGGCTCTGATCTGTGACCGATGCGGGGATCACCCTGCCGATGGTATATCCACATGGTTCTGCACCTGCGCTATCACCGGATTACGAAGTGAAGGAGCACTCATGAACCCTGAAGAAAGGCTGAATGTTGTCATCATCGACGACTCCCTCCATACTGATACTCCCCGCGGCAGGACTCTCATGCGCATCGCAAAGGGGCTCGCCGATTATCAGATCGCGGCCACAATGATCACATCGCTGGAGGACGCAAGATCAGCGTTTGCACACCTGCCAGAGGCCGACTGCGTCATGGTTAACTGGAACCTCGGCGGCACGGGCGCAAAGGATCATAACGATGCAAAGAGACTTATCAACGAGATAAGGAAGCGGAACGAGGATATCCCCATCTTTGTCGTTGCAGAACCCATATCCGCGGCCACCGCCTCGATGGACGTCAACGTCATCCGCGAGGTCAATGAGTTTGTCAACATAATGGATGATACCCCTGAGTTCATCGCCGGCAGGATCACGGCAGCCGCACATCGGTACAAGGAGAGCCTGTTCCCGCCGTTCTTCGGTGCGATGGTGAAGTTCTCGAAAGACTTCGAGTACTCCTGGCATACGCCCGGCCACGCGGGAGGGACGGCCTTTCGGAAGTCTCCTGCCGGTCGTCTCTTCTTCAATTTCTTCGGCGAGCAGCTCTTCCGGTCAGATCTCTCGATATCCGTGGGGGAGCTCGGGTCGCTCCTTGACCATTCCGGGCCAATCGGGGAGGCCGAGCGGTACGCCGCAAAGGTCTTTGGGGCAGACCGGACGTATTTCGTGACGAACGGAACCTCAACAGCGAACAAGATTGTCTTCTTCGGCAGGGTCACAGAGGGCGACATCGTCCTCGTCGACCGGAACTGCCACAAGTCTGCCGAGCATGCGCTCACGATGACCCATTCTGTTGCTGTCTTCCTTGTGCCGACGAGGAACCGTTACGGGATTATTGGCCCGATACCCCCTGGTGAGATGACTCCGGGGGCAATACGCTCTAAGATTGCAGCCTGCCCGTTCGTCAAAGATCCCGGGGCCGCCGTCCCTGTCCATGCCATTATCACTAACTCGACGTATGACGGCCTCTGCTACCATGCTTCGCAGGTTGAAGGCATGCTTGGGAAGAGTGTGGACAGCATCCATTTTGACGAGGCATGGTATGCGTATGCCCGGTTTAATCCCCTTTACCGGGAACGCTTCGCAATGCGCGACGATGCAAAAATTACCGGAGGCCCGACGGTGTTTGCCACCCAGTCAACCCACAAGCTCCTGGCCGCCCTCTCCCAGGCGTCTATGATCCACATCCGGAACGGGCGCATCCCTATCGAGCACGCCAGGTTCAACGAGGGATTCATGATGCACAGCTCCACGTCTCCCCTCTATCCCCTCATGGCGTCCCTTGACGTATCTTCAAAGATGATGGATGGGGCCGCGGGCAGGGTGCTTACCACGGAATCCATCGAAGAGGCGATAAGGTTTCGCCTGACAATGGCACGGATATACAGGGAAGTGATGAGGGCAGGAAGGCAGAAGGACTGGTGGTTCGGGATATGGCAGCCCGACATGGTGACCGATCCAAAGAGCAGGAAGAAGATACCGTTTGCAGACGCAGCCCTCGAGGTGCTCCGTGACAACCCATCGATGTGGGTGCTCCACCCGGGTGACGGGTGGCACGGTTTTGTGGGCCTTCCCGACAATTACTGCATGCTTGACCCCATCAAGGTGACCGTCGTGACGCCCGGCGTGAGTGATGACGGCTCACTCGGTCCGTGGGGAATTCCCGCAGCGGTTGTCGTCAGGTTCCTCGAAACCAGGGGTATTGTGAACGAGAAGTCAGGGGATTACATCATCCTCTTCCTCTTCTCGATGGGCAATACTAAGGGCAAGTGGGGAACCCTTATAACCGAGCTCTTCGAGTTCAAGCGCCATTATGATGAAAAGACCCCGCTTGAAGAGATTTTTCCCGATCTCGCAGACGCGTACCCGGAGAGGTATAGGGGTATGACGTTGAGGAGCCTCTGTGACGAGATGCATGCCTTCAAAAGAGAACGGCGGATGTGTGAACTGCTCGAAGAGGCCTATTCCACTCTTCCGGAGCCCGCCGTGGTGTATGCCGAGGCCTACAGGAGCATCGTGCGCGGCTGGGTAGAACATGTACCCGTCGAGGATGCAGGAGGCAGGATCGTCGCAACCGGAATCTACCCGTATCCTCCCGGGATTCCGCTTCTCGCTCCCGGGGAACGGACGGGGCTGCGGGATGGCCCGATACTCAGGTATCTCTCCTGCCTCCAGGATTTCGATACCCGGTTCCCCGGTTTTGAGCACGAAATACACGGTGTGGAGAATGTGAAGGGACGTTACATGATGTATTGCATCAAGGAGGATCCCCTTCAGCGAGAGTGAGGCAACACCACCCGGAACGGCTCACGCTCCGCCAAGTGTGCTGGGGGTCTTCGCACTTGCGGTGATCAATGTTGAGGCGGTGCTCAGTATCTGGTATTACCCCTCGAAGACAGAGTTTGGCTGGTCGTCCATCGGGTGGTATATCATCGGCACGGTCCTCTTCCTGATCCCGCTCTCGCCCTCCGGGGCAGACCTGGCGACCATGCTGCCCGATGAAGGAGGGGAGGTGTATACCTGGGGTGAAGGGGCTTTCGGAGAGAAAGGCCGTTTCTTTGCAATTTTCTGCGATTAGTCGAACAACATTGTCTGGTTCCTGACAGTACTCGCATTCATCGCATCCACCCTCGGGTTCGCACTCTCTCCGGAACCCCGGTGTGGATTATCCCAGGGCCATGGCAGTGTCGGCATTCATCATATTCGGGTGCACGGTGCGCGCAACCCTTGCCATCGCCTTTGTCATTCCGGTAAAAGGCCTGAGTCTTGTATCGGGGGTGATGCAGGGCATCCAGTAATTCTTCGATGCCGCACACATCCCCTGGGCTGTTTCCCCGATGGCAGCATCGATCACAATCGGCGGGGTCGTCTCCCTCGCCACCTGGCTCATCGGCCCTCCAAAAGGCCTTGGGGTGGTTCCAGAGAGGGAAACCTCCCGCCGCTCTTCTACCGCACCAACAGGTACGGGTCATTGGTCGCGGTGTTCCTTGTCCAGGAACTTATCGGGACTTCTGTATAATTCCTCTCCGTGTTCCTTCCATAAGGTCAAACAGGTCTACTGGATACTCTCTGCAATCACGTTCGAACTGCTTTGCATTGTGTATTTCCTCGTCGTTGCATCCTTCATCAAACTCAGGTACCGAAGGCCCGCCGCAGCAAGGCCGTTTCGGATCCCGGGAGGGATGGGCTGAAGGATCTATGTCCTGGAAGATAGGGGGGGCCACATGCTTGTGATCCAGACTCAAGTATTCGACACGGCAGGATCAAGACATGCCGCAGTCGTGACGTTTTCGGCGCATGCGGTCGGGAATGGAAGACCAATCGGGATGATCATGGTGATTGGGCACCACGTCATCCATATCGGGACCGACCCGGGAGAACTTTTCCCAAGGCTCGCTCCCGAACTCAAGAAGATGAGGGTTGCAGGTTGGTACGCCAGGGTCCGGTGATCTTAAAAGGAACACTTCACCCTCACCTGCCTCCCTTGTGGATCCCCCCCGTCCCTGGCTATGGATCGGTCGCTCAAGGATACCTTATTGCATCAGCGACACACACCTACTGCAGAAATTCCGGTCAGACCATGCCGATCACGTTCGAAGTAATGGAGAAGGATATTGCGGGTCGCCTGGGGAGGCTGAAGGCAGGGTACAGGACCATCCGGACTCCCGCGCTCCTCCCTGTCGTCAACCCGCACCTCCAGCCTGTCACCGCCGCAGAGATGCAGTCGATTGGGGCAGAGGGGCTGATTACCAACGCCTACATCTTCTCCAGGAGCGTGGATTTCAGGGATCGCGCGCTCTCGCTTGGGCTCCACCGGCTACTCGGGTTCGATGGCCTTATCATGACAGACTCAGGCTCGTTCCAGCTCTCGGTATACGGCGAGGTTGAGATCACCAACATGGAGACGCTCCGGTTTCAGGAGGCTATAGGCAGCGATATTTTCGTTCCGCTTGACATCCCCACCCCCCCGGATGCCGACAGGGGGCAGGCTGAGAGGGAACTGGGCCTTACCATGGCACGCCTCAGGGAAGCAAAGGAACTGCTCGGCCCCGATTCTCCCGTTGCCGGCCCTGTCCAGGGCGGCAGGTTCCAGGACCTTCGCGAGGATGCCGGAAGAGAGGTGGGAGAACTCGGGTTCACCTTCTGCCCTGTTGGGGCGGTCGTCCCGTTGATGGAGTCATACCGGTACGGCGATCTGGTGGACGTCGTGACCGCAGCAAAAAGGGGCATTCCTGCGTCATCGTGTGTGCACCTCTTTGGTGCAGGACACCCCGCGATGTTTGCCCTCGCGGTGGCGATGGGTTGCGATATCTTCGATTCGGCCGCTTATGCCCTGTACGCGAGGGAAAAGCGCTACCTTACTCCCTCGGGCAGCGCAAGACTTGACGAACTCCAGGAGCTCCCCTGCCCCTGCCGGATATGCCGCACCCATTCGGCGGAAGAGATGAGATCCTCAGCCGAATGCGAAAGGCTCCTGGCACTCCATAACCTCCAGGTGAGCCTCGCCGAGATCTCTCGGATACGCCAGGCCATTCAGGACGGGGTGCTCTGGGAGCTGGTGGACGAGCGTTGCAGGAGCCATCCCCAGCTTTTAAAAGGGTACCGCGCACTCCTGAAACACGCGGGAAGCCTTGAAGTCTTTGACCGTGTGAGCAAGCGACGGTTCTTTTACCGCGGGTCCGAGAGCTGTGCACGGACTGAGGTGATACGCTACCATGCACTCATGGAACGACTTTCACTTCCCCCGAGGGTGCTCATCTCCATGGACGGGAGAGAACCGCCGGGTTTCGACCTGACACTCTCTTTCCGCCCCCCATTCGGTCCATACCCTCAGGAACTGGGTGAGACGTTTCCCATCGGGCAGAGCGAGATCCCGGACTGGGATGAAGCGATGGTCTCCGCAGGGTGCAGGGGAATACAAAGGCTTATCGAGACTCACCCCGGATGCCGCGTCGCGATCTCGTGTCCGGATAATTGGATTGCGCTTGTCAGAAAGGAAGTCCCTGGCGCCGAGGTGGTCCAATGACCACCGTTGAAGTGAGGAAAAGGGACGGCCTGGCCAGGATCGTGACCTTCCAGGCTGATGAAAAGACCTTTTATCTCCCCGCCGTCATTGAGACCGGAGAACTGTTTCGTAACCTTTCACAATCGCGGATGGAGAATGTCCCGCTTGATGCTGATCCGGCTTTCGTGGCGCAATATCTCCCGAAAGGTCATCTTTTCCCCGCCTGGATTCATCCTTCGGGGCAGATCACTCCCCCTTCTGGCATGGCTGTCATGGTGCCCTGCTGGCATACGGCTCTTGCGCACCCCCGGGAGTACGTGAAATGGCTCGCCGCGATGAAGGCCTCTCTTCCGACCGATACCGCCTGGTATGCCCCTGCAGCGGCTCTTCCCTCGAATGCCGCGATCCTCTGCTACTCGGGTTTCGATATCTTCGACTTCACTGCGGTTGACCTCAGGTCTTCGCAGGGTATATTCTGTCTCCCAGAGGGAGAATTTCCCCGCAGTATGATGGAAAGCGGGGCCTGCAACTGCCCGGGATGCCGTGATGGCGACCTGAAAGCTCACAACCGCGACCGCCTGACTCGCGAGATTGCCCTTGCCCGGCAATTCATTGCAGCCCAGAGGCTCCGCGACCTCGTGGAGAGCAGATGCAGGATGGACCCCGCGCAGGTGGCAATTCTCCGGAATCTCGACAGGGCATGCGGGTTCTTTGAGAAAGCAGTACCAATTGCGCGGCAGGGGAAACTCCTTGCCACGACAGGGGAAGTTCTCCAGAGGCCCGAGGTGACCAGGTTTTCTGAAAGGGTCGTCAGCCGGTACCACCCGCCTGCCGCGGAAGTGGCGGTGCTTCTCCCCTGCTCGGCGAGAAAGCCTTACTCCACCTCCCAAAGCCATCGGAAATTCAGGCAGGCCATCGCCGGGCGGGCCCTTGAGCTTATTGTCACCTCGCCCCTCGGGCTCGTGCCGCGGGAACTCGAACTGGTCTATCCCGCGGCGCATTATGATGTTCCGGTCACCGGTTACTGGGATGCAGAGGAGAGGGAGTTCGCAGCCGGCATCATCGCCGCGTTCTTCGAGAAACACCGCTTCAAAAGGGTCATCGCCCACCTCGAAGGGGGGGCACTTGCGGCGGCAGAGAAGGGTGCGGCCCGGGTGGGCATTGGGATCGAGATTACCTGCACGGGCAGACCCTTATCCCGGGAATCCTTTGCGCTCCTTGACTCCGCCCTGGCAGGTGAGAGGAAAGTTCGCCATGACGTTATCAGGGGGACATCTTCATGGCAGTTTGGCCTCGCGATCGACACGCGGAACCTGGTGATCAAGGGCCGTTATCCCTGGATCAGAGCGTTCAGGGGGAGGGCCCCCTTCTTCTCAATCGACGAAGGGACAGGCCTTCTCCGCCCCACGTTTGACGGATGGAATTTGATCCCTGAAGGGTACCGTGTCGCAATCGATGAGTTTGTCCCAACAGGTGACGTACTCGCGCCAGGCGTTGTGGATGCAGACCCGCGGATAAGGGAGGGAGATGAGGTGCTCGTGACCGGGCCCTGCGCGATCGCCACGGGAAAGGCTGCCATGCCCGCCTGCGAGATGCTCCGGTCGGGGCGGGGGGTCGCAGTCCGGGTGCGTAAGGTAAAGACACTCCCGCGCACATAGCTAATGGAAAGCCATCTCGATGGCGTTCTCGGAGTGAAACCATTGTACCGGGTGATCGAGGCCGGGCAGCTGGCCGATAGGATATTCCAGATATGGGTGGAGGCCCCCCACGTGGCCCGGCACGCCCTGGCAGGGCAGTTCCTTGTGATCCGCATCGATGAACACGGCGAACGAATACCCCTTACTGTCTCTGCGGTGTCAGGAGACCTGGTACGGATCATCTTCATGGCAGTGGGCAAGACCACCCACCAGCTCTCCGCTCTGAAGGCTGGAGATTTCATCCGGGACGTGGCTGGCCCGCTCGGGAAGCCGAGCGAGATCGGGATGCGGGGGACCTGCGTAGTGGTAGGCGGAGGTGCGGGAATCGCGAGTTGTCCAATCATTGCCAGGGCCGCGCGAGATGCCGGAAACCGTGTCATCGGCATCATCGGTGCGAGGAATGCGGGGTATCTCATTCTCGAGGACGAGATGCGCGAGGCCTGCGACGATCTCCTGGTTGCGACAGACGACGGGAGCCGAGGCTTCCACGGGTTTGCCGCAGACGTCCTGAAAGAGGTCATCGCAGGGAGAAAGGTCGACTGCGTCTGGATTATCGGTCCTGCAATCATGATGAAAGTAACATCCGAGGTGACCCGGCCGAAGGGGATCAGGACTTTTGTGTCCCTCAACCCGATCATGGTGGACGGTACCGGGATGTGCGGGTCCTGCCGTGTCCAGGTGGGTGGGGAGACGAAGTTTGCCTGCGTAGACGGCCCCGAATTCGATGCCCACCAGGTTGATTTCGACCTCCTGATGCAGCGGCAGCGGACGTATTTTGACGAAGAGAAGGTATCCCTCGAGCGCTACCATGAACACGCCTGTCGGTGCGGGGAAGGAGGTCACCATGGGTGAGCGGCCTGCACGGGATCGTATTCGTGACTTTTTTGAGGTGGATTGCGGACTCTCTGCCGAGGAAGCGGTTGCCGAGGCAGAACGTTGCATGCAATGCAAAAAGCCCTCGTGCGTGAGGGGATGCCCGGTAGAGATCGACATCCCTGCGTTCATTGCCCGCATTGCGGAAAGGGACTTCCGGGGGGCTGCACGGATCATCAAGGAGGCAAACCTCCTCCCTGCCGTCTGCGGCAGGGTCTGTCCCCAGGAGGTCCAGTGCGAGGGTGCGTGTATCCTGGGAGGAAAGGAGATGCCAGTCCGCATAGGTGAACTGGAGCGGTTTGTTGCTGACCGGGAGCGGGAGCAGGGGCTTGTCATCCCTCCGGTCGCGGAGCCGACCGGCAAAAGAGTCGCGGTTGTCGGATCGGGGCCTGCAGGGCTGACCGCTGCGGCAGAGCTCGCTCGGGACGGGCACATGGTCACGGTGTTTGAGTCCCTCCACGAGCCGGGCGGCGTCCTGATGTACGGAATCCCTTCGTTCCGGCTCCCTAAAGACGTGGTACAGGCCGAGATCGACCAGCTCCGGGGGATGGGCGTTAAGATTCTCACCAATCACCTCGCGGGGGCGAGCATTCCCGTCGCAGAATTGCATGCATATGACGCAGTCTTCATCGGTACTGGGGCAGGGCTCCCCTTCTTCATGAATATTCCAGGTGAGCAGTTGAATGGTGTCTACTCCGCAAACGAGTTCCTGACACGCGTGAACCTGATGCATGCTGACCGGTTTCCCGAGTACGATACTCCTGTCAGGCATGCAGGCCGGGTGGTCGTGGTCGGTGGGGGGAACGTGGCGATGGACGCTGCCAGGGTTGCCCGGAGGCTTGGTGCACGGGTGACACTTGTGTACCGGCGGAGAGAGGAGGACCTCCCCGCGCGGAGGGCAGAGGTGATTCGTGCAAGGGAAGAGGGGGTCGAGTTTGAACTCTGCGCGAACCCCGTCAGGATCATTGGGACTCACTTCGTGACAGGGGTCGAGTGTGTGAGGATGGAGATGTGTTCACTGGACGATTCCGGCAGGCCCGAACCATCTCCTCTCAAGGGGAGCAACTTCACCATCGATGCCGACATGGTCATCCAGGCGATCGGCCAGGGACCAAATCCCCTCCTGATAAGAAAGATTGAAGGAATCACTTACGGTAGGAAGGGTAACATCGTTGTCGATGAAGAGGGGAGAAGCTCCCTTGAGAAGGTGTTTGCCGCAGGCGATGTTGCCACAGGCGCTGCAACAGTCATCCTTGCAATGGGGGGGGCAAAGAAGGCAGCAAGAGCGATTGACCGGATGCTCCGGGAAGATCAAAGGGATCGTTGATCTCCTTACCTGTTGTCCACTCACCCGGGGACCATCGATCTTTCTGTGAACATGAGACCAGACCGAAGATGACACTTTTCTTCCGATACCAGAGTGTGCTGCGTTTCTTATTTTTGGAGCAAGGCAATTATTTTTAATACACTCCTGCAATTGTTCACCATGTCATTCATGGACCTCATATGGCCGGTATTCTTCCCGGTGCTCGGCGCAATCGTTGGTCTCGTGCATATTTTGTGGAAGCATTATAAGGGGGCAGATGTGTTCAGGGTCTTTCTCATGTGGCAGCTTGCGATCGGCCTTGGCCTCTCCTACATCTATGCCGGATTTGGGCACCTTGCGTTTCCAGACCAGGTTGCCGCATCCATCGGGTGGCCCCCTGGCAACCCCTTCCAGCGAGAGGTCGGGATGTGGGACTTCTCGATCGGCCTTGTCGGGTTGCTCTGCCTGAAATACAGGTCGATCGGGTTCTGGAGTGCGACCGTGATTGCATTCGGAATATTTTCAATCGGGGCAGGTATCGGGCACGTCTACGAACTGGTCGTCCATGGGGACGTGTCAATCAACAATGCAGGACCGGTCATGTACGTGGATCTCCTGTATCCGGTTTTTCTGGGGGTCCTCCTCTTCCTGTGTGCCCGGAGGTACGCTGTTTTCCATTCTGCCAGGAATGAAGTGGATTAATCAAATGTTGTGAGGGGTTCAGCTCCTTTATTTTCCAGGTCTCACTTCAATCGAAAGGCAGTGTGAGTGGTTCACCCGGAAATGCTGGAAGAAAAAAATGTGAATCCCGCTTCTGACCTGCCCATATGGAGAATATTGCAGTTCGTGCAGGTCTGGCTCCTGCAGGGAACCCATCGTCTTTTTTGTTACTCTTTCTTGCATTTCGGACAGGTGCAGGTGTCGGGGGGACTCCTCTTCTCTGCATTCCCATTCCCAATCCTCATTCGATCTCTCATTTACTGTGAATGAAATGATGTGCCAGTGCTCTTTAAAGCCGTAAGACAGGGGCAAGGGAGTGATGAGTCTGTGGGGAGCGTCGGGTCAGGTTCTCATTCGGGCCATGGTACCACCTATCCCATCCCCTTCCTGCGCACCACTCTCACATCAGTGCATACCGCGCGAGCATTCCTTCATACACGAGGGAGGCCTTCTCAAGGGATTCCACAGTGACATGCTCATCGAGTGCGTGGAGCGTCCGGATCTCGCCCGGGCCATACTCCACGACAGGGAAGCCGGCGTTTCGCAAGTATCGGGCGTCACTTGCCGCCCACTGGACGATTGGCCGGGCGGGCCTTGAGTACACCCTCTCTATCTCACCAAGGAGGCGGGTCACGAGCGGCGAGTCGGGCGGCGTGATGGTCGGATCCGAGCTGTTGGTCACCGATATCTCCCCCCGTGGTGCATGGCGGCGGATCTCCCTAAGGAGGTCAGGGAGGCTGCACCCCCATGGGATGCGGAGGTCTAGTTCGAGGCTGCACTGCTGGGCTACGATGTTCGCCTTCTCGCCCCCCTCGATCTTCCCCGGGTTGTACATCACGTGGGTGAGGACTCTCCGTGTATCCTCCATCGCAAAGAGCTCTTTGAGGATTTCAGACGATTCGGTAATGATCCGGGCAAGCCCAGGGTCAGAGGGGCTATACTCCCGCCCGTGGAGTCCCCTGATGAAATCGAGGAGTGAGAACGCCTCCATCACCGCGCTTACCCCTTTTGCAGGGTAGAGAGAGCCGTGCCCCGGCACCCCCCTGAACTTGCAGCAGAGGCGCATCAACCCCTTCTGCCCGATGTTCGGGGAATGAGCCGGTGTTGGCTCGGCAACGATAGTATCACAGGGAACGAGGCTATTGCTGGCGAGGAGGGCCTGGATGCCATGTTTCCCGCTTGTCTCTTCATCGCACACAAACGCAAGGTCGGCAGGGAGTTCCCTTCCGGAATCGATGAACTCCCTGCAGGCAACAAGGACCGAGGCGCATCCGCCCTTCATGTCAGTGGAACCCCTGCCCCAGACTTTCCCTTCTTTGAGTTCCCCTCCCCATGGGTCTATGGTCCACCCGTCATCAAGTACAGGGACCACGTCTACATGCCCGCAGAAAAGGAGTCTCCCATTCGCCGGGAAAGAGACGAGGTTGTCCCTCCCTTCCGGTCTGCGTATCACCCGTGTGGAAATCCCAAGAGAATCGGTAAAATCACGAATAAACTCGATGATCTCCCGGGTGTCCCCCGGGGGATTCTCGCTCCGGATTCTCACCAGAGCAGCACAAAGGTCGGCGACGTTCATATGATGTAGGTTGGTTAGGTCTTCCTCTTGAATTCCTCAAAGAGGGTTGCAAGCGAGGCGTCCTGGTAAAGGCCCTTTAAAAAATCAGCCTTGAAGAACTCATCGATCAGAGAGCGGAAGACGTGAGGAGGGGTCGGGTTCCTGCTATCCCGCTCAAAGACGATCCTGAAACTCATGTAACGCGCCTCGTCATCCTCGTTGTAGATCCTTCTCCATAGAGTGGGAAGCCCATCGAATTTTTCAGGGTGTTCCTTCTTCAGCCAGTTGACAAAAGCCGGAAACTTTGGGCGGTCGCCGAGCTTCTCCTGGTCAATTCTGCACCTCAGGTATTCGCCGGTCATCATTACCCGGGGAGATTTATAATGGTAGGCCATGAGGCTGATCGTGTAGTCCAGGTGTGCGAGGGCATCCATGAAATAAAAGGCGAGCACCTGGTGCCACATGCTCTCGTCCTGTAAAATCAGGGACTTTTCATAGAGGTGCTCGAGTACGTGCACGTATTCGCTGTCTGAACTCATGGTGAAATTTCGGACGCGAGGGAGTAAATACATTCCGGAAATGGCAAATTTTCCCCTTTTCACAAAAATAAACAGGAAAAGACCTGTTTACCGGAAGTAGGGAGCCCGCCGGCGGACCGCCTCGCAAAAGAGCGCTTCGAGTTCACCGCCGTTTTTTCCGCGGATGTCGACGTGGTTGTCTGTACGGAGGAGGCACGGCTTCAATTTTCCATCCGAAGTGACCCTGAGGCGGTTACAGAATGCGCAGAACTCGGTGTTGTGAAGGGGCCTCACCACCTCGACTTCCGCCCCATCGATGCAGTACTTCTTCCTGTGGTGCATCCTCCTGGTCAGTATCTCCTGCGAGTTCCGTGAGAGCCATGCCTCGAGTTCCTTGAGTTCATGATGATTGGTACAGTCCCTGAACTCCATCAGCTCGATCACCTGCAGGATAAGGTTTCGGTTCCCCCTCACGAACCGGATGAAGTCATCGACCTCGTGCTCGTTTATTCCCTTCAGGAGGACCATGTTCAGCTTGATTGGAGTAAGCCGGGCATCGATTGCGGCATCAATGCCTGCCAGCACATCGTCAAGGCAGTCAGACCCTGTGATCTTCCGGTAGGTGTCGTGGTCAAGGCTGTCAAGGCTCACGTTCACCCGCGATAGCCCTGCATCGGCGAGATCCTGTGCGATATCGGCAAGGAGCGTCCCGTTGGTGGTCATCGAGCACTCCATCTGGTCCGGGACCGCGCTTACAATATCGGGAAGGTCGGTGCGAAGGCACGGTTCACCGCCTGTGAACTTGACGCTGCCTATCTCAAACTTTGCTGCCACCTTCAAGATCTCGGAAAGCTCTTCAAGGGAGAGAGGGGCTTTTGGGTCTTTTTCTCCCTCAGCATGGCAGTAGATGCAGTGGAGGTTGCAGATGGGTGTCAGGCTGATTCGGAGGTTGCTGACCGGGCGGTTATAGGGATCCTTGAGTTTCACTCCTGCACCCCACGAAGTTCCTTGCGATAATGTAGATCTCACTGCTCCCCTTCCGGGAAGCCCGGCATTTGAAGGTCTTCACCGAGAAGAAATACTGCCGTACCTCCTCAAGGAGGGTGGAGAAGTCCTCTCCCTGGAATGATTTTAAAATGAGATTTCCCCCGGGTTTCAGCACTTCGCATGCAAATGCGAGCACCTCCTCCCCAAGGCCGATTGCCCTTGCCTGGTCATAGCTCCGG
>ENA-UOWE01002232-UOWE01002232.1-activated-sludge-metagenome-genome-assembly--contig:-NODE-2232-length-21678-cov-6.105305_pt1 | contig 21678 bp, 13 predicted proteins | sample MGYA00249841_ERZ761562 | MGnify/ENA primary metagenome ERZ761562 (study PRJEB28883, sample SAMN05720200) | activated sludge metagenome | isolation source: Anaerobic digester | place: Japan... | reverse complement strand
CTTATATGGAATTCAGCGTATCAATGTCGAAAATCCCAAATCGCATTTAACTCCGGTAATTGATATGCCAAACAGCATAAAAGCTGAAAATAGTTACACTGTTAAAGTAAGCGAAAAAGAAGGGAAAGAAATGGATTATACATTAGCTCTTGTTGACGAAGGGTTATTAAGCCTAACTCACTTCAGAACTCCCGACCCATGGGCAACTTTCTATGCTAAAGAAGCTTATCTGTTTACCCAGTGGGATTTGTATGATTATATCATTCAAGGATTGGCCGGTAAACTTATGAATATCATTTCTATTGGTGGTGACGAAGCATTAAAAGAAGCTATGGATGCTATAGAAGCTCAAAAAGCCAAACGCTTCAAACCAATGGTAATTTTCATGGGACCTTGCCATCTAAAATCAGGCTCCACCAATTCTCATAAAATTGATATTCCCAATTACATGGGCGAAGTAAGAGTAATGGTCGTTGCACGTCATGACATTGCATACGGAAATGCCGAAAAATCGGTTAAAGTTATTAAACCACTCATGGTAATGCCCTCATTGCCAAGAGTTTTATCAACCGAGGACAAATTAACCATGCCGGTAGCCGTTTTTTCAAACGATAAAAATCTTCAAAAAGCTCAAGTAACAGTTAAAGTTACTGGTCCGGTAAGTATTTCGGGTAAAAATAATCAGGAAATCACGCTTAAATTTAACGGTGATAAAACCATTTATTTTGATCTTGTAGCACAAAAAACTTCCGGAATGGCTACAATTGAAGTAACTGCAGTTTCCGGAGCTGAAAAATCAAATACTACCACTCAAATTTATGTAAGAAATCCCAATCCATTTACTTCAGAAAGCAATGGATATCTTGTAGAAGGAGGTAAAAGTTTAATGATTCCCATTGCACCGCTTGGAATTAACGGAACCAATTTCACTACACTTGAAATAAGTGCGATTCCATCACTTAATCTAGAAAAACATATCGATTATCTAATTGGTTATCCACACGGATGTCTCGAACAAACTGTTTCTAAAGCATTTCCACAGCTCTACTTAGCCACACTTTCTGATATTCCTCCGCAAAAGTCGAAGGAAATTGAAACCAATATAAAAATTGCATTGCAAAAAATGCAGAAATTCCAGACCTATCAAGGTGGATTTGCATATTGGCCGGGTGAACAAAATATTGACGACTGGGTAAGCAGTTATGCCGGACATTTTTTGGTTGAAGCTCAAAAAGCCGGTTATACATTACCTGCAGGAATGCTCAACAAATGGAAAAATTATCAAAGACAGGCAGCAGAAAAGTGGATGGATAAAGGACCTTCATCGCAATATATTCAGGCCTACCGATTATTAACGTTGGCTTTGGCTGGTCAAAATGAAACAGGTGCAATGAACCGTTTATTGCAATCAAAGAATTTATCCGATTACGCTCGCTATCCACTTGCTGCAGCTTATGCATACAACGGAAAAAATAAAATAGCAGAACAACTTCTAACTTCTTCAAAACCTGTTTACACCCGCTATATGTTCGAAGATATTTATGGCAGTGATATGCGCGAAAAAGCATTGGTTGCCATTACCTACTCCACGATGAATAAGAGAAAAGAAGCATTTATCACCATTAAAGAATTGGCAAAGATGCTTTCATCAAACTCTTGGTATAGTACACAATCATTGTCATTTGCATTCGTTGCATGTGCTAATTACTTACAAGGCGAAAAACTCAGAACTCCTATGAAGATAAATTACAGCATTGACAATAAATCGCAGACAGCTGAAAGCTTCAAGTATTTTAAATCTATTCCTATTGATAATGCTAATATTAAACATAGCTGTAATTTGCAAAACAACTCATCGTTCCCAATTTATGCACAAGTCATCAGAAAAGGAATCTTACCCACTGAAAGTGAAAAAGCTTTTGAAAAAGGATTGAGCCTGAATATTAATTACACTGCATATAATGGTGGTGTATTAGATATCAGCGACATCAATCAGACTACAGACATGTATGCTGTTGTTCAGGTTACCAATAATACTGCTGAATATCAAAGTCGTTTGGCATTAACCTATACAGTTCCTTCGGGTTGGGAAATTCTGAATGATAGAATGGTTGAAACGGCTACCAATGAAAATACCTATACTTATGAATACAAAGACATCCGCGATGATAAAGTAATGTATTATTTTGGCTTGGCTCCACATCAGACAAAGACCTTTAAAGTTCCTGTAAACGCAACATTTGCGGGCAAGTTCTATCATCCGGCTGTATATTGCGAAGCCATGTACCGCGATGATATTAGAGCACAACTAAAAGGCTACTGGATAGATGTAAAAGCTTCAAAATAATGCAAATAATAATTAATGAACAGATTGTAAATCTCGACCTCAAAAAAAATCTTTTGCACGAAGGGAGGTTTGGGCTTACATTCTGTACATCATTAAAGAATGGTAAAAAAATAATAATCAAACAATACAAACCAAAAAAAAACGACCACGAATTCGAACGTAAACGATTCAAAAGGCAAGCTGAAATTGCAAAACAACTTTACCCTGAAATAAATGCAGATTCTATTGAAATTGAAGACCAATTGTTTTATTATCATGAATTTATTGAAGGAAACACACTTAGTTTTCCATTGAAGAAAGAAATCAGAAAAAACAAAGAAGAAACATTGGTTCTGGTTTTAAAGGAAATTCAACGCCTGCACCAATTAAATTATATTCATACAGATATTAAACCTTCAAACTTCATTGTAAGAAATAAAGAAGTTTTTATTCTCGATTTTGGCAGTTGTATACAGGTTGGCGAAAAGGTTCCACTCGATTACATTATACCGTTTACTATGATTTATGCTCCTCCTGAAATGATTGTAAATCATTATGAGATTTGTAATTTTAGCAGCGACTTGTACATGTGGGGCTTATTAGCATTTCAAATATTAAGTAAAATGCTACCCTTTTCGCATTGCAATCCTGTTATGTTAATGCATCAACAATTAAATAGCAAACTTCCATACCATTACGTTAAAGATAAAAAATGGCAGAATGTCATTCAAAAAGCAACTGAAAAGGTTATATTTCCCAAACCACCTCATTTTTACAAAAAGGAACAAATAGATGCCATTTTATTAAAAGGCATAGAAAAACGATACCAAACAGCAGATGAACTACTAAAAGAACTTTCAGAATAATGAGAGCTGATCGCTCTTTAAATGAAACGATTTTCTATGATATTTTGTATAGCCATATTTTTCAATAGCTTCCACATGTTTTTGAGTAGGATAACCTTTATTCTCATCCCAATGATATTGAGGGAACTCTTCATGAAGTTTTAGCATAAAATCATCACGGTAGGTTTTTGCAAGAACTGACGCTGCAGCTATGTTCATGTATTTTCCATCACCTTTAACGATGGTCTGATGTGGAATATCTTTATATACATAAAACCTGTTCCCATCAACAACTATGAATTCAGGTTTCGTTTTAAGTTTATCAAGGCTACGATGCATGGCCATAATGGACGCTCTTAGAATATTAAATTTATCAATTTCTTCGTTTGTACAATAAGCAACTGCATAAGCAACCGCAATTTCTTCGATAATGGGTCTTAACTCATATCGTTTTGCTTCGCTCAGTTTTTTAGAATCATTCAGCCCTTCTATATTGCAATTTTTAGGAAGTATAACAGCAGCTGCAAAAACTGGTCCTGCAAGGCAACCTCTTCCGGCTTCATCGCAACCGGCTTCAATTTTATCCGACTGAAAACAAACTTCCAACATAAATTTAAACAATAAAAAAGGGTGTGAAAAACACACCCTTTATTCAATTCTTTAAGACCTTTTATCTACGATTTGAACGTTGGTCGTTATCGCGGTCATAAGCTTGTTTTACAACTAAAGCTTTACCTTGAACTTCTTTACCATTGAGTTCGTTGATAGCATTTTGTCCGTCTTGGTCATTTGCCATTTCAACAAAACCAAAACCTTTTGAACGACCGGTCATGCGATCCATAATAACTTTTGCTGAGTTAACTTCACCATAATTTTCGAAAAGTTCTCTCAAGAAATTGTCCTGAATTTTAAAATTCAGATTTGCTACAAAAATGTTCATAAAAAAAATAAAAATTAATAATTAATAAATAATAAAGTGAAAGATTATTCAATAAATCAACAAAAGCTAATAAATTTTAAATCTTTCTAATACAAAGATACTGCTTTTTTTTAAAACAAAAAATTAATTTTCAATAATCTACTGAATTAATGTTGAAATGCCCTTTAATAGTATTTCATTCTCTATGCTATCTAAAATTTCATAACGTTCTCCTTCGCTTACTCCTGTTACAACAAAGCGTTTTTTAAATACATACTGAGAATCGTTTCTGTTTTGTAATTCTAATACAAAATAATTTTGATTTTCTTTTTGTAAGGCAGTTTCAGGAACCGACCATCCATATTTATCGTGGTACCATATTTCTGTTAAAACAAAGGAGTTTACAAATAAGTTGATTTTATCGTATGAAATTGGTTTTGCAAAGGCATTTACGGTGTGAGTTTCGTTATCTATTGCCTTTCCTATTGATGTTATAACTGCAAAATATAGCTTTTCTTTTTCGTTAATTCGATAAAAAATTAAAGAATCGCCAATATGAATATGAACAGCATCTTTTTCAAAAAGTGGAATATAAAGTTGCATTTTATTGGGATCTATAATTTCAAAAAGTGTAATATTCGGTTGTACATAATTTCCAATTGTTAGATTTTTAAATTGTACAACGCCGTTAATGGGAGCTTTGAGTGTTATTTCATTTTCTATTTTACCGTCCTCAATTAATGAAGTATTCATACCTATCAATTTTAGCAATGATAGCATCGAGTTATATTGAATCATTGCACTTTTATATTCCGTTTCTAATTGTTGAAAATCTTTGGTTGAAATAATCTTATCGTTTAGCAACTCTTTTTGGCGTTCATAATCTTTTTTAATTGATTGAAATTTGAAAAAAGCGGTTGCATAATCTTGTTGAACTTTAATAATTTCATTTCCTGATAAACTAATTATTGGCTGACCTTTTTCTACATTTGTTCCATCTAAAACCCATATTTTTGCAAGAGTAGCATTAAATGGAAAACTTACACTTACCATTCCTTCAGGCAACGATACAATTTTTCCATTTGCTTTGATTTTTTCGTGAAAGCATTGTTTTGTTATTTTCCCAAGTTGCATTTGAGCCTGCTCAAATTGATTTTTTGTAACAATAATGGTTTCAATACTATCCACTTTCTGTTCATTCTTGTTTTCATCGTTAGAATTACATGAAACAAAGAACAAAACAACCAATACTATCATTAAACTAGTTTTCATAATTCATTCTTAAAAATTCATAATAATTTGTATATATGTCATTTAGCAATTGATAATAGTCTTTTTTAAGTGAAATTAAATTTTCAATTGATTGTATCCACTTAAAATAATCAATATTTCCTGACGTTAAATTTTTATTCAATAATTCAAAAAGCATCTTCCCTTCTTCTTTTAATACCTTTCTATATTCTGTTATACGAATAAACTGTTTTTGTAATAATTCATTCATTTGATTCATTTTCAATTTTTGCTCATTTATTTTAAATTGAACAAAGTAATCGTATGCTTCAGTATTTAATTTTAAAGATTTAATTTTTGCGGCTTGACTTCCAAAAAATAAAGGAATGCTCAACCCCAATTGATAACCATTATAGGCTTTTTGTGGTGAATATGCATTACTGCCGTTAAAATATTGAATTGTTATGTCCGGTAAAAGCTTATTTTTCTCAATTTTAATTTCATTTTCCAATAATTGTTTATTTAATTCCAACATTTTATTATTAAGCATGAATAAAGTATCGGAAAGTGTAAAAATATCTTGAAAATCAAAAGGAACAGTTATAAATGCAGAATCGCCAACATACCAACCTAACTCCTTATAAATATTCTGAAAAAGGATTTCCGAGCTCTGATATTCTGTTTGAATCATGGTTTTCTTTAATTGAAAATTTAACAACTCCATCTTAGTTGTATTTCCCATCTCAAAGCTTTTATTTAATAGATGTTGGTAATTTGTATACAATGAATCAACTTCTCTGAAAAACTTTCTTTTCTCATCGTTAATTTGAATTTGTCTATATAATAAAGTTACATAGGTTTCTATGAATCTTTTTTGTTTTTCATATCTCAATTGGACCAATTGATAGTTCGTGTTATACCATTCTTTTTGAGCAAAAAAGTATGTGGGAAAACGAAATGACTGCTCAATTCCAAAAACCTGTAAAGGATGACCATTTTCTGCAAAATTATTTTCGTCATATTGATTGTAAACCTTGGTCTTTTCGATGTCATAAGACGTTTTTTTCAACATTTTTGCAGATAATATCTGTTGTTGATTACTTTTTAATTGAAGTGAATTTTCAACAGAACGTTTTATAGCTTCATCCAACGTTAACGTTTTTGATTGAGCCATTGAATTTGAATTCATAAACAAGAAAAGGAGGAGGATGGGAACACTTGACTTGCGAACAATTTTAAACGGGAACCAACGAATTGTTTCAATCGATTCCAAAAACGCATATAATAAGGGTAAAGCTATTAAAGTGAGCATAGTTGATGTTATTAATCCGCCAATAACGACAGTTGCTAAAGGTCGCTGAACTTCAGCACCAGCCGAAGAACTAATGGCCATTGGTAAAAATCCTAATGCTGCAGACGAAGCAGTCAATAAAACCGGACGTAATCTGTCTTTTACTGCACGAAATACACGCTCCTTAATATCGGTAACTCCTTTTTGTTCCAATTCATCCATATGCTCAATTAATACAATACCATTCATAACCGCAATACCAAACAAAGCAATAAAACCAATTCCGGCAGATATACTAAACGGCATATCTCGCAGCCAAAGAAGGGTAACACCTCCAACCGTTGCTAATGGCACCGCTAAAAATACCATGGCTGCTTTTTTTAGAGAACGTAAGGCAAAATGAATGAAAATAAAAATAAGTAACAATGCTATCGGCACTGCATACATTAATCTTTTTAAAGCATTTTGCAAGTTTTCAAATTGTCCACCATATTGAATGTAATAACCTGAAGGCAACTTAAAGTTATTAGTTAAAATTTGCTGAATATCATTAACAACGGATTGTAGGTCTCTATTACGAACATTAACATTAACAACAATTCTTCGATGTGTATTTTCTCTCGAAATTTTTGCAGGTCCGGAATAATAATCAATATCTGCTAATTCAGACAAAGGAACCATTTTATCATTTAAAATAGGAACAGGTAACATTTTGATATCTTCAATATTTTGACGAAATTCCTCCGATAACTTAACAACAATATCAAACCTTTTTTCGCCTTCAAAAAAAGAACCGCTAACAGCACCTCCAAAAGCCATGCTTAAAATATTATTCAGCTTTTCGATATCTATACCATAATGAGCTAATTTTTCGCGTTTGTATTTTACCAGCATTTGTGGAAGTCCCACTGTTTTCTCAATAGATATATCAGCTGCACCGGGTACATCTTTAATTAATGATTTAACTTTTAATGCCAATTGATTTAAACGTTCAATATCTTCGCCAAATATTTTAATTGCCAAATCAGAACGAACGCCAGTAATTAACTCATTAAAACGCATTTCTATCGGCTGAGTAAATTCATAATCGATACCCGGAATAGCCGAAAGCGCATTCTTAAATTGGTTAGCCAATTCTTCTTTATTATCTGTAGTTTTCCATTTACTTTTGGGTTTTAATTTAATAATCATATCTACTTCTTCCATTCCCATCGGATCGGTTGGGACTTCGGCCGCTCCGATACGCGAAACGATTTTATCTACTTCGTTTGGAAATTTTTCTAATAATATTTGCTCCATCTGAGTAGTTAATTGAATCGTTTTGCTTAGCGAAGTTCCTGATTTTATTATAGGTTGAATCACATAATCACCTTCATCCAGAGTAGGAACAAATTCTCCCCCCATACTTTTAAACAAGAAAAAAGTAAAAACCAATGAACTAAGAGCAGTTAACCAAACCAATAATTTATGACGATACGACCAAGTTAAAACAGGTTCGTACATCTTATGAACGAAAGAAACCAACCGATCAGAAAAATTACTTTTAAGTTTTTTTGAAGGTTTTAGAAAAATGCTTGAAATTACCGGAACCCATGTAAAACCAAAAAAGATTGCTCCAACCAAAGCAAAACTAAACGACATGGCCATAGGTCTGAACATTTTTCCCTCTACACCATTTAGCACATAAATTGGAATAAAAACAATCAAAACGATAAGTTGACCAAATATTGCCGAATTCATCATTTTAGATGTACTATCATATGAAACAGCATTTAAAATTCGTTTTCGTTCGCCAAGTATACTCGCTTCAAAATACTGATCTTTTTGCAGCCAAAGTTGAACCATGATATATTCGACTATAATTACTGCACCATCGATGATTACACCGAAGTCTAATGCTCCCATACTCATCAAATTAACATCAATACCCACTAAATACATCACTGAAATAGTAAATAACAAAGCAAGCGGAATTAATGATGAAATAACAATAGACGAACGAATATTTCCTAATAATAGAAAAACAATTAAAAATACAATAATACTACCAAATATCAAATTTTCTAAGACAGTAAAGGTTGTTTTTGCAATTAGTTCACTTCTGTCATTTATAGGATTAATAAACACTCCTTCGGGCAAATGTTTCTGAATTTCTTCCACTCTATTTTTAACATCGTTAATTACAATGTTTGAGTTTGCACCTTTTAACATCATAATTTGCCCTAATACCTTTTCGCCTTTACCATTTGCTGTTATTGCACCAAAACGGGTTGCGTAGCCTTCTCTTACTTCTGCCACATCACTCAATAAAATGGGTATAGACTGATTTGTTTTTACTACTATTTTTAAAATCTCGTCAACATTTTTTATCAAACCATCGCCACGTATAAAATAACTTTGGTCATTTTTTTCAATGTATGCCCCGCCTGCAACACTATTATTAGCATAGAGTGAATTGTAAACATCTAACAAAGTAATATTTAACGATTTTAGTTTTTCAGGATTAACAGCAATTTCATATTGTTTTAAATAACCTCCCCATGAATTAATCTCTACAACACCATTTATACCTGCTAACTGCCTGCGTATATACCAATCTTGCAACGTACGAAGTTCAGTAGCATTGTATTTTTCTTCGTAACCCGGTTTAACATCCAAAATATATTGATATATCTCACCTAAACCGGTCGTAATTGGTCCCATTGAAGGTGTTCCAAAGTCTTTTGGAATTTTTTCGCTAACAGTTAATAGTTTTTCTGAGATGAGTTGACGCGGAAGATAAGTCCCTACTTGGTCATTAAAAACCAGAGTAACCAACGAAATTCCAAATTTTGATACCGAACGAATTTCTTTTATGCCAGGTAAATTTGACATTTCTAATTCAATCGGGTATGTTATAAATTGTTCTACATCTTGAGTAGATAAGTTGGGTGAAGTTGTTATTATTTGTACCTGATTGTTCGTTATATCAGGAACGGCACCTAATGGTATTTGTGTTATAGAATATATTCCAAATGCTGCTATCGTTAAAGTTGTTAGAATAATTAACAACTTATTATTTATACTAAAACGAATGATTCGACTAATCATTTTTTTTAGCAAAAATATAACTATTTTAGTTATTAAAGATTTTTATTTTATTTTTTTAGCTCAATAAAATAATTGATTTACAACAGCAATCATTTTTTCTGCTTTACACTAGGCATATTTCCCATATATCTCAAAATAAAAGACTTATGTTTATTTACAAACGTTGAGTTTGAAGTCGGTTTGTATTTTATTGGATTAGGCAAGCACGCTGCAATTGAAGCTGATTCGCTTTTTGATAATTGTTTTGCTGACTTATGATAATATTTTTGAGCAGCCATTTCAACTCCATAAATACCATCGCCCGTTTCAATAACATTTAAATACACTTCCATAATCCGCTCTTTTGACCAAAAAAGCTCCATTAAAAACGTAAAATATGCCTCAAATGCTTTACGCACATAAGATCTTCCCGGCCACAAAAAAACATTTTTAGCTGTTTGTTGGCTTATGGTACTTCCTCCCCTTATCTTTTTTCCTTTTTTATTATATTCAAAAGCTCTTTTCATGGCTTTGAAATCAAAACCTGAATGATTCATAAAATTCTGATCTTCGCCGGCCATTACAGCTTTGGGCATCTGTTTTGAAATGTCGTCAAGCGGTACCCATTTTTTATGTAAACGAGGCATTTCACCGGAAAAAACATGCTCAACCGAACGTATCAACATTAATGGAGTGATATAAACAGGCACCCATTTATATACTAATACCATAACGATGCTGCTTACGAAAAAAAATATTACCAACCTTTTAAACCATTTCCACAGTTTCTTCAGCATATTTTTTTCGGCAAAAGTACTAAAATATTTGTGGGTTTAGTAACTTTGCAAAAAAAAACAATCATGATAGTTATTACTGGAGCTGCCGGATTTATTGGCAGTGCTATGGTTTCAAAACTCAATAGCGAAAATTTCAACGACTTGGTTTTAGTTGATGATTTTTCGAATGAGACTAAAAATAAAAATCTTAACAACAAAGAATTCTCGCTTAAAATTCATCGAGATATTTTCCCAGAATGGCTCAAACTCAATCATAAATTTGTGGAGTTTATCTTTCATATCGGAGCTCGCACAGATACTACAGAATTCAATTACCAGATTTTCGAAAAACTCAATGTTAATTATACCAAAACCTTATGGCAACTTTCGGTTGAATATGGACTTCCCATTGTTTATGCTTCAAGTGCGGCTACATATGGAGGCGGCGAACTTGGCTATAAGGACGATGAAACGATAATACCACAACTAAAACCACTTAACCCATATGGAATTTCCAAAAACGAATTTGACAAATGGGCATTAACCCAACAGCAAAAACCTTATTTTTGGGCAGGACTGAAATTTTTCAACGTATATGGTCCAAACGAATATCACAAAAAAAGAATGGCATCCGTCATTTTTCATTCTTACCATCAAATAAAAGAAACAGGGAAAATAAAGTTGTTTAAATCGCACCGCGAAGGCATTGGCAATGGAGAACAAAAACGCGATTTTGTTTATGTTAAAGACGTTTGCGATGTAATGTATTTCTTTATGCATCATCGCAAAAATTCGGGCATATATAATCTTGGAACCGGCGAAGCACGCACATTCAACGACCTTGCAAAAGCTACATTTAATGCGATGAATATCCCTCAAAATATAGAATACATTGATACACCCGAAGACATTAGAGATAAATACCAATATTTTACGCAAGCTGATATGACAAAACTTAAATCAATCGGTTATTCTAAACCGTTCACTTCACTTGAACAAGGCGTAAGCGATTATGTTTCAAATTATTTAATGAAAGACCTTTACTATTAGTTCAATGAATATACATATTAACAAAAAACTGCTAAAAAAAATCGGATATGCTCTTCTCGGAACTTTACTATTCTTAAGCATTTTAGCATTATTACTAAAAAACACTATTTTTTATCATCTTGTTGATTCAAAAATCAGGAACTTTAACGAAACCCATGTCGGACAGATTGTAATTAAGAATTATAATTTAAATGGCTTTAGCAGAATCGATATCGACAGTATCTATTTTATTTCGCCATACGATACCATTTGTACTATTGACACATTAAGTATTACCATCAGGCCATTTAAAGCACTTTTTGGTGATATCGCCATTAAGGATATTTTTTGGAAAAATACAACTATTAATTTATGTAAATACGATTCGACCGATAATTTCTCCACGCTTTTCAAACGAAAAAATGTTGACACCACAAAAAAGGTAATCAATACACATCCCGATTACACAGAACGTACGTCCATTATTTTTAAAGCAATATTTGATATTTTGCCTGAAAAAGGTTCTATTTCAAATATCAATATCTTTGTTAAAAGAAAAGAAAAAGATGATGTAAATATCTCTATACCCTTTATCAATATTAATGATTATAAAATCAATTTTCCCATTACCATTTCAGATAAGAAACAGAAACAACATTTTTTCTTTGCCAATATAATTTACCCCGATGACAGAACGATCTATTCAAAAGTTGTGAATAAGTATGATGAAAAAGACTTTTTCCCCGGTTATAAGTCTCTGCAATTAAAAGCACATTTTGATACCGCATTTTTCTCAATTCATCAGAGCACAGAAGGCGGAAATATTGTGCTTAGCGGTCAAAGCGAAATGCTTCATTTATTTATCAATCAACCTGCTATTTCATATTCAGATGTGATATTTGATAAACTTCGTTTGAATTACCACTTTACTATTACAGAAAATGCTTTCATATTAGACAGTAGTAGTCAGGTTCACTTTAACCAACTTACATTTAATCCTTTTGTCCGTTTCCAGGTATATCCGACCAAACAGCTCGAGATTAACATAAATAAACCTTCATTTCCTGCTCAGGAATTATTCTCTTCACTACCCGAAGGGCTTTTTCATAATACATATGGTATAAAAGCCAAGGGAAACCTTTCGTATAAACTTCATTTCTTAGCCGATTTTTCTATTATTGATTCATTAAAACTGGAATCAGAATTAAAACCCGAAAAATTATCCATTTATTCTTATGGAAACGTAAATTTGGCTAAGTTAGACAGCGATTTTATCCATACTGTTTACGAAAATGAAGAACCGGTCGAACAAATCTACGTAAGCTATTCCAATCCTAATTATACGCCGTTGCAACAAATCTCCCCGTATTTAAGAAATGCCTTGCTTTGTACTGAAGATGGAGCTTTTTACTGGCATAGAGGTTTTATTCAGGAAGCATTTCAACAGGCTTTGATTCAAAATATTAAAAGAAAACGTTTTGCCCGAGGTGGAAGTACAATTACCATGCAATTAGTTAAAAATCTTTATCTTAACAAGCACAAAAATATATCACGTAAACTGGAAGAAATGCTAATTGTTTGGATTATCGAAAATATGAGACTTTGTTCTAAAGACCGGATGTTTGAAATTTATCTCAATATAATAGAATTTGGACCACATACCTATGGCGTTTCAAAAGGAACACATTTTTATTTTAATAAAAAACCGAACGAATTAACCCTGCCTGAGGCTATTTTTATGGCTTCCATTGTTCCAAAACCAAAACATTTTGCTTCATCTTTTGACTCTACAGGAACATTAAAACCGGCTGTTCAGGATTTCTTAAAATATGTAGCCAATAGGATGTTGTCAAAAGAAATGATTAATCAGGCTGAATTGGATGCATTCCAACCCAACATCGAAATAAAAGGCCCTGCAAAAGAATTGCTCAAACAGAAAAAAGATTCCATCAATTTAGATGAAGTTCTGCCTGTTTTAAATATCAATTATTAAATACAATATTTAAACGCACATTAAACATCAAGGCATTTTTTAGACTACTTTTCATACCGCCTGGATTAATAATATATTGTATGTCAGGTTGTATAGATAAATGATTTAATGAGTATTTATATGTAATTTCTAAAGCCGATTCGCTTTTTACTTCAAACCTTTTTTCTCCGGCATGAGAAAAACCAATTGTTAAGCTTTTTTCATTTTTTTTGTTTGTAAAAATATAATTTAGTCCAAAAGCAATAAAATAATCGTGCTGTAATTTTATATTTAAACTATGCCCCATTGTTAAAAAATAGTTTATTGTATTTGGAAGTCTACTACACCATATGCCATATAAAAATTTATTAGATGAAGCATTATAATCTGTATCACGCTTCGTTAATGAACCTGTGTGAAAAAATATACCTAATTTTAAAGAGTTATTTCTAAATACATTTTCTATTTCAAAAAGTGAAATTAATCCATCTCTTGGATGAACGCCAAAACTTAGTTCATTTTTAGAAATATCATCAGGAAAACCATCAAATAAGGCAACTTTATATTTTATTACATTTCGAATATCATTTAAATAGACTATTCCTAAAGTTGTTTTAGGATAAACCGAAGAGAAACTGTTATATGTAATTAATGATGGAATTCCAAATGAACTGTTTATTAATTGTAATGAATTCTCACACGAAACAAAATCTTCATTTAAGTTTTGAACTCCGATTTTTAAATTGCCACAATTTAAATTTATTTTAATATACATTTCGTACAAAAAGTAGCGAATATCTGCATCAATATTTGACACAGTTTGCAAATCTCCAATTAAACACTCGGACGGTGATCGCCCACCTGCATATGAAAATGATGAAATAAATTCATATTTATTTAAGTAATTGATTTGATTGCTAAAAATCAATAAATCTCTGTATATGACTCCTTCTTTTATGCCTCCATTCAGATTTGAATATACATCTAAATAAGAATTTAGCATACTTTTATAGACTAAAGTCGAATCTTGTGACTTTAAAACAGAAGAAAATGCAATAAATATTAATAAGAGAATTTTTTTAAACATTTTTTCAGCAAAACTAAATCATAAACATTTAGTAAAAAATCATAAAAAATAAGTATTATTTCACTTTAGCATACCAAGTATTCGCTATTATTTAGTTCGTTGTTAATTATTTCAATTCATACTTTTATTTTTCCATATTAAACAATATCTTTGAGCAGTGAAAAAAAGCTACTCCATATTACCAATATCAGAATGGGGAATTAAGATAAACCATTTACCTTTAATTATTGCCGGCCCATGCAGTGCAGAGAGCTTTGAGCAAACCTACGAAACAGCTAAACTTCTTTCAACACAAAGAAAAATTAGCATTTTTCGTGCCGGAGCATGGAAACCACGTACTCAACCCGATGATTTTGAAGGTATAGGGCCTGAAGCTTTAAAATGGCTGCAAATAATTAAAAAAGATTTTAATCTCAGTTGTGCTGTTGAAGTTTTAAGTCCTCAGCAGGTAGAATTATGTTTAAAGCACAATATAGATGTACTTTGGCTCGGAACACGAACAGTATCGAACCCCTACTCTGTTCAGCAGATTGCAAATGCATTAAAGGGCGCCCATACCATTGTGCTTATTAAAAATCCGATGAATCCTGACTTAAAATTATGGTTGGGAGCTATTGAGCGTATCTATAAAAGCGGTATAAAAAAAATGGCTGCCGTTCATCGTGGTTTTTATCCGTTTGAATATACTCATTTGCGAAATTTACCCAAATGGGAACTGGTCATTGACCTAAGAACTCTTCATCCTGAAATACCCGTTATATGCGATCCAAGCCATATTGCAGGCAATACTAAATATGTTGCTAAAATTGCACAAAAAGCATTAGATCTTTGCTATGATGGTTTGATGATAGAAAGTCATATCAACCCGGCTGTAGCTTTAAGTGATGCCCAACAGCAACTAACACCTTTAAAATTAAATAAGCTTTTGAATAATCTTTCTTTTTGCCAAAAGCAAGCCGATATTGAACATTTAGAATTGCTTCGTCTTCGCGAAAAGATTGATTCCATTGATAATCAACTCATCGAACTTCTATCGCAACGAATGGAGGTTGTTCGCCAAATGGCACTTTACAAAAAGAAGAATAGTATCCCTATTTTGCAGTTAAAGAGATGGAAAGAAATTATGGATAGCCGTCTTAAAAAAGCTGAAGATTTAAATCTTAATCATGATTTTGTAAAACTTTTATTAGAAGCCATTCATTTAGAAGCTATTCGTGTACAATCTGAAGAGAATAAAAGTTAAAATTCATTTGAAAATTTGCTTTTTTCAAATATAATTGCCATTTTGCAATCAAATTCTGATGTATAGCCAATGAGGAAAGTTGTAGCAGCGTTACTAATTATTACAATCATTTTCATTGTTATATTTGCAGCTCAATCATCTTCTATACGCCTCAACAATCAAGCAAAAAGTGCAGTATCTAAAAATCATTCTCCTGCATTTGAAAAATTCTTTGTAACCAAAGAAGCTTTTGAAATTAGGAAAAGGATAAATGATTTTTTCAGAAAGCAATACAGTTGGGGCAATTTTGCCGGTGCTGTTCTTGTAAGCTATAAAGGTCAAATTATATACAAAGACGCATTCGGCTACGCTAATCGGAAATTAAAAACTCCGGTTACAACACAAACGGCCTTTCAAATTGGTTCTATGTCAAAACAATTTACTGCAATAGCCATCTTACAACTCATTTCAAAAGGTAAATTATCATTAGACCAAGATGTAAGTTCGATATACCCTGATTTTCCATTCGCCGGAATTACAATCCGGATGTTACTTACACATCGCTCAGGCTTACCCAATTATATTTATGAACTCGAAAACTCTTCGCTTGACAAGGAGGTACTCATGAACAATCAGCAGGCAGTTGATTATATGATAAATCTTCATGAAAAAACTTATTCAAGGCCTAACAGACGTTATCAGTATAGCAATACCGGTTATATTCTCCTGGCAGCTATCGTTGAAAAAATTTCAGGTCTTTCTTTTGAGAACTATATGAAGAAAAATATCTTCGAACCGCTGGGAATGAAACATACTTTTTTCTACAATGATGTGTATGAAAACAAAGTCCCTGATAATATCCCTGTTGCAACCGGTTACCTCTCACCATATCAGGAAGCAAAATTTTATTATTTAAATGGCATCAAAGGCGATAAAGGCATTTTTACTACAGTTGATGATTTGCATAGATGGGATACCTCCTTATATAAAGGTTATATTTTACCAAAAAATTATATCGACAGTGCATTTGCAAAGCAGACCAGAACACGTTTAAGCAATGTTTTTTACGGATTTGGTTGGAAAATGTATTTTCTTGACGATACGTTACCGGTTTATTTCCACTCCGGATGGTGGCAAGGATACCAGTCTGTTATTATGCGAATTCCTAAAGACACCATCACAGTTATTGTTTTAAAGAATAAAAAAACAGATCATCCTATCAATCAAAGAGCAATCATAGATCTTTTTTATCCCAATAATCGTTTTTGGGGAAAATCTAAAAAGCAGAAATCAACAATTAACGATGACGAATAATACACTATTAACAATTTCTTAAAATCGGCTTAACCTTATCTTAGCATTAAGAAACTTCATTTGCATAGATAAATTTATGTAAAATGAAAAGATTAATAACTGTATTGTTTTTATTGAGTGCTATTTTTGTTAATGCACAGCCGGCAATCGTAACAGGAAAAGTTTTTGATAAAAAAACAAAAGAAACGTTACCCGGAGCTTCTGTATTTATTTTAGGTACATCATGGGGGGCATCGACTGATTTAGATGGGCAATTTAAAATAACAAATGTACATAAAGGTATTTACGATATTGTTATAAGTTATGTCGGTTATCAGCCCGATACAATTAAAAAATTTCAAATCAGTACCAACACTCCAAGTTTAGAATTATACCTTAACGAAAGTTCATTGAATTTAAATGAAGTAAGTATATTAGCTCAACGCGTTGTACATACCGAAGCATCTGTAATTCAAGATATTAAAAAAAGTGAACAAGTAGTAAATGGGGTATCAAATGAGCAAATCACCAAAAATCAAGACAAAAATACAGCAGAAGTTGTAAAACGCATTCCGGGAATTACAATAGCAGACAATCGTTTTGTTATCATAAGAGGGTTATCTGACCGTTACAACGCTACCCTTTTGAATGAAGGATCGGCACCAAGTTTTGAAAACGACAAAAAATCTTTTGCTTTTGATATGTTGCCTTCAAGTGTTGTAGAAAGAATTATGGTTTATAAAACGGGTTCGGCAGAACTACCCGGAGATTTTAGTGGAGGTGCGATACAAGTTTTTACCAAAAAATATGTTGATAGCAACTTTACTAACATAAGTTATGGAACTAGATATAACCAATATACTTCATTCAATAATTTTAAAACCGATCGTCATGGCACTACTGAATTTTTAGGTTTTAGCAATGGTGATAGAAATCTCCCCAATAACTTTCCCGAAAATTTAAACACTCAAACCAATAATCAAATTTTTGAAGCATCTAAAAAACTAAACAATAATTGGGCTCTACAGTCTAAAAATGCACTACCTGACCAAAGCATTAATTTAACAATAGGTCGAAAATTCCATTTATTTAAAAAACAAGGAATATCTTTATCTTCTGTAGGATATTCCACCAGTAAACAATCGTATATTGCTCAAATGTATAATTATAATTCTTACGATTTGCAAAAAATGCATAGCGATACGATTTATCATTATACCGACCAAGTCTATCAGGAGAAAAATAACGTAATTGCATTACAAAATTTTGTACTCAACCTTTCGTCAAAAAATATTATTGAATTTAAAAATTTACTTAGCCAAAGTAATAGTAATCATACAGTTTACAGAGAAGGAATAAATTTTGAAGAAGGTTCGTTAGTTCGAAATTATTCTTTTAATTACCAAGAACGTTCTTTATACAACAGCCAACTACAAGGTGAACATACATTAAAGAATGATCTAAGTACAATAACATGGAATGCTTTTTACTCTTACACATTAAATAACCAGCCCGATTACAGAAGAATTAGAACTACCAAAAGTATTGACAGCGATGCCAATCAAAATTACCAGGTTATAATAGCACCTTCTGCTTCAACACTCGATGCCGGACGTTTCTTTGCAAAATTAAACGAGAACAACTGGGGTGGTAATATTAACTATAAACTTACTTTTGTTAATTCTAGTAATACTGAGATTTTTAAAATTAAATCGGGAATTGGTGTTGAATCGAAAAAAAGAACCTTTAAAGCAAGATGGATGTCGTATAAAAAAGCGAGCAGTTCCAATTTTGACAACTCACTTTTAAACGAAAGCATTGACCAACTTTTTACTGAGCAAAACATGAATAACACTGGATTTTTGCTTACCGAAGGGACAAATCCAAGCGATCAATATACTGCACAAAACAATCAATTATTTGCCTATGCTTCTATTTCTTTTAAACCCATTAAAAATATTCAGATTATTGCCGGAATAAGAAACGAATACAACATTCAATCTTTATACAGCAGAAATTACAGCAACAAAGCCGTAGTCGTTGAAAACCCTATTCTTTCAATATTACCCTCATTAAACACAACTTATTCATTTAACGAAAAAAATCTTTTACGATTTGCTTATTTCAAATCTGTTAACAGACCTGAGTTTAGAGAATTAGCACCTTTTTCGTATTATGATTTTAGCATGAACAACGTGTTAATTGGCAATGAAAATTTAAAAAATGCAGATATCCATAACATTGATTTACGTTGGGAGTTTTACCCGGAAGCATCGGAAATGATTAATATAGGGTTGTTTTATAAAAAATTCAACAACGCTATAGAAATGTATTATGTACCAGGTTCGGGAAGCGGTGGAACCAGAAATTTTACATACAGAAATGCTCCTTCAGCTTCTAATTATGGAATCGAAACAGAAATCAGAAAATCATTAAGCAGTCTCTTACCACAAAATAAAATTTTTGAAAAAACAGGAATATTACTAAATGCAGCTCATATTTACAGCATTGTTAATTTAGGTAATGAAGCCAAGGGACAACTCAATAAAAGACCTTTAATGGGACAATCACCCTATATTTTAAATGCAGGATTTTATTATCAAAATTCATATACCGGTTTACAAGCAAATTTAGTTTATAATATAATAGGTAAGCGAATTTATGTAGTTGGTAGCTACGGTACACCCAATATTTATGAACTTCCGAAAAACAATTTAGACTTAACCATAAGTTTTAAACTATTATCAAATTTTAAATTTACTTTAAACATTAATAATCTTTTAAATTCCACATCACATTTTATGCAAGACTCCAACGAAGATGGTAAAATAAACAAAAAAGATGAAACCATTTCTCAATACAAAAATGGTATAAATGTAAATCTTGGCTTGACATTTAACTTGTAAAAAAAATATCTTTTATAATAAAGGCTGTCTAAAAATAGGCAGCTTTTTTTGCATAAAAATTACTTAATATGATTAACAAAAAGATAACAATTGCTTTAATTTAACTTAATAGTATAGTAGTTAATTTGTATAGTTAAATTATAAAAAGTAAAATTATGAAAAAGAAAGTAACATTATTATTCATCTTAGCAAGTTTAGTAATTATTTCAGGTACATTTACATCGTGCAAAAAGAAAGAAGGCTGTACAGATAAAACAGCGTTAAATTATGATCCGGATGCCGAAAAAGATGACGGTTCATGTCAATATTGTACCGATTGCGATACCTCAACCGTAACATTACAAGGAAGTATAACCACTAGTCAGACTTTGAAAGCAAATCATAAATATATTTTAAAAGGTTTTGTATATGTAGAATCAGGAGCTACATTAACAATAGAACCGGGTACCATAATAAAAGGAGACAAAGACACAAAAGGTTCGTTAATAATTAAAAGAGGCGGAAAAATAAATGCAGTTGGTACCTCATCAAAACCGATCGTTTTTACATCTAATAAACCTGCTGGTCAACGCGACTATGGCGATTGGGGCGGAATTATTATTTGCGGTAAAGCTCCGGTTAATTTACCCGGTGGCGAAGGGTTAATTGAAGGTGGTCCCGATGCCTATTTTGGTGGCAACGATCCACACGACAATTCCGGAAAAATGAAATATGTTCGTATTGAATTTGCAGGAATAGCATTTCAACCTAATCAGGAAATCAACGGTTTAACATTTGCAGGAGTTGGAGATCAAACTGAAATTGATTATGTTCAAGTGTCATATAATGGCGATGATTCCTATGAATTTTTTGGAGGAACGGTTAATGTCAAACACCTTATAGCTTTCAGAGGATGGGACGATGAATTTGATACAGACAATGGATGGAGTGGTATGGCTCAATTCTGTTTGGGTTTACGCGACCCTAATATTGCAGATCAATCTGGTTCAAATGGATTTGAAAGTGATAATGATGCACAAGGCACATTAGCAGAACCCTTTACAAAAGGAATCTTTTGCAATGTAACTTTATTAGGCCCTATCAATCCTAATAATACTACTTATAACCAACAATTTAAAAGAGCTGCCCACTTACGCAGAAATACCAAACTTAAAGTTTTCAACTCAGTTCTTGTTGGTTTTCCTGTAGGTTTATTAATCGACGGAACATTAGCCGAAACAAATGCTCAAAATGGCGAACTGATTTTTAAAGATAACGTTTTATCAGGTTGTGTAACCAATTTAGCAGTAGCAAGTGGCAGCACATTTGATATTTCTACTTGGTTCAATGCACAAGGCCAAAACAATCAAATTTTATCACTTTCAGGATTAATGCTAAACAGTAATGCTTGGAATTTAAACAATCCGTCTCTTTTACCTCAAGCAAACTCCCCTATCTTAACAGGTGCAAACTTTAATCATTCGTCATTACAAAACACATTTTTTGAAGTTGTAAATTTCAAGGGTGCTTTTGGTAATTACGATTGGACAAGTGGTTGGGCTAACTTTGATCCGCAGAATACCAATTATTAATCTCTGTTCTACATAATTTATCTCTAAAAGTGTTGTTGGACTTGCTCAACAACACTTTTTGTTATATTGCAATTTGGTATTATATTTGTTAAAAATTTAAAATTTACATTTTATGAAAGCATTTTTATTTATCACCATGATG